>UMEA01047625.1_pt1 | contig 11480 bp, 10 predicted proteins | sample 1964621 | NCBI WGS metagenome assembly UMEA01 (sample SAMEA4836007, study PRJEB28245) | human gut metagenome | biome: gut microbiome; material: fecal sample | place: Denmark | collected 2008 | reverse complement strand
CGGTAGGGCTCGTCGCGCTTTTCGCCCGTGAGCTGGGCGCTGCCCTTATTTTTGAGCGCCTTGGGCGCTTCGCGCTTCATCGCGACGTCCATCAGCGTTCTCGTCACGCCGTAGGCCGCCGCGCCGTAGAGTGCCGCCGCAGCCGTGACGAATATAGCCGCCTTTGTCGTTTTTTTCATAACTGTGACCTCCTTGTATCCAAACTGTAAACTCTTATCTTGGGTACTGGACAGGGATATTTTCCCGTGTTATACTCCAAACTAATCTAAGTTCCGGGCGGTTTCGACCGCCCGTCTCTTCTTTCAGCGTAGCAAAAACTCCGGCTTTTTGCTACGTTCAGTTTTTCCCGTTTGTATGCACTTCCTGCCGGAAATTTCAATGATCGGAGGAACGCATTTTCATGAACGAAGTCAAGTCCCCGAAAAAGCCGCTGCTGTACTACTACTTTGTGGCGATGCTGCTTGTGATGCTCTTCAACTTCATCGCCATGCCGTGGATGGCCGAGCACCAGATCAAGGACGTCGACTACAACACTTTCGTCACCATGACAGAGCAGGGCGAGGTCGGCCGGGTCGAGATCCAGGAGCAGTCCAACCGCATTCTCTTCACCAGCAGCGATGAAAAGACCGTCTACAAGACGGCGATGGTGCCTGACGACGGTTTGGTGCAGCGCCTTTTGGACGCGGGCGTCTCCACCACGGGTGAGGAGATCGAGCAGACGTCCACGCTCGTCAGCATTCTCGCCTGGGTGCTGCCCATCATCATCTTTGTCGCGCTGGGACAGTATATGTCGCGCAAGATGATGGAGAAGATGGGCGGCGGAGGCAACTCCATGATGTTCAACATGGGTAAGTCCAACGCCAAGGTGTATGTCAAGTCCGCCGAGGGCATCAAGTTTGACGATGTCGCGGGCGAGGATGAGGCCAAGGAGAACCTCACCGAGGTCGTCAACTACCTGCACGACCCCAGCAAGTATCAGGAGATCGGCGCGTCGATGCCCAAGGGCATTCTGCTGGTCGGCCCTCCGGGAACCGGTAAAACGATGCTCGCCAAGGCGGTCGCCGGCGAGGCGAATGTGCCGTTCTTCTCGATGTCGGGCTCTGAATTTGTCGAAATGTTCGTCGGCATGGGCGCGAGCAAGGTGCGCGACCTCTTCAAGCAGGCCAAGGAAAAGGCCCCCTGTATCATCTTCATCGATGAGATCGACGCCATCGGCCAGAAGCGCAGCGGCGGCCAGTACGGCGGCAACGACGAGCGCGAGCAGACCTTGAACCAACTGCTCACCGAAATGGACGGCTTTGAGGGCAACAACGGAGTCATCATTCTCGCCGCCACGAACCGCCCCGAATCCCTCGACCCCGCGCTCACGCGCCCGGGCCGCTTCGACCGCCGCGTGCCGGTGGAGCTGCCCGACCTCAAGGGACGCGAGGCTATCTTGCAGGTCCACGCGAAGAAGATCAAGGTCGCCGAGGACGTCGACTTCAACAAGATCGCGCGCATGGCCTCCGGCGCTTCCGGCGCGGAGCTTGCCAACATTGTGAACGAAGCGGCGCTGCGCGCCGTGCGCGACGGCCGCCGCTTTGCCACACAGGCGGACCTGGAGGAAAGCATCGAGGTCGTCATCGCGGGCTACCAGAAGAAGAACGCCATCATGACCGACGAGGAGAAGAAGATCGTCTCCTACCACGAGATCGGCCACGCGCTCGTGGCGGCGATGCAGACGCACTCCGCCCCCGTGCAGAAGATCACCATTGTGCCGCGCACCTCGGGCGCGCTGGGCTACACGATGCAGGTCGAAGAGGGCAACCATTACTTGATGAGCAAGGCCGAAATGGAGAACAAGATCGCCACGCTGACCGGCGGCCGCGCCGCGGAGGAGGTCGTGTTCCACTCCGTCACGACCGGTGCGTCGAACGATATCGAGCAGGCGACGAAGCTCGCCCGCGCGATGATCACGCGCTACGGCATGAGCGATGATTTCGACATGGTCGCGCTCGAAACGGTGACGAACCAGTATCTTGGCGGCGATGCGTCGCTCGCCTGCTCCGCCGAAACGCAGACGAAGATCGACCAGCGCGTCGTGGAGCTTGTGAAAAAGCAGCACGAGAAGGCTGTGAACATCCTCACCGAGAACCGCGCGAAGCTCGATGAGCTGGCGCAGTACCTCTACGAGAAAGAGACCATCACGGGCGAAGGGTTCATGAACATCCTGAATGCGCAGTAAACTCCATAAATAGAAAGAAAGGCACAGCCAAACGGCTGTGCCTTCTTTTTGCTTACAGGTTGCTTTCTTTTCTGCTCGTGCGGCTGTGCAGATAGTCGCCAAGGTTCGTGATGCAAAGGAGCGTCACGACTAAAAATGCGCCCGGGATGAGCAAGATCCACCACGCGTCGGTCATCAGCGCCTTTTCCGCGAGCGAGAGCATGCTGCCCCAGGTCACGACCTCGATGGGCAGGCCGAGGCCCATGAAGCTGAGCGTCGATTCGGCGATGATGGCGCTGCGCACATTCATCACCACCATGAAGAGGATGGACGAGAAGAAATTCGGCGCAAGGTGACACCGCAGAATGTGGAAAAAGCTGCCGCCCATGCACTTCGCCGCGATGACATACTCGCTCGCGCGCAGCTGCCTGACCTCGGTGCGTACGACCTTGGCGATGCTCGTCCAGCTCGTGAGGCCGATGACGAGCGCGATGCTCCACGCGCTCGGCGTGCCGATGATCGCCTGCAAGAAAATGACGAGCAGCAGGTTCGGCACGCTGAGGAGAATTTCGGTCAAACGCATCAGCAGCGCGTCGAGCCATTTGGGCGCAAGCCCGCTGACCGCGCCGAATAAAATGGCGAGCAGCGTCGAAATGAGGGTCGAGCCGACGCCGATGAACAGCGACAGCCGCCCGCCGTACCAGATCATCGAAAAGATGTCGCGCCCCATCGTGTCCGTGCCGAACAGGAACTCGCGGCACGGCGCAGTGGAGCAGTGAGCAAGGTCGAGATACGCCGGGGCCTTCGTCATGATAAGCTCGCAGAAAAGACACCCGAGCACGATGAGCGATAAAATCATGGCGGAGGCGACAGGCTTGCCGCGCAGGGGATGTCTGTTTTTCGTGGGTGCGGCTTCCGGCAGTTCCCGCGCGCCGACGATTTGGAAGCGGTCGTTCATGGCTGCACCTCCGCTTCCCGCACGGCCTGCTCGGCGCGGATGCGCGGGTCGATCTGCTCGTTGATCGTCTGGGCGATGATGCTGCACAGAATCACGAGCGCACCGGAGAGCAGGCTCAGCAGCATCAGCAGGTTGTAGTCCTTGTAGCGCGCGCTTTCATAGGCCAGCGTGCCGAGGCCGGGGTAGGAAAAAACAGTCTCGACGATGTACGTCCCACCCAGCACATGGGGAACGGAGATGGCCATGATACTCAGATACGTCGGCATCGTGTTTCGAAGACAGTGGCGCAGCATCACGGCGCGGCGCGTTAGCCCCTTGGCCTTGGCAAGCAGCACATAGTCCGCGCGCATCTCGTCAAGAAGCCTGTTTCGGATCATGTAGGCATAGTACCACAGGTGCCCGAGCACCACGACCGCAAGCGGCAGGATGAGGTGCGCGGCGTGGTCGGCGATGTTATTTTGCTGCCCGATGGAGTAGGCCCCCGAGCTCGGCAGCACGCGCAGCTCGATGGCGAAGATCAGAATGAGCAGCAGCGACAGCCAGAATTCCGGAATGCAGCTCGTGATGGTGCCGAGCTTGCAGACCGCGCGGTCGAAAAGCGTTCCCTCCCGCTGCGCGCAGAGCATCCCGAGCAGCAGCGAGAGCGTGAAAATGAGCACAAAACCGATGCCGCCGAGAAGAAGCGTATTGCCCGCGCGGCTTGCGATGACCTCTGCCGCAGGCATTTTGTACTTATACGAAATGCCGAAATCCCCGCGCAGGGCATTCTGCGCCCAGCGGACATACTGCGTGAAGATAGGCTCGTCGAGGCCCAGCTTTTCCTCCGCCTGCGCGCGCTCCTGCGGTGTCAGTTTCTCCGCGCGGTCGCCGTAGTAGGACACGAGCGGGTCGCCCGGGGCGAGGCGTGAGACATAGAACACCGCAAGCGACAGAACAAGAACGCTCAGAAGAAACGCCAGCGCCTTTTTGCCGAAATACAGGATTTTCGATGGCTTTTTCATTGCGTGCCCCCTTCCCGCAAAACGAAATGGTCCGGCTCGACCTCGATAAGCTCGCCCGTCAGCGGGAACTGCCCGGGCGAGAAGTCCGGCAGCACGCGGTTTCGCTCGATGCGCGGGTCAGGAACCGGCATAGCCGCGAGCAGCGCCTTGGTGTAGGGGTGGAGCGGATGGTTATAAAGTGCGCGCACGGGCGCGACCTCGACAAGTTTGCCGTGGTACAGTACGCCGACGCGGTCGCAGAGGAATTCCACCATCGCAAGGTCGTGCGCGATGAAAAGAAACGAAAAGCCGTGCTCGCGCTGCAAATGGCGAAACAGGTTGACGATCTGTGCCTGAATGGACACATCCAGCGACGCGATCGGTTCGTCCGCCACCAGAAGCTCCGGCTCCATGCACAGCGCCCGCGCGATGGCGACGCGCTGGCGCTGCCCACCGGAGAGCTCAGACGGGTACTTGTCGAGATAGGTTTTGTCAAGGCCGACGTAGTACATCTGGAACTCGGCCTCCTTGCGGTATGTGCCGCGCGGCGGGGCGATATGGTGGATGCGCATGGGCTCGGCGATACTATCGCAGACTGTCATGCGCGGGTCAAGGCTCGAGGCAGAGTCCTGAAAGATCATCTGGCGTGTGGTTTGCAGCATTTTTTTGTTCGCGGGCGGGCGGGCCCTGTCACAGAGGTCGACGCCATTGTAAAAGATATGCCCGCCGCTCGGCTGCAAGATGCCCATCGCGCAGCGCGCGGCCGTCGACTTGCCGGAGCCGGACTCGCCGACGAGGCCGAAAATTTCCCCGCGGCGAATCTGGAACGAAACATCGTCCAGTGCCTTGACGGAGACCTGCTTCGTCAGCGGAAAGACATGGCTCACGTGCTGCACATCGAGCAGAATGTCATGTTTTGTCATCGCGCACCTCCCACCGGCGGCGTGATCTTCGGCGCACGCTCGTCGAGCAGCCATGTTGCGGCATAGTGCGTGTCGCTGACGCGGAACATCGGCGGCGCTTCCTCGTAATCGATGGCGAGGGCGTATTTATTGCGGGGGGCAAAGGCGTCGCCTTGCGGCGGGTCAATGAGCGTCGGCGGCATGCCGGGGATGCTCGGCAGCGTCTCCTTCCCGTGCGAGAGCGCGGGCAGCGAGCGCAGCAGCCCCCAGGTATAGGGGTGGCGCGGGTCGTAGAAGATCTCCTCCGCCGTGCCAGTCTCGACGATCTTGCCCGCGTACATCACGGCCACGCGGTCGGCGACGCGCGCGACGACGCCGAGGTCGTGCGTGACAAGCACCGTCGCCGTGCCGAGCTTTCGCTGCACGTCGCGCAGCAGATCTAAGATCTGCGCTTGAATGGTCACATCCAGCGCGGTCGTCGGCTCGTCGACAAATAAAATGCGCGGGTTCCCCGCGAGCGCAATGGCCAGCACCACGCGCTGGCGCATCCCACCGGAAAAGCTGTGGGGATAGAGTGCCGTGCGCTCCTGCGCGCGGTCGATGCCGACAAGCTCAAGCAGTTCGATCACGCGCGCTCTTACGGCGCTTTTTTCGAGCTTTGGCCTGTGCGCAAGCACTGCTTCGGCGATCTGCGCGCCGACGGTCATCGTCGGATCAAGCGCGGTCATCGGGTCCTGGAACACCATGGAAAAGAGCGAACCGCGCAGCGCCGTCATCTTGCGCTCGCGATAAGCCGTAATGTCCGTGCCGTCTACGATGATCTTGCCGGACTTGATTTTTGCCGTCTGCGGCAGAAGGCGCAGGATGCTCTTGCACAGCACGCTCTTGCCGCAGCCCGATTCGCCGACGATGGCGAGCACCTCGCCCGCTTTCAGCGAAAAGCTCACGTCGCGCACCGCTTGCACCTCGCCCGCGGGGGTGAAAAAGCTGACGGAAAGGTGCTCGACATTCAATAAATCTGCCATGAAAAATGCCCTCTTTATGCAAGACAAAGGGGCTGAAGCCAGCCCCTCGTCAAAGATGTCAATGGCGTTTACTCGCCGATCGTCCAGTCCTGAATGTTCCAGAAAATGCCGACGCCGTGGTGGCCGAGCACCGTGTCCGCGTCGATGCCGTGGATGGTGGATTTGGCGACATAGTTCGCGTCGATGTAGCAGATAAAGGCGTAGGCCGGATCGTCCGCAAGCGCGTGCAGGAATTTGCTGTAATACTCTTTACGGACGGCGTCGTCGCTGCTCTGGCGCGCGAGTGTCAGATATTCGTCCACCAGCGCGTTTGAATAGCCCGAATAGTTCGCGCCCTTGTCCGTGCCGAAGACCTTGTAGGTGTGGTCGTCGGCGTCAAACGGGCTGCCCCAGCCGATGAGACATGCCATCTGGCCGCTCCAGTCCATCTGCGCGGGGATGTCCACCGTGCAGTGGATGCCAACTTCTCTAAGCTGCTGCGCCGCAGCCTGTGCGATGTCGATGCGGTCCTGCTCGCCGGACATCACGCTGATGACAAAACCGATCTCCTCGCCGTTTCGCTCGTAATAGCCGCTGCTGCCCATCGTGCAGCCGACGGATTCGAGAATTTCTTTCGCTTTTGCGGGATCGTAGTCGTAGTGGTTCACGGTCTCGTCGTTGTAGACATTGCGCTGGAGCGGGCTGTGCGCCGCCATGCCCTGCCCGAGCAGCACCGAATCGACAATGGCCTGACGGTCGATGGCGTAGCAGACGGCGGGGATGATGTCGCGGTTTTCCGTCCAGTAGGGGTTGTTGAAGTTGAAGAGAATGCCGCGGTAGTCCGCGGTGGTCATGTCGTAGCAGGTGTAGCCGTCCTTGCCCGCGAAGTTCTGCGCGTTTTTCGGGTCGAGCAGCGCAAGGTCGATCTCACCGGACTCGAGCTGCATCGCCTGCGCATTGTCGTCGGGTACGATCTTGAAGATGACGCGCTCGATGTTCGGCGCGCCCAAGAAGTAGTCCTCGTTGCGCACGAGCACGATGGACTGCCCGGCATCCCAGCTTTCGAGCTTGTAGGGCCCTGTGCCGACGGGGGCGCGGAAAAAGGCGGATTCCTGCATATCCTCGCCCTCGAGCAAATGCTGCGGCAGGATCGCCATCGTCATGTACTCCAGAAATGCGGCGTTCGGCTCAGCGAGGCGGAACGAGACGGTGTGGTCGTCGAGCACGGTGATCTCCTGCACGTCCTCGTAATTCGGCGCGTTTTCCGAGCCGTTGTCGGGGTCCATGATGGCTTCGATCGTGAATTTGACGTCCTGCGCCGTGAACGGCTCGCCGTCGTGCCACTTCACCCCCTCGCGCAGGTAGAAAGTATAGGTGCAGTTTGCCTCGTCATAGTCCCAGCGCTCGGCGAGGGCGGGAACGATCTGATCATTGCCGTCGTGCGCGGTCAGGCCGTTGAAGAGCAGCAGGTTGATCTCGCAGTGCTCGTCCATCGCGGGATCGATGCGCGTGTAGTCAGCGGAGCCGTAGACGAGCGTGGACGGCGCGTCGGCCGTCGAGTCTCCGCCGCTCCGGCCGCAAGCGGCGAGGGAGAAGAGGATTGTGAGGGATACAAGCAGGGATAATGCTTTTTTCATGGGAAACTCCTTTGGGGAAAATGTGGAAACGCCGCACCGCCGGGCGCGGCGAAAAATACAACAGTTTGTAGTATAGGGGAAATTCCCGCCCGCCACAAGCCGGGTGGGGGATACGGCGGGCAAAGTTTTTCCAAAAAATCACAGCGCGCGGCGGAAATTCCCCGCTTTTTGTCCTTTTTGCGAATCGCGCTTGCACTTTCTGCGCGGCAATGGTACAATATTATGCCGAAAATACAGCAAAGGAGTTTGCTTTTTATGAAATTAGGTATCGTCGAAAGTGAGCCTGTTTCTGAAACTCTCCGCAAACGCACAAATGCTGATAAAGCTTGATAGGACAGGTATTTTCGGATGAAGTCAAAACATAAAAGTTCCTATTTCCCTACGCATCCCCACGCAGAAATGGCGTAAAAATGGCGTAGAGGAACCGGCGGTACACAGTTGCGAAAATCGCCTGCTGCAACATTACTAAGAATATTCAAGCTGCCCTGCGCACAAGCAGGGCAGCTTTTTTATCTGCGCACCGGCGCAGAGAGATACAAGGCGTTTCACTTCGCGTCGCAGCGTCCTGCGTGAAGTGTTTCCGCCGCGGGAAGCGGTCGCAGAACGCCCAGTGCTTTTCATAAAACGTGAAAAATTGTCCGATGACATATGCTTGTCCTTTTATATCTGACGCATTATGTTAAGATGTGCAGTAGATGTTCCATTTTACCATCCCACTCTCTGCTGGAATCGGCGCACTCTTTCAGCTCAGTTTCGATTTCAGTATATAAATCGTTCAAACTTTCCTTTCTGACACACAGTTTAGCTTTTCCTCTTGCAAAAACAAGAAGCTACCGATACAACAAAGAAAAAACGACTTGTACCGAATGCACAAGCCGAAGAAGGAGGCAGACCGTGGAGGAAAAACGCTGGGAATCGTGCAATGCAGAGGCGCTGCTGGATGAGTTCTTTTCGCAGGACAATCTCTGGCAGCTGGCGCTGAGCACGGGGGAGCTGCTGGGCTGCCCGCTTCTGGTGCTGGATGACACCTTTCATGGCACGGCGCACCACCTGCCGCTCGGCTTTTCCGATGAGCTCTTTGAAACCGCCGTACGCTGCGGCGAGATCACCTACGAGGCCGGCGCAATCATCAGCAAAAATGCGATGCTCACAGCTGGTTGGGCGGACTATGTCCAGCTGGCTGATAGCCCCTATCGGCGGCGTTTTGCACCTCTCATCAGCGCGGGCGTGCGCCCCGGCTACCTCATCTGCGTGGATACGAACGGACATTTGGAAAAGATCCCGCCGCAGACCTGGAAGCTGGTGGAGCACATCCTCTCCAAGCAGCTGTTCATGGAGGCAAGCCATCAGGACAAGTCTTCCGAGACGGTGGAGGACATCCTCATGCATCTGCTGGACGGAGGTTTTTCCTCCGCCGCGCCTTTTCAGCTTCAGGCCTCCGGCACCTACCTCGCAGACTTTTATCCGCGCGCCTTCGCCCTCATCGACCTTGAGACCTACCACAGCGCTTACATGGGAAAGCGGCATCTGAAAGAGGAGCTGGAAGCGCAGATTGCGGATTCCCACCCCTTTTTATATAAGGGCAATGTTTTCTCTTCCTGCACCGGGAGGGGGATGGCGACATCTTTTCCGAGCTTGCGGAGGAATTTCAGCTTAAAATTCTTATCTCTGCGCCGATCGACGACCTTTTCACCCTCCCGCAGCTCTACCGCACGGTGCGCGAGGCATTGGAGCTGATGACGGACGAGCGCTTTCACGGGGAGCCGGTCTGTTCCGTGGCGCAGCTGCGCACCTCGCTGCTGCTGAAAAATCTGGAGGGGCGCGGCGACCTGATCCCGATCGTGCTGCGCCGCCTTGCCGCCCACGACCGCGAAAAGGACACCCAGTACTGCGAAACGCTCTACCATTACCTCACCTGTTGCCACTCGCTCATCAAAACCAGCGACGCGCTCTATACCCACCGCAACACCGTGCTCTACCGCACCCGCAGATTGCAGGAGAATTTCGCGATCCCGCTGGAGGAGCCGTCCCAGCACGCCGACCTGCTGCTGGGCGTGTCGCTCATTTTGTTTGAGATCAAGGGGCCAGACTTTTTTCTGTGCGCGCCGAAAAATGAAGCATAAAACCGTCGCGATCACGCGCCGGTCAGATAGAAAAGGATGATATCACAATGAAAGAAAACCGTAAGCTTTTGAGAGAAGTCCTCAAGGACATCCGCCACGATATGACGGACGAGGAAGTGCTGAACCTGCTGGCAGACAGCAAAATTTCCGAAAATCTCGCGGGTGAGAAGGAAAAATACACCCTCGGCCAGCGGGCGGCGGACGCCATCGCGAAATTTGCGGGCGGCTGGGCGGTCATCTTTTCCTTCACCGGCGTGCTGATTTTGTGGATGCTCGTCAACACGCTGCTGGCGGCAAAGGCGTTCGACCCGTACCCCTTCATCCTGCTCAATCTGGTGCTCTCTTGCGTGGCGGCCATTCAGGCGCCGCTCATCATGATGAGCCAGAACCGGCAGGAGGAAAAGGACCGCCGCCGTGCAGAGAACGATTATAAGGTCAACCTCAAGACAGAGATCATGATCGAAGACCTCTACGACAAGGTCAATGCCATCCTCGCCAGACAGACCGCACTGGAAAACAGCTGACGGAGAAGGGCGAAAGCGCAGGGCAAAAATGAGGGAGGACAGAGCCGTCCTCCCTCATTTTTTGCTGTTTTTGCGCAACGCGGAATCCTCCTCCGCAAACCTGCGCGCTTTTGTTGAGATGCCTCTCCGGCGCGTAAAGCCCTTATACGTGCAAGACTCTATGTTGCTTTACAGCCGGAAGTGCTTCTTAAGTTCTTGGTTTTCCCCCAGCACCAGCAGCGTCATATCAGCGTCCAGCACAGTTTCCGGTGAGACATTCACATCGGTCTTGCCGTTCCGCTTCACGCCGAGGATGTTGACGCCATAGCGCCTGCGGATTTCCAACTCACCGATGCTGCGGCCCTGCCAATCCCCCGGCACGGCAACCTCGATAATGGCGTGCTGCTCGTCCAGCTCAATGTAGCTGAAAATATGGTCGGAGGTATAGCGGATGGCCGCCCACTTCGCCAGCTGCTTTTCCGGGTAGGCGACCGCGTCCGCGCCGTTGCGCAGCAGAAATTTCGCCTGCACATCCCGCTCAGCGCGGGATACCACATATTTTGCTCCCAGCTCCTTGAGCAGCGACGTCGTCTCCAGCGAATTCTGAAAATTTCCGCTGATGGTGACATAGCAGACATCGTAATTACTCACGCCCAGCGAGCGCAGAAAGTCCACACGGGTGCTGTCGCCGATCTGCGCGTTGGTGACAAAGGGCATGCACTCGTTGACGCGCTCCTCATCCCTGTCTACTGCCATCACCTGATGGCCCAACTCGTTGAGCTGCATGGCAAGATGCCGCCCGAAGCGGCCCAGTCCGATCAATAATACCGTTTTCATCGTGTGCTCCTTTCAGCCTACGGTAATTTTCTCCTGCGGATAGCGGGCGTAAGTCAGATCATGCCCGGAGAATGCGGCGTAGATCAAGGTCAATCCGCCGACGCGCCCGAAATACATCAGCAGGATGAGAATGCTCTGCGACAGGACTCCCAGCTGCGGCGTCAGCCCCAGCGTCAGGCCCACCGTACCGGCGGCGGACGCTGTTTCATAGAGACAGGCACCGAGGGGAAGCTCCTCCGCTGTGCTGATGACCGCCGCCCCCGCAAAGGTCAGCCCCAGATACAGCAGCAGAATGGCGGCGGCGTTGCGGACAGTGGATGTCTCCAATCTGCG
>UMEA01019116.1_pt1 | contig 11497 bp, 9 predicted proteins | sample 1964621 | NCBI WGS metagenome assembly UMEA01 (sample SAMEA4836007, study PRJEB28245) | human gut metagenome | biome: gut microbiome; material: fecal sample | place: Denmark | collected 2008 | reverse complement strand
CGATATATGAGTGTGGTGTACACCTTGTAGATATGGTGTATATGCAAAGACCTCTATAAAACCAATTCCAGTTTGTCGAGCTACAAGTAAATCATTTATACTCAACCACCAGGGAGAAATCCCCGGTGGTATTTTTATGCCCGGAAGGAGGTGGTTTTCATGATCCCGGTGCTTTATTTGCCCAACGCTGCGGACTTTTCCTCATTCGGTCTTGGTGTGCTGACGGACACTGTTTCCTGCGAAGTCACCGAAGAGCGAAACGGTGTGTTTGAGTGTCTGCTCAAATACCCGGTGAGCGGTCAGCACTATGGGCTTATCACCAAGGAGTGCGTCATCAAGGCAAAGCCCAACGATACCGCCGCCGACCAGGCATTCCGTATTTACCGCATCACGAAGCCCTTAAACGGCATCGTCACCATCTACGGTCAGCACATCTCCTATGACCTTGCCAATGTGCCGGTGTTGCCTTTTTCGACGGAGAGTCGCTCTCCGCAGCTCATTCTCTCGCAGCTCCTTGCCGGAGATACACGCTTCACGGGCTGGACGGACTACTCGGATGCAAAGGCGTTTTCCGTCACGCAGCCGAAAAGCGTCCGTGCCTGCCTCGGAGGTACGGAAGGCTCCATGCTCTCCAAATGGTACGGCGAATTTGAGTGGGACAACTTCACGGTAAAGTTCCATTCGCACCGTGGGCAGAAAACCGGCGTGGTCATTGAATACGGAAAGAACCTCACCGCATTGGAGCAGGACGAAGACAACAGCGGAGTGTATACCGCACTGCTCCCGTATGCCGTGTACACCCCGGAAGGCACGGACACCGAAACGGTAGTCACGCTGCCGGAGGTCACGCTCCCCATTGTGACTTCGGAGATCGTCCGGGCGAAAACGCTCATCATGGATTTCTCCGACCAGTTTGACGGAGTTGTGGCCGAGGAAGCCCTCAGAGCCAAAGCCAACAGCTACATCAAGGCAAATCCGCTGGGAGCGACCATTCCCACGGTGAAGGTGTCCTTTGAACCGCTCTGGAAACAGCCGGAGTATTCGGCATTGTTGGAGCGGGTCAGCCTCTGCGATACCGTCACCATTCGGCACTCGCTGCTGGGTGTCAGCGTGTCGGCTATGGTCATTGAAACCGTGTATGACACCCTCGCCGAGCGGTACAAGAGCATTTCCCTCGGTCAGAGCAAGTCCAGTATGATCACCACCATTTCCGAGGTGCAATCAACGGTTGATAAGGTGGAATCCACGGTAGGACGCTTTCCAAAGCTGCTCCAAACCGCCATCGGCAAGGCCACCGGGCTTATCACCGGCCAGAGCGGCGGCTATGTGGTCATTCACACCAGCGAGGAAAACGGACAACCTTATGAGCTGCTCATTCTGGACGCTCCCTCTATTGACGATGCCGTGAATGTCTGGCGGTGGAATGTGGGCGGTCTGGGCTTTTCCCATAACGGCTACAACGGCCCCTACGAAACTGCCATCACGGCAGATGGTCAGATCGTTGCGGACTTCATCACCTCCGGCTCTCTGGTAGCAAACATCATCAAGGCAGGCGTTATCCAGTCACAGGATGGCTCGTCTTATTGGGATTTGGAGAGCGGCGAGGTCGTGCTTCGTGCCTACGCCACCAGCAAGGAGGTCACCGAGGTCAGCGACCGCATTACCACCATCGAGGAGCAGAAAATGCTCCGGCTTGTCATCATCTCGTCCAACGGGAACATCTTCAAAAACGGCAATGTGAAAACGCTGCTTTCCGCCAAGGTGTACTCCTGGGATGAAGACATCACCGACACGCTGGATGCCAACCAGTTTATCTGGACAAGGGTGTCGGAAGATACGGAAGCGGACAAAGTCTGGAATGAACAGCATTTCGGCGGCGCAAAGTCCGTGGTCATCACCGGTGCGGATGTCAAAGTCCGCGCCACTTTTTATTGCGACCTCATCGACACCACGACCAGGCAGAGCCTGTTATAACGGAGGAATTCACTATGGCAACCACAGAACCCACAACAGAAACCGGAACAGCGTCCGTTTCTGATACAACAACTTCAAAGGAGGCTTCTCACATGAGCAAAGCACAAGGCCAGTTTACCATCATCGACTACAATGACGCACTGACGCTGACGGGGTACATCGGCTCGAACCTCGCCAAGACTCAGATGTATAACCCCGACAACGGCAGTTACACCCCGGACTGGAAAACGAAGAACCTCGTTCTGACACCCAATCTGTATGTCATCGGCACCACTGCCGACCAGATCGCCACCGCCAATGTCACCTCGGTCAAGTGGTATGTGGGCGACAGCAACACCGCCATTACCGCAGGTACGAACTACGGACTGAGTGGTGCCAAGAGCCACATCCTCACGGTCAAGGCCAATGTCATGGCGGAGCTGCCCGGTATCGACTACCGCTGCGTCATCACCTACAAGGACGAAAGCACCGGTTTGTCGCTGACCCATCCGCTGACCATTTCCTTCTCCCGTGTGGTCAACGGCTCCGGCATCGTTGACCTGCTGGTCACCACGCCCAACGGAAATGTGTTCAAGAACGAGGAGGTCGCCAGTCTGACCGCCAAGGCCGAGCTGTGGCGTGGCTCTACGGTGGACACCACCAAGGTCAGCTACAAGTGGGCGGTCATGGACGCTTCCGTCACCGCTACTTCTTCCACCGGCTATGATGCAGACTTCGGCATCGGCTGGCGCAAGCTCTCGGATACCGCCGACAAATACACCGGCACGGTCACCAATACCCTCACGGTCTACGCCGCAGCGGTGGACAGCTACGCCGTGTTCAAGTGCTGTGCCCAGGACACAGATTCCGCATCGGCTTCTTATAACACGAAGTTTTTCGATGTGGCGACCTTCATCGACAACTCCGACCCGTTGCAGATCATCGTCACCTCCACGGGCGGCGATGTGTTCAAGAACGGCCAGGGTACGACCGTGCTGACCGCCGTCTGCTACCAGGCGGGCTCCGAGGTGGATGCGGCCGGGAACGGCAGTTACACCTGGACGAAGTACAACAAAGACGGTGTTGTCGATACCTCTTGGGGTACCAACGGCAGCAAGACCGGCAAGACCCTGTCGGTGTCCAGCGCCGATGTGGATACCAAGGCAACCTTTATGGTCGTTGTGGCGCTTTGAGGAGGTGGTGAGATGATCGCATCAGCACAGTTCACGATTATCAGTCTCTGCGATGTGGTCACCTCGGACACGCCGCCGGAGAACCCCTATGAGGGGCAGCTCTGGGTGGATACTTCCGTGACCCCGCCGGAAACGAAGATATGGGACGGAAATGAATGGATGGTGCAGAACGACATTGAAACGATCCGCACCACCATTTCCATTCTGACCGAGAAGGACGCACAGTTCCAGCAGACCATCGACGGGCTGAACAGCTATGTGGCGACCCTCACCGAAACCGTGGAAACGGTGTCCAACGACCAGGGCGTCCTGGAGGAACGGGTGCTGAACTCCGAAAGCCGTGTTTCGGAATTGGAACACACGGTGGATGGACTGTCCGTCACCATGCAGGAGCAGTACATCGGCGGCATCAACTATGTGCAGAATTCCTCTGGGCTGAACGGCATAACGGACGATTGGAGCTACTCCGGTACGGTAAAAACAGATACCTCCACCGATACCCAGAACAACACCATTTCCGACTCCTGCTTTGTGCTGGGCGCATACTCCTCGTTGTCGCAGTACATCCGAGGGGTGGTCCCCGGCACTTATACGATCTCGGTTCGGGCAAAGAAAACCTCGACCATGTCCGGGTATTTCTATGTAACCTACAACGGGAACAAAACCAAGTACCTGTTCAATAAGTCCACGGCGTTTGACTGGACGGATTACTCCGTAACGCTCACGGATGTGACCGACCCCACGTTGCGTATTTACTGCTACTGTCGGGATGCGTCCATTTATCTCGCCGACATCATGATCTCCGAAGGAGCGATTCCCCGAAAGTGGACGCCTGCTCCCAACGAGATCTACACTCAGGAGGTCAAGATCGACAAGCGGGGCATCGAGGTAACCAACAGCGCATCGTCCCAGCGGACGGTCATCACAAACACGGAGTTCGCCGGTTACTACAACGACGAGGTGATCTTCACCCTGAACAAGGACGAAACGCAGACCAAGAAAACCACGGTGGACGGCGAGCTGACCGTGGGCAAAACGAAGTTTGTCCCGATGCCGACGGCGTCCGAGGGGCTGAACATCGTCATTCTGGATTAAGGAGGGAAAGCTATGGCAACTTGGAAAAGTGCAGCATACGATGGGCGCTATCTTCAACTGGACATTTCAGAAAGCGTGAATGTGGTCGGTAACAGCTCAACACTTTCCTGGACGCTGACCTCTACCGGTGGCGCATCCACTTACTACACCATTGACACGACCACTGTAACGATCAATGGTACGACCGTATACTCAAAGGGCCGTACCTATTGGGATGACCGTGTTTTCCCGGCAAAGAAAGGTTCTGTCAGTGGCACGATTACTGTAGCTCACAACAGCAACGGCAGCAAAACGATTGCGGTCGGATTCTCGACCCGTGTTTATATCTACGGTTCACAGGAATACGGCGGCAGCATGACGCTGACTACCATTGACCGCTCTGCTCCCACAGTTACATTCAGTACATCGAATGTCACGGCAAACGGGTTCAAAATCTCCGCGACATCCTCGGCCACGGCGGACGTCTGGCAGTACAGTACAAACGGCGGTTCGAGCTGGACGCAGTTCTCAACGACGGCATCCACCAGCGCCAGCGTAACATTGTCCTCGCTCTCACCGAATACAAGCTACACGGTGAGGGTCAGAGCAAGGCGGCAGTACAACCATGTCTACGGCACTTCCGGCAGTTCCACGGTCAAGACGCTGGGCGGTGCTGTGGTGAATAGTGTCAACACGGTGACGGCGGACAATGCCACGGTTTCCATTACCATCAATGTGACCGTGTACGAAGCCTCCTACACCAATACGCTGGTGCTCAAAAACGGCAGCGCGACCATCCTGACTATTTCCGGGCTTTCCTGGTCGAAGGGCACGGCGAACCGCACGGTCACGCTGACATCGGCGCAGAGGACAACGCTGTTGAACGCTATGGCGTCCATCAAGTCGTTCACAGGTACCTTTGCGGTTTCGTCCTACAGCGGGTCTACGCAGATCGGCAGCACCTCAAGCAAGACCGCCACTGTACTGACCACGGCAACCAATTCTGCTCCAACCATAAGCGGATTCACTTATGCCGACAGCTACACGACCACGAAAAACCTCACAGGCAACGACCAGCTATTCGTTCAGAACTACTCGACCCTCAAGGTCACGCCCGGAACGGCAACTGCAAAAAACGGTGCCAGTATTTCCAACTACACAGCTTCCTGCAACGGGCTGTCATCCTCTAACACTACCGGCTCTGCCTTATCTGTTGGAAAGATCGCCAAGTCCGGCAGCGTAACGGTCACGCTCACGGTCACGGACTCCCGCGGTTATACCGCCAGCGTTTCCCAAACTATTACGGTCATCCCATACGCAAAGCCGAAGGTGTCCTCGGTGACGCTCCGACGAACCAACGACATTGAAGCGGAAATGCAGCTCAAATTCAGTGGCTCTATTTCTGCTGTGACCGTAGACGGGACGCAGAAAAACAGCGTGGTTTATGTGCGGTATCGTTACAAGAAAACCAGTGAGAGCAGCTACGGCAGCTACACCAGCATCTATTCCGGCACGACAAAAAGCGGAACCTCTTTCAGCTACTCCAATTTGGAACTGTGCAATCTGGATGCCAACAGTTCCTACGACTTCCATTTGCAGATCCAAGACAAGCTCTATTCTTTGAGCAGTCTGGATCTGTATTTTACTGTCCCTCAGGGTACGCCGCTCATTGCGCTTCGGAAAAAGAAGGTCGGCATCAACCCGCCGGAGCCACAAGCCATGCTGGATGTTGCCGGAGATATGCGGGTGGATGGCTCACCCCTTGCGGATTTTGTCATTCAGCAAGGGACAAGCGGCATCTGGAATTACCGTAAATGGAAAAGCGGTACAGCGGAATGTTGGGGTCAGTATTCCTTTACGACCGCCATTTCGACGGCATGGGGCGTGCTCTATGAGAGCGGAGCAATTGCGCTCCCTAATTTTCCATTTACCTTCGCGGAAATTCCCCATGTCCATATCTCCACGGAGAACAGCAATTACGCCATGTTTGTGGAGCGAGGCAGTTCGAGTAGCTGGTCTACAACGACCAACCCCGGAAAGATATTTGCCGTAAGACCAAATACGGTACCATCGGCAACCTACAAGGTATCAATCTATGCCATCGGAAAAGTGTGACGCTCCGGCGTCACTTTTTTCATACACAAATTCAACTTTCAAAGGAGGACAAACAACATGAAAGAATTCTGGACGACCATTCAGGTGGTGTTCGCCGGTATCGGCGGCTGGCTCGGATGGTTCTTGGGAGGATGTGACGGCTTGCTTTATGCGCTTCTGGCTTTCGTGGTCATCGACTATGTGACCGGCATCATGTGCGCCGTGGTGGACAAGAAGCTGTCCAGCGAAGTCGGATTCAAGGGCATTTTCAAAAAGGTGCTCATCTTCGCTCTGGTCGGCATCGGGCATATTCTCGACACCCGCGTCATCGGCAGCGGCTCGGTGATGCGTACCGCCGTCATTTTCTTCTATTTGTCGAATGAGGGCGTGTCCCTGTTGGAAAACGCCGCATACCTGGGACTGCCTATTCCGCAGAAGCTGAAATCCGTTCTGGAGCAGCTTCATGACCGCAGTGAAAAGGAGGATGAATAATATGGCTTACACAAACAGTTCCCTGGTGTCCTACACCAAACTCAGCCCGAACCACTCCGGGCAGCGTACCCACAGCATTGACCGCATCACGCCGCACTGCGTGGTGGGTCAGTGCAGTGTGGAAACGCTGGGCAACATCTTTTTGCCGACCTCACGGCAGGCAAGCAGCAACTATGGCATCGGCGTGGACGGTCGGGTCGGGATGTATGTGGAAGAGAAAAACCGCTCCTGGTGCTCCTCCTCCGCAGCCAACGACCAGAGAGCTATCACCATCGAGTGTGCCAGCGACAACACCGAGCCTTACGCTTTCAAGGATGTGGTGTACAAGAGACTCATCGAGCTTTGCACCGATATCTGCAGGCGAAACGGCAAAACCAAGCTGCTCTGGCTGGGCGATAAGACCAAGACGCTGAACTACACTCCGAAGTCTGACGAGATGGTTCTGACCGTCCATCGCTGGTTTACGAACAAATCCTGCCCCGGCAACTGGATGTATGCCCGTATGGGCGATCTGGCATCCAGGGTCACGGCAGCTCTCGGCAGCGAGGTGAAGCCGGTCGAACCGACCCAACCCACCGGCACAATCAAAGCTGGCGACCTCGTGACCATTACGGGCAGTACCTACTACAACGGCAAATCCATTCCCGGCTGGGTGAAGAAGCTCTGCTGGTATGTGGTCGAGGTCAGCGGCGACCGTGCCGTCATCAATAAGGATGAATCCGGCAGGTACGCCATCATGTCGCCGGTCAAGACCTCTGCGCTTGCCGTGGCAGGCACGAAACCCGCCGGGGACTACCGCATCCACACAGTGGTGCATGGTGACACCCTCTGGGCAATCGCCAAGAAGTATCTCGGCAACGGCAGCCGCTATAAGGAAATCGTCAGCCTGAACGGGCTGAAAAGCAATGTCATCTACAGCGGCATGAAGCTGAAGATTCCGAATAAGTAAATCGAACCTATCACACGCCCTCTGCGGATTTTTCCGTGGAGGGCGTTATTTTTTTGCCCATTTTACCCTGACAAAAGTGCCTTTTCTCTGGGTATAGCGAGAAACGCTATTTCTCAGGAATGAGGTATCAATCACACTATGACAGACACGGAACGCTCACGAATTGTGGAACTCCAACACCAGGGCTACGGGTATAAGAAAATATCCGCTATAACAGGGCTACCGCTAAACACTGTAAAGTCCTTTTGCGCCAGACATCCTGTGCAGATCAAAGAGATGCCGGACTCAAATGCCCTGTGCCGAAACTGCCTGGCTCCGCTTGAGCAGACACCGCATAAACGGAAAAGGATGTTCTGCTCCGATGCCTGCCGAATGGCGTGGTGGAACGCACATCCCGAAAGAGTGCAGCGAAAAGCGTACTACACACTCACTTGCCGACATTGCGGGAAGCAGTTTGAAAGCTATGGCAACAGCCATCGGGTGTTCTGCTCCCGTGACTGCTATTTGAAATTCCGCAGGAAGGAGGCCGACCATGAGTGATTACGATAAGCGTCTGTTTGCCTACCAGATGGCGATGGCACTCGCCCGGAGTATGCGTTCCAAGGGGCTGATATCAGCCAAAGAGTACGCTAAGATCGATACAATTATAGCCAATAAATACGGTATATCTTCGTGTAGTATATTCCGCTGAAATCACTGGATAAATCGTGTTTTTAGAGGTAATATGTCACACACCAAAGGGAGGTGAACCACATGAAGAGAGTAGTAGAAAGGGTCGATGCCCTAATTCCCGCACAGCCGAGAGCTTTGCGTGTTTGCGCTTATGCCCGTGTTTCCACAGGAAAGGATGCCATGCTGCATTCACTGTCCGCGCAAGTCAGTTATTACAGCAAAATGATTCAGAGCCACAACGGGTGGATGTACTGCGGCGTTTACAGCGATGAGGCTGTGACCGGCACAAAAAGAGAACGAGCCGGGTTTCAGCACATGATTGAGGAGTGCCGCCAAGGGAACATCGATCTTGTTATTACGAAGAGCATATCCCGTTTCGCCAGAAATACGGTGACGCTTCTTCAGACTGTCCGAGAGCTGAAAAGCCTGGGTGTAGATGTGTTCTTTGAAGAGCAGCACATCCACACCATGAGTGCGGACGGTGAGCTGATGATGACCATCCTGGCGTCCTACGCACAGGAAGAGAGTTTGTCAGCCAGTGAAAATCAGAAATGGCGTGTCCGAAAAGCCTTTGAAAACGGAGAAATCATCAACCTCCGCTTTCTGTTCGGCTATGACATCACACCGGACGGCATAAGGGTGAACGAGACGGACGCTGCCATCGTCCGAGAGATATTTGCACGGTTCAACGGCGGCGAGAGCATGAGTTCCATCTGCCGTGACCTTGATGCCAGAGGACATAAAGGCGTTCTCGGCGGCACATGGTGTGCGGAGCGGATGCGGAATACCTTATCCAATGAAAAGTACCTCGGCAATGCACTCCTGCAAAAGCAATACCGCAACAACCACATTGAAAAGAAACTGTTACCCAATCGAGGAGAGCTTCCGATGTACTATGCTGAGGGAACGCATGAGCCAATCATCGACCAGGCAACATTTGATAAGGCACAGGAGCGGCTCAGAATACTGGCGCAACAGACTTCCAACCGCAAAAAACCGACTCATTCAGCTTTTTCGGGGCTGATTCACTGCGGACTGTGCGGCAATACCTATAAGCGCGTAACTTACCGCAAAAAACACTACTGGAATTGCACTACATTCCAGACAAAAGGAAAATCCGAATGTGCTGCAAAGCGGATTCCAGAAGAAACGCTCGAAGTCCTCACCTGCGAGGTGCTGGGAGAGGGCAGCATCGACAGCGATATGGTCAGAAGCAAAATAACGGCAATCAGAGCAGAGAAAAACAATGTGGTCGTGTACTGCATGGACGACGGTTCTGAAATCGTTAAACGATGGAAAGACCGCTCCAGAGCAGAAAGCTGGACGCCTGAAATGAAAGAAAAGGCACGGCAGCGGGCATTACAGGCAAGGAGGAAAAAGGAATGAACAGAACAGCAGCACGGTCGGTCACAGTCATTCCGCCGACCATCAATCCGCTGACGCACCTTTCCAGGGTGGCTGTACAAAAACGGCGGGTCGCAGGATACGCAAGAGTGTCCACAGACAGCGATGAGCAGTTCACCAGCTACGAGGCACAGGTGGATTACTACACGCAATACATCAAACGCAATCCCGAATGGGAGTTTGTTAAGGTTTACACCGACGAGGGCATTTCCGGCACGAATACCAAGCATCGCATCGGCTTTAATGAAATGATCGCCGACGCCATGTCCGGTAAAATCGACCTCATCGTCACAAAGTCGGTCAGCCGCTTCGCCCGAAATACGGTCGACAGCCTGGTTACCATCCGCAAACTGAAAGAAAAAGGCGTAGAAGTCTACTTCGAAAAAGAGAACATCTACACCTTTGACGGCAAGGGCGAACTGCTGCTTACTATCATGTCGAGCTTGGCACAGGAAGAAAGCCGCTCCATATCCGAGAATGTTACCTGGGGACAGAGAAAACGGTTTGCCGATGGAAAGGTCAATCTCCCATACAAGCAGTTCCTCGGCTATCGCAAAGGAGCGGACGGTTTTCCAGAAGTCGTTCCGGATGAGGCAATCGTTGTCCGCCGGATTTATACTCGATTCATGGAGGGGTTGACGCCGGGGGCCATTGCAAAGGAACTGACAGCAGATGGAATTCCGACTCCATCGAGAAAACAACGCTGGCAGACCAGTACAGTGGAAAGCATCCTTCAAAACGAGAAATACAAGGGCGCTGCACTCCTTCAGAAATGCTTCACGGTCGATTTCCTCACAAAAAAGAGGAAGGTCAATGAGGGCGAGGTGCCGCAGTATTATGTGGAACACAGCCATGAGCCGATAATTACGCCGGAAGAGTTCGACAAAGTTCAGACGGAGCTTGCGCGGCGCAAGCAGATCAGCCGCCAGTACAGCGGAAAGAGCATTTTTTCTTCCCGCATCGTCTGCGGGGACTGCGGCTCCTACTTTGGCTCGAAAGTCTGGAACTCGACCTCAAAATACCGCAGGGTCATCTGGCAATGCAACGGCAAATTCAAGGGTGAGCACAAATGCGAAACGCCGCATCTGGACGAGGAAACCATTAAAGCGCGGTTCGTGACCGCCCTTAACGCTATCATCGAAAGCAAAGACAACATCCTTGAGGATTGCCGATTGATGCAAGCCACCCTGACAGACTGTACAGGCATTGATACAGAAATCGAGAGTCTGCTTGAGGAGATCGATGTGGTGACCGAACTGACAAAGCGTTGCATTGCGGAGAATTCGCAAACGGCGCAGAATCAGGAAGAGTACGCCGCACGGTACAATGGGTTTGTGGAGCGGTACGAAAAAGCCAAGGCACAGCTTGAGCAGCTCCGCGCCACAAAGGCGGCACGGGAAGCCCAGGCAGAAGCCATCGGAGCATTTATGTTCGAGGTGCAGGAATTGGATGCCCTCACCGAGTTTGACGAAAAGCTCTGGTTGACAGTCATTGACACAGTGACCGTTCACGCCGACGGACGAATGACCTTCAAATTCCAGGGTGGTAAAACGCTCACTTCTTATTGACAATTCTCTAAATATGCTGTATAATCGGTATATACCGTAAACAAAGGGGACATATCTATGCCAAGACCGCCACGGTGCCGTCGGATTTGTGGCGCACC
>UMEA01034518.1_pt1 | contig 11598 bp, 8 predicted proteins | sample 1964621 | NCBI WGS metagenome assembly UMEA01 (sample SAMEA4836007, study PRJEB28245) | human gut metagenome | biome: gut microbiome; material: fecal sample | place: Denmark | collected 2008 | reverse complement strand
CAGGAAGCTGATGACACATCTATCCCGGCAGACGTTGAAGAGAAATTACTCAGATTCGGACGTGCAGCAGTTGCAGCTGCTTCCATGAGAGGCAAATCCTATCTGCAGATCGGTTCCGTTACAATGGGTATCGGCGGATCTATCATTGATTCCGATTTCATCGAATCCTATCTTGGAATGCGTGTTGAATCCGTTGATGAGGTAGAAATCATCCGTCGTATGACAGAAGGCATCTACGATCACGCAGAATTTGAGAAAGCTCTCAAATGGGCGAAAGAGACCTGTAAGATTGGTTGGGACAAGAACCCTGAAGAACTGCAGTTCTCCCCAGAGAAGAAAGAAGAGCAGTTTGAGTTCGTAGTTAAAATGGCAGTTATCATCAAAGAGCTGATGAACGGCTGCGATAACCTTGATCCTGCATTCTCCGAGGAAGCAATCGGACACAACGCTCTGGCAGCTGGTTTCCAGGGACAGAGACAGTGGACAGATTTCTATCCAAACGGTGACTTTGCAGAAGCTATGCTGAACACATCCTTTGACTGGAACGGAGCTCGTGAGCCATACATCCTCGCTACAGAGAATGACGTTCTTAACGGACTTGGAATGATGTTCATGAAACTTCTTACAAACAGAGCTCAGATCTTCGCTGATGTTCGTACATACTGGAGCCCAGAGGCTGTTAAGAAAGCTACAGGATATGACCTTGAAGGCGTAGCTAAAGAAGCTGGCGGATTCCTTCACCTGATCAACTCCGGTGCTGCTTGCCTTGACGCTAACGGCGAAGCTAAAGATGAAAACGGCAATGCTGTTATGAAACAGTGGTGGGATATCACAGAAGAAGACCAGAAAGCTATCATGGAAAACACTGAATGGTGTATGGCTGACAACGGATACTTCCGTGGAGGCGGATACTCCAGCCGTTATGAAACAAAAGCTCAGATGCCTGCAACAATGATCCGTTTGAACCTTGTTAAAGGACTTGGACCGGTTCTGCAGATTGCTGAAGGATGGACAGTTGCTCTTCCAGCAGAAGTATCTGACAAACTTTGGAAACGTACAGACTACACATGGCCATGTACATGGTTTGCTCCAAGATGCGATGGCAAAGAGGGACCGTTCAAGACAGCTTATGATGTAATGAACAACTGGGGAGCTAACCACGGTGCTATCTCCTACGGACATATCGGAGCTGACCTGATCACAATGTGCTCTATGCTTCGTATCCCGGTATCTATGCATAACGTTCCGGAGAAAGATATCTATCGTCCGGCAGCATGGAATGCATTTGGAATGGATAAAGAGGGTGCAGACTTCAGAGCTTGCAAGAACTATGGACCTCTTTATAAATAATTAGCTTTTTATAATTTAACTGCTTTCTTTCACTCCCCCAGGACAATGAAGGAAAGCTGAGAGAGCGGGACTTTTGTCTCGCTCTTTTATTGTCTGGGGCTCTTTATCGGACATACATTCGCATGATTTCACGCCCGGATTCCCGATTTTTCTGTGAAATTGTTTATAAAAACACCTCGCGGAACATTACCGGTGAATAGTAACTGTTGCTGTAAAATAATGGGAAAATATGAGAAAAATGGTTGCAAGTTTTTCCTGGTGTGTTACAATGAAAAACAGAAAATGTATATAAGAGGGAAAAGAGGATATATATGAAGAAAAAGCTGGGAATGTTGCTGGCTGTGCTTCTTACTTTTTGCATGACTGTGGGAGTTTTTGCAGATGCAGGAAAGACACAGCAGGTAGATTACAAAACAGATTACTATATGATCGTAGAATCGCCTGATGGCGGTGTTGACATGTATTCAGAGGCAGATACTTCCAGCCCGAAGCTGAATGATGAGCTGATTCCTAATGGAACTGCGATCCATGTAGAAGGAGAGACCACAGATGAAGCTGGAAAAGTATGGGTATATGCTCAGCTTCATGGCATGTTTGGTTTCCTGGAAGAGAATTATCTGAAGCCGGCTACTCTTGCCGAGGCAGTGGCATCAGAGCTTGCTTTATACGGAAGCAAGGATGCGAATTACAGTATTACAGTCAATGCTAAGGAAGACGGTTCCGTTTGCCTGTATAAAGGACCTGGCAAAAAGTACGGCACAGTTTCCGGAGGCTGTAATATAGCGAATGGTGAGAAGTTATATATTGATACAGAAGTAGATACTGGTAAAGATGGTATCTGGGGACACACAGAGGCTGGTGATGTTTCTGGCTGGGTAAATATTGCAGAAGCCACCAATACGGAAGAGAGTACAGTAGAACTTGTTCCTGAAACTGAGAAAGAAGCGGAAGACGGTTCCCAATCTGTTCAGGCTGGAGAGAATACTTCTGAAGTTGGAAAAGCAGGTACCGAAGGCAAAGACAGCAGTGATGCGGAGGCAGAGCCAACAGGCACTCCTACCCCGAAGCCTGAGAAGACAAGTACTCCTGCTCCGAAGCCAACTGAGACGAGTACTCCTGCTCCGGAACCGACTAAGAAAGCAACTGCAGCTTCAGAGCCAACTGAGACAAGTACTCCTGCCCCTGAGCCGACTGAAGCGAGCACTCCTGCCCCGGAACCAACTGAGGCGAGCACGCCTACCCCGGAGCCGACTGAGACAAGTACTCCTACTCCGGAACCAACAGAGACAAGTACTCCCACCCCGGAGCCAAGTGTGACTATTGCGCCTACAGAAGAGGCAGCAGTAACAGTTGCTCCTTCAGAAAGTGCAGAACAGGAAGCGTCCAGCGAAAATGTGGAGAGCACAGATAAAGGAATGAGTTCTGCTATCTGGATTCTGGTTGTAGTTATTATCATTGGTATCGCAGTGGTAATCTGGCTCCTTAAGAAAAAAGGAAAAAATAGTGAATCATAATAAACATGAATAATAAAAGCTCCGCCGGGAATCCGACGGAGCTTTTTAGCTGAAATAAAAAATTATTTGTTGATAACAACACCTTTCTGAAGCATAACGTTTGCGTAAACAGCTTTCTCACCTGTAGCGATAATACAATATGCTTTCTTTGCCTCTTCATAAAATGCGAAACGCTCGATATTTCCAACTGCCTCGGCGCCACGTTCATCATGTTTGGAAACAATCTCTTTGTATGTATCCCAGATTGGAGTTTTTACCGGATCGCCAGGCATAACTTCCATCAGGGTAACTGGTTTCTCTACATAAGAATCAAGAGGGATAACAGTAAGGATAGCGTCCAGAAGTTCTGGAACTCCATGTCCGTCGCAGCGAACAACAATTGCATCTTTACCCATTGATTCTACTGGGAAGTTGCCGTCCGCGATAACGATGCGGTCGCTGTGTCCCATCTCGCATAAAACTTTTAAAAGCTGTGGTGAAAGTATTTCTGGAATTCCTTTTAACATAATATATTCTCCCTTCGTTCTTTCTCAGAAATCTGGCACAGTAATCTATAAAAACTGATACCGGTTCCGAAAGTATTCTACTCTATAAGTTACCTTTCTTTGCTGGATTTTTCAAGGTAAAATTTTACGCAAAAAGATGAAATATTTACTGTTGACAGAAATTTGGAAAAGAGTTAATATGAACTAAAACAGAAACGTTTCGGTTTCTCAAAAAACAGAAGATTCACGGCCTGTATCAGCAGGCAGAAGGAGGAGAATATGCCACTTGTTACATCTAAGGAAATGTTGTTGAAGGCTCAGCAGGGCGGTTACGCAGTGGGTGCGTTTAATGCAGAGAATATGGAGATGGTGAAAGCGATCATTCAGGCAGCTGAGGAGTTGAAAGCACCTGTTATGATCCAGACTACTCCATCTACTATTAAATATGGCACTCTTGAGACCTATCAGGCAATCGTTGCAGCAGAAGCTGCAAAGGCTTCCGTTCCGGTTTGCCTGCACCTTGACCACGGCAGTAGCTTTGATCTCGCCATGAAGGCTCTGAAGGCTGGATATACTTCCGTGATGATTGACGGTTCTAAGCTGGATTATGAAGGAAACATTGAGGTGAGCAAGAAGGTGGCTGACGTAGCAGCTTCTATGGGAATCCCATGCGAGGCAGAACTTGGTAAGGTAGGTGGTAAGGAAGACGACCTGGTTGCAGTTGCAGATACCAATACCGATCCACAGGAAGCCAGAGAATTTGTAGAGCGCACCGGCGTTACTTCTCTTGCGGTAGCAATCGGCACAGCACATGGCTTCTATGTGGGAACTCCTGTTCTTGATAAGGAGCGTTTAAGTGAAATTCGTGAAGTTGTAGATATTCCTCTGGTTCTTCATGGCGCTTCCGGCCTTAGCGATGAGGATGTTATGGATTGCGTAAAGAGAGGAATCTGTAAGGTTAATTTTGCCACCGAGCTTCGTGCAGCATACTCCAAGGCTGTCAGAGAGACACTTGAGGATGAGAAGGTATTTGATCCTAAGGCATATGGCAAGGCTGGAATTGCAGCTGTGAAAGAGCTTGTAATGGCCCGTATGAAAGTTTGCGGCTGTGACGGAAAGGCTGAGTAAGAGGCTGATTTATGGCAGCGACGATGAAAGATATTGCCAGACGGACAGGACTTGGTCTGGCAACGATTTCCTCTTATTTCAATGGGGGGAATGTAAGAGAGAAGAACCGTATCAAGATCGAAGAAGCCATCGAAGAATTACATTACGAAGTAAATGAAGTTGCCCGCGGTCTGAAGACCAATGCGACCAAGACAGTGGGGGTTGTGATTCCAGAGCTGAACAATGTTTTCTGCGCAGAAATCATCAGTGGAATGGAGGATATCCTCCGAAGCCATGGATATGCAGCGATTGTCTGTGACTGCAGAACAGATAAGAAGCTTGAAAAAGAAGCAGTGGATTTCCTTACCCGGAAACGTGTGGATGGAATTATCAATATGCCGGTAGATATGACTGGAGCCCATCTGAATGAATTTCAGAAAACAGATAAACCCATTGTGCTTATCGACCGTATGATCCAGGGAATATCCTGCGACTGTGTGCTGGTGGATAATGTAAATGCAGCTGAGAAGGCTGTTGGCATGCTGGTAGAAGAACAGCATCAGAAGATTGGTCTGATCGGTGGACCGGATGAGGTATTCACTGCCAGACAGCGTATGTTAGGATATATGAAAGCACTTAAGGCTCATGGAATTGCGGTTGATGAAAAGCTGATCTGTCATGGTGATTACACGATCCAGGGAGGGGTTCAGGCAGTAGAAGAGCTGGTGAAAGAGAATCCGGATATGACAGCTGTTTTTGTGACGAACTATGAGATGACTATGGGGGCAGTGATCGGGCTTAACGAGATGGGGGTATCCATGCCAGAGGAGATTTCCCTGGTGGGATTTGACAATCTGCCTTTTGCCCGTGCCTGCAGACCTGCACTTACCATTGTTTCACAGCCCACAGAGAAAATTGCAAGGGAAACAGCACAGATCATGCTGGAACGGCTTGAAGGAAGAAATGAGCTTCCTGACCATATTGTACGGAAACTTCAGACTGATATTTTTATGGGGAAATCCATAAGGAGACAAGGATGAGCAAAGACTATTTATTAGGAATTGATATTGGAACCAGCGCGTGCAAGGTTGCCATATTTAACAAGAACGGAAAGGTGATGGCTTCCGCCAATGGGGATTACCCTGTTTATTATCCTCATGAGGGATGGGCGCAGCAGAAGCCGGATGAATGGTGGCATGCGGTTTGCGGCGCTATTTGCGAATGCCTGGAGACAGGTAATATTTCAGGAGAGCAGATTGCCGGAGTGGGAATTGATGGGCAGAGCTGGTCGGCTATTGCCATTGACCATGAGGGAAATGTTCTGACAGATACACCTATCTGGATGGATACAAGAGCCCAGGAAATCTGCGACAGACTCAATAATGAAATCGGCAGTGAGAATATTTTCAATGTTGCAGGTAATTCTCTTCAGCCTTCATATACCACAGCGAAGATTCTCTGGTATAAGGAGAATATGCCTGAAGTATATAATAAGATTTACAAGATCCTTCAATCAAACAGCTTTATTGCTTACAGACTGACTGGTGCCATCACACAGGATCTTTCACAGGGATATGGCCTGCATTGCTTTGATATGCGTACTGGTACCTGGGATGAAGTGATGTGTGAGAAACTGGGAATTCCTGTGGATTTTCTTCCGGAGATTGTTGCGTGCGATAAGGTAGTGGGAACTGTGACGGAAGAGGCGGCAGCCCAGAGTGGACTGACTGTCGGAACTCCTGTAGTGGCCGGCGGTCTGGATGCAGCCTGTGGGACACTTGGTGCAGGTGTGATCCATCCGGGGGAGACCCAGGAGCAGGGTGGACAGGCTGGTGGCATGAGCATCTGCACAGATACATACAAAGCAGATCCAAGTCTGATCTTAGGCTATCACGTAGTGCCAGGCAAGTGGCTTCTTCAGGGAGGAACTACCGGAGGCGGCGGTGTCATGCGCTGGTTTGAGAGAGAATTTGCAGCTTATGAGAGGAGCCGCAAGGCGGATACCGGGAAATCCTCTCTGGAACAACTGAATGAAATTGCCGAGGCAGTACCAGCCGGAAGTGAAGGCGTTGTGTTCCTTCCATATATGTCCGGGGAGAGATCCCCTGTCTGGAATCCATACGCCAAAGGCGTTTTCTATGGACTTGATTTTGCTAAGACCAAGGGACACATGGTAAGAGCCTGTATGGAGGGCGTAGCATTTTCCCTGCGCCATAATCTGGAGGTGGCTGAAGCGGCAGGTGCTAAAGCAGAAGTTCTTCGTGCTATGGGAGGTTCAGCCAATTCCCTTCTCTGGACTCAGATTAAGGCTGATGTGACAGGCAAGGCAGTGGTGGTCCCTGCTTCCGATACAGCAACCACATTAGGTGCTGCAATCCTGGCTGGCGTAGGAGTTGGATTTTATAAAGATTACGAGGAAGCGGTTTCCATGACAGTGAAAGAGACAAGACGCCATGAGCCCAATCCTGAGAATAAAGAAGTTTATAATAAGACATACCGTACATATAGGGATTTATATGAATCTCTGAAAGCTATGATGGTACGGAAGTAAGGAGGTATTTCAAGATGAAAGCAGCAGTTGTAGTTGCAAACGAGGATGTACAGTACCAGGAAATCGAAGAACCACAGGCAAAACCAGGCTGGGTAAAGATTAAAGTAAAAGCTTCCGGCATTTGTGGCTCTGATGTTCCGCGAGTATTGAATCATGGTGTTCATTTTTATCCTATCGTTCTTGGACATGAGTTTTCTGGTGATGTAGTAGAAGTTGGAGAAGGGGTCACCAAGGTGAAAGTTGGCGACCGCGTTTCCGGGGCTCCGCTTCTTCCGTGCATGAAGTGTGATGATTGTCAGAATGGAAACTTCTCCTTATGTAAGCATTACAGTTTTATCGGTTCCAGGCAGCAGGGAAGTAATGCGGATTATGTAGTAATTCCAGAGCAGAATGCGATTCCTTTTGATCCGTCTATTTCCTATGAACAGGGTGCAATGTTCGAGCCATCCACAGTTGCTCTTCATGGACTCCTTCAGAATGATTATCAGGGCGGTCGCTGCGTAGCAATTTTAGGATGTGGAACAATTGGCATATTCACAATGCAGTGGGCAAAGATCTTTGGTTCCAAGAAGGTTGTCGTATTTGATATTAGTGAGGAACGCCTGGATCTTGCCATGAGAATGGGCGCAGATGCAGTTATCAATACAACCAAAGAGAATTATATGGAAGAGGCTATGGCAATTACCGGTGGTAAGGGCTATGAATATGTGTTTGAAACAGCCGGACAGGTTCCCACTATGCATATGGCATTTGAACTTGCTGCGAATAAGGCACACGTATGCTTCATTGGAACACCTCATGCAGATCTTACATTTACACCAAAGCAGTGGGAGAATATGAATCGTAAAGAATTTAAACTTACAGGCTCCTGGATGTCCTATAGTTCCCCGTTCCCAGGCAAAGAGTGGGATCTTACAGCTCATTATTTTGCAACAGGTCAGCTGAAATTTGATCCGGGATTTATTTATCGCAAAATGCCAATGAGTCAGGCTCAGGAAGCATTCCAGCTCTATAAGACACCTGGTCTTGTAAAGGGTAAGATTCTTCTGATGAATGAGGATTGAGCATATGATACTGACAGTAACATTAAATGCAGCCATTGATAAGCGGTATGTGGTAAATAACTTTAAGACTGGAGAAGTGAATCGTGTAAAGGAATGTACTTATGTTCCTGGTGGAAAAGGTCTGAATGTATCCAAGCCGGCTTCAATTTACGGAGCAGAGGTGACTGCCACAGGTTTTGTAGGTGGTTATGCAGGAGCTTATATTGAGAATGCACTGAAACCGTTTGGTATTAAAAGTGCTTTTTATCATGTAGCTGCAGAGAGCAGATCCTGTATTAATATCTGGGATGAAGTTAATAAAGTTCAGACAGAATTTCTGGAACCTGGGGTTACCCTTACAGAAGAGGATTTTGCCGGATTTGAGGAAAAATTCTGTAATCTTGTAAAAGAAGCGAAAGTAGTTGCAATGTCAGGAAGTGTTCCGAAAGGACTTGATGGAACTGCTTATCAGCGACTTATAAAGATTGTAAAAGAGGCAGGAATTCCGGTTATTCTGGATACCAGTGGCAAACTTCTTGAAATGGGAATTGAAGCAGCACCTACTATGATCAAACCCAATATTGATGAAATCCGTATGCTCACAGGCAAGAAATGTGATAATATTCAGGATATTATAGATGCGGCGAAAGAGATTCATGCAAAAGGTGTGGAAATCGTAGCTGTTTCCCTGGGAGCTGACGGTTCTCTTGCAGTAGGTAATGAAGGAATTTTCCGTGCACTGGTTCCGAGAATAAATGCAGTGAACACAGTTGGGTGTGGAGATTCTATGATCGCAGGATTCGCACTGGGTTTATCCAGGAGACTTTCACTTCCTGAGACAATGAAACTGGCAAGTGCTATTTCAGCGGCAGCAGCCATGCGCGAGGAGACTGGATTTTTTGTGATGGAAGATATGGAAAAACTGCTTCCACAGATTGAGGTTACTAAATTATAAGAAAATGTAGTAAAAGATATTAAGCGAAAGTAAATTGCGTTGTAATTGAAAGCCATAGTGCAAAAGAAATGTTAAGGAGGATAAGAAAATGACAATGATTGATCCGGCAATTGTTCCGCAGAGAACACTTTATACTGGCGCTAAGATGCCAGCTGTTGGAATGGGTACTTTTGGAAGTGACCATGCAGATGCAGACGCAGTTTCTGCTTCTGTTGCAGGTGCACTTCGCGTAGGTTACCGTTCTTTTGATTGTGCTGCATGTTACGGAAATGAAGATATGATCGGAAAGATTTTCGCAGATGCATTTGCAGAAGGTATTGTAAAAAGAGAAGAACTTTTTATTGCCTCCAAAGTATGGAACGATATGCATGGTGACGGAGATGTACTGATTGCCTGTGCGAAGACCTTAAAGGATCTGAAGCTTGACTATCTGGATATGTATTATGTTCACTGGCCATTCCCGAACTATCATGCACCACATTGTGATGTGGATTCCAGAAATCCTGATTCCAAACCGTTTACAGTAGAGCGCTTTATGAAAACCTGGCGCCAGATGGAGCGCCTGGTAGATATGGGTCTGACGAAACATATCGGTATGTCTAATATGACAATCCCGAAACTGGAGGCAGTACTTCCACTTTGCAGAATTAAACCAGCTGCGATCGAGATGGAGCTTCATCCATGCTTCCAGCAGCCGGAGCTGTTTGATTATTGCAGAGCGCATGGTATTGAAGTGGTAGGATTCTGCCCAATTGGTTCTCCTGAGCGTCCGGAACGTGATAAAATGCCAGAAGATATTGCGGATATTGAACTGCCAGAGCTGAAAGCAATTGCAGCGGCACATGGTGTACATCCAGCAGTTATCTGCATTAAATGGGCTGTACAGAGAGGTGCTTCCCCAATTCCATTCTCTTTGAAAGAGAAGAATTACACCATGAACCTGAAATGTGTCACGGAAGATCCTCTGACAGAAGAAGAGATGGAAACCATCCGTTCCCTTGATAAGAATAACCGTCTGATCAAAGGCCATGTATTCCTGTGGGAAGGTGCAAAGGACTGGCACGATCTCTGGGATGAGGATGGAGTGATTGTAAAATAATGGTTATAATTTCAAAGCTTCTTTAAATATCTTACACAGCAGAAAAGCTGCAGGGTTTATAATTCTTATAACTTTGCAGCTTTTTTGTTACCAGTAAACAGTAATAGTAACACACACCAAACAAACTCTGGAATTGTTTGTTTAGTTTGCATGATTTTATGGTATGTGATAATATAATATTTAGCTGAAATTAATAGAATACCATGTGCAAACAGGCACCGGGGGGGGAGCCGATGAGGTACATGCTGTGTATAGAAAGGGAAAGCGAAAACTATGTATCGAATTTTACTTGTAGATGATGAGATCCTGGTACGTGACGCCATAAAGGAGAATATTGACTGGAAGTCCATGGATTGCCAGCTTGTAGGAGACTGCGAAAACGGAAAGCAGGCAGCAGATTTTGTGAAGAGCCATCCGGTAGATATTGTTCTCACAGATATTTTGATGCCGTATATGGATGGAATGGAACTGAGCCATTTTCTGCATGATAATTACCCGGAGATCGTAATTGTGATCTTCAGTGGCTTCGGGGAATTTGAATATGCAAAGAAAGCAATTCAGTATAATGTAAGCGAATACATGCTGAAGCCGGTAACTGCTATGGAGCTCAGAGAAGTTATTGGCAAAATGAAAGAAAAAGTAGATCTGCAGAGAAAAGAAAAGAAGAAAATAGAATCCCTCACAAAGACATCTCAGGATTATCACAAAAATGCTCTGGTGATTCGTTCGAAAGCGATTGAATCTCTGGTAAGCTGTACTCGGGATGTGCAGGAGAGCCTGGAGGAATTGTCTGGAATGGGAATTAATCTGGAGGCAGCATCTTATCGGGTTGCGTTATTTGACATGGATCTGTTTTCCGATATTCATCAGATTGATATGGAAAAACGCCAGGAGAGCGCATTAATGGCTTTTGTTTTATTTAATGTTGCAGATGAGATCGTGACAGATCGTAATGCAGGAATTGCCTATCAGGAAGGAAATAACCGGGTGTGTATCCTCTTTATGGGAAACCGCAGCAGGGAGTTTTCCAGAGAAATACAGGAAATCTGTCAGGAAATCCAGAAAAAAGTAAAAGAAGTGATCGGCATTGAAGCTTCAGCAGGAATTGGGGGCTGGGTAAGGAATCCCGGAGATACGATCCAGTCTCATAACCAGGCTGAGAAGGCTATTGAACTGCGCTATTTACTGGGCGGAAATCTGCTCATTGATACAGAAACACTGAATCCGGAGAGAAGTATTTCTTTGCAGCAGCCATTAAGCGATATGGTAGATGGAATCAAGAAAGGCAATGAAGCTGAGATGAATCAGGCTCTTTCTGTTATGAAATCTGAGATCAAAAAGGCCAGAGTGGATAAAAGTCAGGCCTGTGTCTGCCTTCAGATGATTCTGCGCCATGCAGGAAGCTGCTGGGAAGCTCTTTCTTCTGAGAATGAAGATCTGTTCCACAAAAGAGAAATTCTCATGGGACGGGTAACCGAACAGAAAACTTTTAAG
>UMEA01053858.1_pt1 | contig 11721 bp, 10 predicted proteins | sample 1964621 | NCBI WGS metagenome assembly UMEA01 (sample SAMEA4836007, study PRJEB28245) | human gut metagenome | biome: gut microbiome; material: fecal sample | place: Denmark | collected 2008 | reverse complement strand
ACCATCGTTGATGGTTTCAGTATTGCCATTTTCCTTCTTTTGAATGTTTGTCAAATACCATTCAGTATCCAATCCACCAACCTCTGATCCATTTTCAATTGTAGGAGTCACACTCCATATTCCTCCATTATCTATCTCTTTACCAGTAACTTTAAGATTTTGACTATTGTCAACTACAACCAGTACTTTCTTATTATCACCAACATTATAGTTATCTATTTTGCTTTTATCTCTGACACCTACAGTTATAACACTATCTTGTTCAGCATTATTCACAACAACTGATTCTACAATAGTCTCAGAATCAAGATCTGTTTTTAGTATAAAATTAGTAGTTGTATTATTATCATTTATAAGATTATCTATTGTAAGAGTTTTAGCATTATAATCATTCCCACTAGACCAAGCAACAGTTCCCCCATTTGCAATGAAATCACCGTCAATAGACATACTTGTTATTTGATTATTTAAGAGCACATAAGATTTATTTCTTAATTCCAAATCTTCTAAACCAATCAGGTTCTCATAAACATATAAAGTAGCATTATCTCCAAGAAACACATTTTTTAAATTAGCATCTTCTCTTGCATGTATTTCTGAGTCATCATAAAGAGAAATGTTACTTATACTAACTTCATCCACATTACCATAGGTTCTTAACTCTGAACTATCATTTAATGTTACATTATTAATATTTTGTTTTAACTCACCCTGTGGAGAGTTGACTCGATCAGTTTGGCTTGCATCAATGATAGATTTACCACTAAAATCAGCATATTCTAGTACACTATTGTCATAAATGCTTAATGTAGTATCATTTAAAATATTTCTTTCTTCATTTGTTCCTGTAATTTTCCCATTTCCTGTCAACCTAATATTTCCACCATTACTCGTCAACTTTTTTACAATACTCTGATTTTTAATTGCATTGTTCCATGTATCGACATCGAGAAATAACGAAGAACCTTTATCCAAAGTTATTCCAACGACCTCAGATTTATCTATTAATCTTATATAACTAGTCCGCCCCATTTTTTCATTTAAAAATATATTATTACCATTAACATTGGTTAATGTTATAACCCCGTCTGTAGAATTAACATTCGTTAAAACTCCTCCAGTCATCTCAAGTTGACCTTTATTCAGAATAATATCTGAACCATCAGAAGCTGTCATTATTACTCTGCCACCAGAAGTAATGGTGGCATTAGAAAGTGTATCGTTCGTTATGGAAACATAATTAGTATTTATCTCAGTATTATCATATACACTTGCATAACCTGTTATATAATTTGCATTCATCAATACTATAGTTGTTAAAATTGCTCTTTTTAAGTTTTTGTTCATTAGTATCTCCTACTTTTTCCTCAATGTTATTTTTTACAAATATAATATGTTTTTCAGCTAACTTATTTCTATTAAAATCACTATATCGTTTTCCTCATAAAGCAAGATATACAAAATATGTTTTCTTTTTTTACTAAACAAAAAAACCTACCTCCCTCAGAAAGTTTTCCGAGGGAGGTAGGCTATGAAAGTTTCACGCAGATGCATGTCCCCCCCATATATACTCTCACGCTATATAACTTTAAATAGCACATTTTATTGCTCTCTTACTTTCTTTATTTTACATTTTCAGATATTTGCATTCAATAAAGTGTTAATTAATATATATTTAAATTCATTTGCATTAATTGCATTCATCCTATTTATATCTTTTTAAGATAATTTTATTAACTTTATGACATTAATATTGTTTCTTCATTCGACCCCTTTCAACTTTTTTATTATCAGGACTTAAAAATTTATAAAAAGAAACATACTCTTGTTCTGCGCCTTTTTTTATTTTCTCGGGCGCAGTAAAACTATGTGTCTTTAATTACAATTATGATTTTTCACAAAAATAAGCTATATATCACACAAAATAGATAACTCATTTTCTTAATATAACAATAAATACTACTTAATTTAGAAACTCCATCTTGCACCTATGTTCCACTGCCAGTTTTTAGTAAAATCACTGCCGGCACTACGCTCTACATCGAAATACACATGACTGTTTTTCCCAGATGCAAAAGCCGCACCTATGCCATATTCAAACCAGGTATCGTTGAAGCTGTCACTCACATTTACTCGACTACTGCTATCGGTCATAGAAACATCATAATCACCGCAGAATTCGTGCAACAGGTTAGCTTTAGCATAAACGATACCTTTGCCGCCGATTTCTTTGCCGATATTGAGACCAATACGGCCAACAGCACTTTTAATGCCACTTTGATTTACTTCAATACCATTGCTGGCTGTGTAGCTGTCGCCTCCCAAATAGCCCAGTGTAAACTGTGCCTGCGGTTCAATATACCAGCCATTTTTTAAAGCATTTTTCCTTCCGTATTCAGCACTCAATGCTACGCCGGTATTGTTAAAATCGCCGGTGATCTTATTACTGTTAGTATCGTAAACCGTAAAATCGTTATCCATATTGCTGATTTTAAACACCAAATCCAGATAGTGGCCTTTGCTACCAATCTCGGTATTGTAGAAGCTGATGGCCTTACTGCTGTTGTCTCCACTGCCTCTGCTGTAACTGCTGCTACCATCGGTATAGCTGATAGCTGCACCCTGATAACGAGTTTTTTCTTCCGTGCGTTTGGTAACTTCGTCATATCCTAACTCATAGGCAGTATATTTATTTTCAAAACCAAACTTGCCCTCGCGACCAATCTTGCTGCCCTTCACTCTGAACCAAGCACCTTTAGATTCTTCACCATTATGACGCAGTTCACCCATGCGCTGCAACAGCTTGTCATTTTCTGTACGCCAAGTATGGTAATTAAGTCCATTGGAAGCATTTATGATCTCCGTGCTGGTAGTAGGGTTCTCTATATTTGTAATTTTCTTCAGATACCAGTCCGTAGTATAGTTTCCGCTCGTATCAGCAGTTACCTGCTTATCAAGTTCATAACGCTTCCAATAGAGCGTTCCTTCTCCATCTTTCGCCAAGAAGGTACCATTGTTATTGTTTACTGTTGCCAACACAGTTCCCTCTGCACCATCAAGGTTCCCATGCCCAACTTCATTTAAATCTAGATACTGGCTGCCAGTAAACATTCCCTTCACATAAATCCTGTCACTGTTATCAACATTTGTGCTGGCATCTATGTCAAGTTTGAACATTCCATCAACACCTTGAAGGTCGTCTGTTTCAATTTTTTGGAACCCAGAAGCATAAGTCATGTCTATTAAAGCGCCGTTATTTAAAACCACATTTGTAACAGATGAATCACCTGTCATTTTCCATACAGATCCATTGATTGCGCGAATGTCTATTTTCCCTGATGCATTTCCTTGATTATTTGTTGCCGCGCCGATATAAACAGTTCCTTCCTGTTCCATTTTTAATTCAACAAACCCGTTATTCTGCGCTCCCAAATTACCCTTCAGCACTGATCCGGATTTGTTCAGGTTCCACAATATCCTGCCGCTATTATTAGCAAAACTGATGCCTTCACCCTTAACCAGTCCTCTTCCTGCTTGGTTAAGAGCAATCTCAGAACCATTCCCGTCGCTCCAGGCTGCCCAGCCTTTGATGCCGTCATTAGCATTGATATCTATGTTTCCTTCTGCCGTTACCTTACTCATGCCGCCTTCATTGCCGTCAGTAAACGCACGAATGGCAACCGCACTTTCCTGGATTGAAGAAGCGTTGATAATCAGCCCGTCATTAAAAGCAATATTTCTTATCCCGCCGGTCTTCGCAAAATTGTATATGCCATAAGCCCATGAGCTTTCACTTAAGGTTTTGATATCACCTTTACCGTTAACTGCAAGTGAGTTATGCCCTGCAGCTTCAGAGGTTCCATAAATACCGTAAGCATTTGAGCCCGAAGCAGCTTCTATACGAAGATCCTTTGCAACGGTAATGTCAGAAACACCCTCGTTTTTACTGTCCATTCTCAGTCCGTAACAAAACTTTGTTGAAGCAGCGGTAGCCGCAAGCTCATCACCAAAAACTATCTTCTGTCTGCTGTTATCGATGACATTAGTTGCCACGGAGACAGCATAATAATCTCCCTCAGAAGTTATATCAGCAGCGCCCTGTATATTTACATTCTGACTACCGACCCCTTCATTCATCTTGAAAGCGTTAAATTTAAGAGCCTCAGCATAGTTTTGCCCACCTTTTTGTACTGTCCTGATTTTTAAAGCCGTACCCTTTTCCGTTTCGAATGATTGTGTTCCCCCGGCCGCCTGGGAAATAACCCCCATGCACGCCCACCATGCAGTGATTCAACATTTATCGAAGTATCTCCTTTTAACAGTAACAGGCTACCTTTGCCATTTTCTTTCTGATCCTCATACCTGATACCGTAAATATGTTTATTTTGAGTATCCACGCTACCGGAAATATCAAGTTTTTTATTGAATACGACTTCATTCCTGCCACCGGAAAAACTGCTCATCGAAATTCCTTCCACAGAGGAAGGATTCCAGCCGCTTCCGGTAGTTTCCGTCTTATTCACAACTTTAATATTTACATCATCATTAAAATTAGCTTTAGTAATAGCACCTGCCCCAGGTACAGTACCATCTGTCGCATGAGCCGTAATATCTAGCGCTGCGCCTAGAGATTCTCCACCAGTATTTTGGGAAACAGAAGTTTCCATATCAACATTAAGTTTTGTATCAAAAGTCAACTCTGTCGTCTGACTGGTTGTAGTTCCGCCCGTGGAAGAATAGGCATATACCCCATATAACCAGCTGTGTGTCATGCCAGGTTTTGGACGAACTATTAAATTAAGAGTTCCTGGGGAAATAATTTTTGCAACGCCACCCTTATCCGCAGAGATAACGGACGGTTCTGGAGCTGCAGCTGTACCATTACCACCAAGGATCGTTCCATCTGCGTAATTCATCTCCCCATTGGCAATAACAACATGCCAGTTGTTTTCAGTTGGTGTCTGCCAGTCATAGCCAGACGCATAACTCAAACTATTAACAGCAATCAGACCAGATAAAATAACAAGTTTCTTTCTCAAAGTAACCCCTCCTTCAATTTTTTTACTTAATGTTTAATTTATTACTTACAAGTTATTAGAATAAAATAAACCCGAACTACTTCTTGACCTTTATGCCTTAACCAACATATTCCATCTACCACCATCACCTTTTTTCTTTTGGATTGGGCCGCTGTTTATAACAGCTGTAGCTACAATAATACTGCCGTCTGCGTTTAACTAAAGCTGTATATACATGGTAAGCTTTATTACAACCAAACTCCTTACCACAAATCGGGCACGTCATTACCAATCCGCCTAAATGCCCACATTTATCCCTTTCACTTGATTCTTCAAATCCTTCTAACTTCATTATTTTCATTCCTTACTTCGTCATAATGCCTGAACCAAGAACATTTTTAGAGCTTTATTTTGATGCTCATGCCATCTTTTACTCGTATTTTCTAAAAATAAATATGTTGCTTTTCCCAGCATATCTCACCTCTTACTTGTTTATGTCCAATACATCTTTAATCATTGTTGCTTTCAACATGTTTTCCAAACTACTTTGCATCATGGAATAAAATTTTCTTAACGAGCAGTTTTGTGTTTCAAAGCATTTACAGTAATCATTTCCTTCCAAATAACGGTTTATCTTCACCGTCGCTTCCATAACTTTGAAAATTTCATACATGGATATCTCTTCAACCCTCTTGTCCAATATAAAACCGCCTTTAGCACCCACGATTCTTTGGATAATCCCTGCTGCAATTAGTTTATTAGTAATTTTAAAAATATAGCTCTTAGGAATCCCCATTGCCATAGCGATATCTTTGGAGGTAGTGACTTTGTTTTGTATAGCCAGATACAAAACTATTCTTATCGCATAATCGGTAGTAACATTTATTTGCATATTCACCCCCATTAAAACAGACCAGTAAAGTCCGCTTTCTTTTTGTAAAAATAAAAGCCTACCTCCCTCAGAATTATTATCTGAGAGAGGTAGGCTATGAAAGTTCCATGCAAACGCATGTCCCCCCCACATATACTTTCACTCTATATAGCTTTCAATAATACAATATATTGCTCTCTTACTTTTCTATATTATATATTTTTAACTTTTTCTGTTCAATAAACAAATAGTTAGTATACTTTTATATTTATTAATATTTACTTCAAATCCGTATTATACATCCTTATTTAATTCGTGCATTTTTTATCATCAGCATTCAAACATATATACTTTTTGTTCTTCGCATTATCTATTTTCTTAATATAGTAACACTTATGTATTTCAGTTTAGTTTTACATTTACATAAAATAAGCCTATATGTTATATACAGGCTTATTTTATAGAAATTCAAGTTTCACTTATCTTAAGTTTGATTTTTCAATAATGATTCCCTTTTTCGCTAAATTTTCCAAACATTCGTGCATATATACTTCATCATGTTCTAAATATACTTTTTCTTTTATTAAAGGTATTAAGTCATTTGGAACAGTGTTAATATGCTTTCCCCTATAATTCCTATAAAACCACTCACTACTTACTTTATAACCCCTATTAAACATCTCCTGCATAACCTTTGCATGATACAACTCAAGATCATGCAAACTATGCTTAAACACATAATCTACCACTCTATGCTTTTTACCCCAACCGTTACCTCGCATAGCACAACATTCACGATGCTGCCCAAGTAGCTGTTGCCTTGGTAATAATGGTATTAATTCTTCATGCCACAATCTCATTTTATACCTCTACATAAGACGACATTTTTTCTACTTCTTAATTTTATAATAAAAAAGAAAGCCTGACTACTACATTAAGTAATAGTCAGGCTTTCTTTAGTACGCATATGTTACCCACACACCAGTTTTTTTATCTTGCCAATCATACTCGCCTCGAAATCCTATATATTTGCTACCTATCCGGCGGCTCACTCCGTAGCTGGCACCTATAACATAGCGATCAACATCAATTTTCAGTCCTACTTCCCGTAGGACCCCTGGTGCGGATGGTGGCAAGGATTTCAATATTTCTTTCTGCAAGTTTTCTTGATTCTTCGACAAGGCTTCCAGCTCGGTCAACTGCTTCTGCAGCAGCTCTTTCTGCAGTTTGGCTTCGGTCAATTCCTGATCCGATACTTTCAACCGTTCTTTTGCTATCTGCAATTCCGCTGCTAATTGACTGCTGATTGCTAACTGCCTGTTCGAGTTTTGTTCCAGGGTCGTTAGTTCTGTTTCCGTTATCACGTATACCGGCTCGGCTGAACAAATAGCAGGCAAGAAAAAGAACTGCACAAACACCCATACCAACAAGAAAGCGATTATTAGATATCCAACTTTTGATTTTTTCATACATGTTATTCCTCCATAGAAAAAGCACTCTGCTTTCGCAAAGTGCTTAAATTAAATTTTTTCAAATTATTCAATATACTATTTTGCAGAATTCATAATCCTATTAATATCCCTTGATAATCGATCAATTTCCACCTGTTTTATATTATCATCTACACTAGATAAAAATAAATTATCAATTAAAAGCAAATCATTTGGTCCTATGGATAACATGCAAAGCTTCACATATAAATTAAAACGAACTTGATAGTCTTTGTCATTCTCTGGATTTACATAAAAAACATTATCCCAATATAACTTCGGATATTGCATAAGATACAACTCTGCTATAATGTCCAAAACTAATAGTATTCTACACATATTAAACAGGACTTCAGAACGGTTAGTAGTTCCTTCCAGTTTATGGCTAGTTAAATTTCTATTAAAAATCATAGAAAAATTCTTACTTTCGTAAGCATCAAAATCTTCATATAACACTTCACCAAGAATATATCGCAAATATTCTATATGTTCATCAGTTATAACACATCTATCATCAAGATAGTATTCTTTCTCCTTCAAATACTTATCTAGCAAAAGTGCAAAACCTTTCATTTTATTAAACGAAAGAGCGGAATCTTCATCAGCCCATTTTCTAAGAACAGCTTCAACAAGCGGTAGAAGTGTCATATAAGCGCATATTTCGTTGCCATTCATTGCATCAAAGCATGCATATTCTATAACAGACATAAAAGGCGTGAATATCCTGCATTGTTTATATCGATACTCTACCTGATAAGCTCTTTGTCCGGGCGACAAAATTTTACATGTTACGTTTGTTGCTGACAAATTCCCTTGCTTAAGCTCATACGCAAGTTCGCTAACCAATTTACCTGTTACACACTGATATGGTGGAATACAAAATAAACTTTTCCGTAATTCTGCATTTATAGCTTTATAGTTTTCCCAAAAGGAATCAGATTTTCTTTTTGTGTAAACAGCCATATACTTCACCTTTGAATAATCATATTAATAAAAATTTAATATAGTTATTCGATAAACATTAAATTTTCCCTTCAAAAACTATACAACCTGTTCTATAAATTTCACAACTTTCTGCATTAACACGAGTATCAATACAAATCAAAGTACTTCTAATGCTAAATCAACTTTTCGTAATGTGAAGTAGTATCTTGCCATTACTTTTATAAATTTGCGTAATCGGTTACTCCACGTGCAATAGCCTTTGCAATCGCATCTTGTTTATTCTCCAGCAAAATAACATCGTGATCGTTATCAATAAAACCCATTTCGATAAGAATAGCCGGCATATCGGTATTTCTCAGCACAGATAAATTCTGACGTTGTTTCAGCCCGCGATCTGGTATTTGTGGATCTATACTCTGCTCAGTATCAACAAGTTGCTTATGCACACAAGCAGCCAATCGTTCGGCTTGCCCACCAAAGTTAAACACCAACGTTTCAATACCTCTTGCGTAGCCGTTAAAAGCGTTACAGTGCAAGCTGACAAAAACATCAGCTCCCCAGTCATTTGCCGTTTGGCAAACATTAGGATAAGTTGGAGACTCACCATTTAAATTATCGCTCTGCAGACGCATCACCTCACAACCGGCATTCTTCAAGTAATATTCAACAAGCTTCCCTACTGCTAATGCCACATCACATTCTTTTAAACCACTATTAGGATTCACGGCACCAGGGTCAACGCCTGGCATATGCCCTGGATTTATAAATACTTTCATTTTTTACGCTCCTTTCAAAATTTAACTGCAATTCTCATAGTTTCTTTTTAACAAAAGCGACTAATCCGCTCATAGCTTCCACGCCGGCATCATTTAAGTTTTCAATAATGCTGAGCAGCTCTGTTACAACAAGATATCCAATAACCGTCATAACAGCCCAAGTCGGTTTGTCTAAAACTCTCATAACTACATCAACAACAGCTGCAGATAATGCACAAATTAAATAAACACCGATTTTCCCAAGGAAACGGTGTTTCATAACTTCACTTTTTATCTTTTTGGCAGCCCTAGCTTTTTTTATTCCTTTAATAGATTCTAGAATAGTCGGATTTTCAATACCACTATCTTTTAGATGAAGATACGATATTGCAACCCATTTTGTAAAACAATCAACAAACACTAAGAAAGCAAAGCTGTAAAACAATATAGCATGCTTATGCAAAATCATAGCCAACATTGCCGCAATCAAAGCTTTATACGACCACCCTTGTGTCAAAGTCTGTACGGCACCTATTGCCGCAAATTTAAAAGATTCCCAGTTCATTTTTGCCTCCTGTATAATGCTCCTTAAAGGAGCGTGATATTTTGAATACTAAAAAAAGAAAACGCATGAAATTACCTAACGGCTTTGGTAGTGTGGTATTAAGAACTGACGGTAACCGCCGCCGTCCATGGTCTGTAAAAGTCACAATCAACGGCCGTCAAAAATCAATCGGTGATACAGCCACAGAAATAGAAGGATTAGCTCTTTTGGCCGAGTACCACAAAAACCCTTCTCTTTTCGCACCAGCATTGATTACTTTCTCGGAAGTATTTGAGCTTATGCGGGCCGAGAGATTTCCAAAACTGGCCAAAACTACACAGGTTAATTACCTTTCGGCATACAAACACTGCCATAGATTGTATGGCAAGAAGTTTGCCGAATTAAAAATCGGTGACCTGCAAGCTGTTATTCGTGATACAAGAGAATCTGGCGCATTATACGCAATGCAAAAGAAAGTCCGGCAAATACTGCACCATTGCTACACTTACGCAGTTAAGTATGAGATCATCTCACCAACAGCAGACATAAGTCAGTACATCGACATCGATCAACATAAAGTGAAATACCCTAAAACGCCTTTTAATACTCGACAAATCAACAGAGTAAAAAAGCTTGGCGATAAATGGGCTATGACGGTGCTCATGATGATATATGCCGGTGTTCGCACCTCCGAACTGTTATCTATCGTCAAAACGGACGTCAAACTGCGACAGCGATATTTTATCGTTCGAGAGTCAAAAACTGCTGCCGGTCGAAATCGTGCTGTGCCAATATCAAAAAAAACTATACCCTATTTTGAATTTTGGATGCAGCAGCCAGGTAAATATCTCATTACTACAGACGAAGGCAGTCAACTTACTTACCATCAATACCGAACACGCTTCGATTCTGTCATGGCCGCTAGTAGATGTAAGCATACGCCGCACGAATGCAGACACACATGCGCTACTATGCTGGATAATGCAGGGGCCAATGATACCGCAGTCAAGCGTATCCTTGGTCACGCCAGTCAAGGAGTTACTAAACGGGTTTATACTCATAAGTCCCTCCATGAGCTAAAAAAGGCTATAGACCTCATTTGACAGCTCTAAGTGGTATTAACCCGGCACGAATTTACGCAACAAAAAAGCCTGTATCCCTTGGTTTCTCAGGATAGCAGGCGGTTTGAATTCGGTATGATATTTTTGCATCAATTTTTATTAGAAAAGCGCAGTATCTATGCGCTTTTTCAGCCTTTCACTATTATTTTTCTAAAATTATGGCATCTAAAGCTTCTTTGCTATCAGCATCATCAACCAAAGCTTGTTTCTCCCAGCCAGCCTGCTTACAGGCCCCTCTATGTAATCCCAAATCCACATTCCATTGAATGAGTTGTTTAACAGTCAGGTAATAAATTGTTTTTTCGGTTCCACCATCAGGATAGCCTCTCATAGGATAACCATTTGGATAATACTCCGAAAACTTATCAGGAGCTGAATTGATTGTATTAAGATCACTAGAAACTGTGAGCTGCGTATCCTTATCGCTGTCGTATCTTACCATCTCTCCACTACATTCAGATATAAAACCTCCTGTAATTTTACTTGCAGTCCAAGCATCAACTTCCAATAACTTAGAATCTTTTAATTCATCAAGCCCTGGCTCATATGGTGGTATTTCTTTATATTCTCCGGTCTCTGGATCTCTATAATAACCATTTAATAGCATTGTGAACTCAGATTTTGTAACTAAAAACCCGTTTTCTTTTACATCTTCTGGTACATCACCATCTTCACGGTATCCTGGAGATACGCGTTTTCCTTCCTTATCAAGTATAATGTAATATTTAAATTCTTTTTCCATTTTTATCATCCTTTCTTTTTGTACAGTGGGGAGCTAATCTGCATGGTTGGGTTATATTTCCTATTCCGTTTTCTCAATTCAGGAGGTTGGTAACAAATCACCAAGGTATAGTATTCATGGATTCTAAAGCTGTAGAAAGCCATTCATTGTCAGGTTTTACTCTTGATGTTAGAAATAATAATGATTCATCAGAGGATGCCCAATGGATAGCCATTGGGTGTTGAACAGTGGGGAA
>UMEA01010481.1_pt1 | contig 11728 bp, 8 predicted proteins | sample 1964621 | NCBI WGS metagenome assembly UMEA01 (sample SAMEA4836007, study PRJEB28245) | human gut metagenome | biome: gut microbiome; material: fecal sample | place: Denmark | collected 2008 | reverse complement strand
TTAAAAATAGCGAAAAAATGCCTTAAATTGCCGAAAACTGAGAATGCTTTTCGGCAATTTTTCATAAAATTTCGCTTTGAAAATTGTTTGATATGCTATCAAAGTTTTCTTGCTATTCAAAGAAACTTATGGTATAATTTTGTTATATAATAATTTCCATTTAATATGGAGGTTGTTTATTCTGTTATGATGAATGGGGGATAACCAGTGACAACTTTTGCTTACGTTGCTACCGACGTAAACGGTAAAAAGGTAAAAGGAACCGAAATGGCGGAAGATTCCGTTGAGCTTATTGACAAGCTCCGACAAAAAGGCTTGTTCTGTACATCCTATAAGGATGCGGCAAAGAACAAGGCGGCGGATGTAAAATATAAGTTTAAGACGAAGGATCTGTCGTTCTTCTGCCGTCAGCTTGCGGCGATGCTTACATCGGGCGTAAGTCTTGTAAAGGCGCTTCAGATATTGCAGGCGCAGACTGAAAATAAAAAACAAAAGCAGGTGCTTCTCGATATATATGAGGAGGTACAGAAGGGCCGTAGCTTCTCTGAGGCTATAGCTACAAAGCCCGGCGTATTTCCGTCTCTTTTCGTCAGTATGGTCGGCGCAGGTGAAGCGTCCGGTAACCTTGATACAATCATGAACCGTGTATCCGAGCATTACGCAAAGGACAGCAAGACGCAGAACAAGATCAAGGGTGCGATGATCTATCCTATCGTACTGCTTGTGCTTCTGGTAGTTATCATGATAGCCATGTTTACGATGATCATGCCTATGTTCCGTGACCTTGCGGGCGACACAGAGATGCCTCCGCTTTCAGCCGCAATTTTCGGAATAAGTGACTTTATGATTAACCAGGGGTATATTCTTGTTATAGTTTTAATCGCAATTATAATTGTACTGCGACTTATTATCAAGACTCCCTCGTCAAAGCTCAAGTGGGACGAAATGCTTCTGAAATTACCTAAGGTCGGAGGGCTTCTTCGTACAATTTACACTGCACGTTTTGCCCGTACAATGTCAAACCTTTTCTCGTCCGGTCTTCAGATGGTAGACTGTATCGAAAAATCGGTAGGCACTCTCGGTAATACATATATCATAAAGCAGTTTGAGGATGTAGTCGAAAATGTAAAACGAGGCGAGTCGCTCTCGGTAGCGATGGGCAGAATAAACGTATTCGACGGTATGTTCGTATCGATTGTCTATGTCGGTGAGGAGTCAGGTACTCTTGATACCATCCTTGCTAAATCGTCAGATTATTATGACGATGAAGCCGACTCAGCAATATCAAGACTTGTAGGCCTTATGGAGCCTGTAATGATCATCCTTATGGGTGTCATGGTAGGTTGCTTGCTTGCAGGTGTATTCCCGATTCTTTACTCAGGTATGGAAGGTATGGGCAATACTTAAAAAGCAACGAAAATTAAACCTAATAAGCAGGAAGGAATTATTGAGATATGTTATCTATTGATATTACCGACAGACAAATCAAGCTCGTGCGTGGTACTTCACAGGGTTCGAAAATCAAGATTGATGAGGTTGACTTCAGAGAGATCGAAAAGGGTCTTGTTTCAAACGGCTACATAGCGGATGTTCCGCTGGTTGCGGCTGAAATAATCGATATGATCAACACAAGAGCCATCAAGGAAAAGGATACCATCGTATCAATCAGCTCAAGCTCGATACTCTACAAGGAGCTTATGCTCCCCAAGCCCAGAAAGCTCTCCAATACAGCCGCTATCGAGGCTATGATAGGAAGCAACATGGGTATATCGGGCGACTACAACATTTCATATACCATAGTAGGTGAAACCGTAGACGAGAACAAGAACCCTCTTATCAAGGTTCTTGCCACAGCCTGCCCTCAGCGTCTTGTTGACGGCTATGTAAAGCTGTTCACTCATATGGGTCTTTCACTCAAGGCTGTAAACATTTCAAACAACGCAATTTCACGTCTTATCCAGAACACTCCCAAGATGTCGGCTTATATGCCGCTCCTGCTTGTTCAGATAGACAAGGAGTTCCTGAATATCAACCTTTACGAAGACAACGTTCTTTCGTTCTCAAGATATTTCAAGATCGACCCCGCAGATTACAACAATGCGGACGATTATGTAAACCAGGCAATATACGATAACCTGTTCAGAATGTTCCAGTTCTTCCAGTCAAGGAAGGATATGAAGCCTATCAAGGAAATGATGTTCTATGGCGAGATAGACGACTTTATTGCGCTTACGAACACCGTATCGGGCTTCAATGTTTCGTGTCACATTCTGAGCGCCCCCACGACTATAGCGTCAAGAGCGGACTTTGAGTTTACCGTATACGCAAACGCTATCGGCGCACTCTATAAGGTAAACAAGGAGCTTGAGCATATCAACCTTCTTGATACTACAGCGGCAAAGGAAAGCAAGGGCCTTAACACCTTCTTCATCGGACTTGGTGCGGCGGCTCTCATAAGCGTTCTTGCGGTTGTCGGCGCAAATGTTGTTGTAGATGTTATCAACAACAGCATAAAGGGCGAGATAACAAAGGTGCAGGCACAGATAAACGATACAGAGCTTCAGGCAAGACTTACGACCTTACAGCAGAAGGAAGGCGTTCTCGAAAACTTCCAGAGCTATAAGAACTCAATAGCAAATGCCGAATTGATGTACAATTATATGCCTAAGGGCACTACAACGGTATATAAGATGCTCAAAGAACCGTTCACGGCAAATCAGAACGGAATCGAAAGCGTCACAAGCGATGCTGTACGCAAGAATCTGAACGGTATGAAGCTCGTAGATAGCGTTTCAATCTCCGGCTATTCTGTAAGTGCTACCTTCAGCTGTACGAATCAGGCTCAGCCTTCACAGTATGTAAGAGCGCTGATAGCTCAGGGCTATTTCGAAAACATTACATATAACGGATATGCGGTTGAGGTCGGTGAAGACAAGAAGGAAACCATTACATTCGGTCTTACGATGCTGTTAAAGGCAGGTAACGATGTTACCGTAAATAAGGACGATGCCAACAGCATGATCGAAAATGAAGCAAACGGCGATCAGACAGATGATACTTCATCTACAGAATCTACTGCACAGTAACGGGGAAAGGACATACAGAACATGAAGATCAGTAAACAGGAACGAATCCTAATAGTTGTATTTTTAGTTGCCGCAATTGTAGGCGTTGGCATATTTGTATTTATTCTTCCCAACTTTAACAAGATAGGCGATAACAATAAGCAGCTCGCATCTGTAAAGCAGCAATATCAGGAGATACTGACAAAGCTCGAGCATGAGTCAACAATAGACACCGAGATCAGCCAGGCGTATGAAGACGGTAAGAACCTTGCCGACAATTTTTTCAACGACCTCACAGAATACGAGGCTGACGAGATTATGCGTAAGTTCATCGCAAAGGGCAAGGATATAACCATCGACGGCCTTTCGATTTCCCCCTTCTCGACAGAGGCACTTTCTGTATCGGTATTTGCACCTACAGAGGTAACATATCCCCTTAAGGATTTTGCAAACACGGTTGTTGAAACACCCGATAAAGAAACAGACTTCAGCAAGCTCAGCACAAGAGAGCTTGTTATGTATGCAAAGAAGCTCCAGGCGACACTTCTTGCCGCAAGCGATCCTGTAACGGTAGGCTCGATAACGGTTTCTTTCACCGCTCACTCAAATAAGCTCCAGAATCTCCACGATTTTGCGGATCTTCTTTTCTCAGGCGAGTATGAAAAGAACGGAAAGGCAAAAGCAATCTCTATCGGATCAATCAGCTATGCAATGGGAGAAACGGCAAAAGCCGACTCCGGCGAGAACAGCTCAGAGAGCGATTACACAATGGAGTTCTCCGTAAATCTGCTCTGCATACAGCCTGTTGCAGATCCCTTTGCTGCTAATAACAGCACAGCCGAATAAACGGCTGCTTACAAGTAAGAAATGAAAGGATGAAACGCTATGAACAAACATAACAGAAAAGCGTTAATGATGAAAAGGGCGTTACTGCGGCTGAAAGGCGGCAAGGGAAGCGTTTTATTCTTCATTATCGCTATAATGTCGGTTATGATAGTTCTTGCATCTGCGGTTTACTATTCCACTGTTTCCGCACGAAAGCAGGTCGAGATTGAGTACGGCGATGAACAGTCCTATCAGAGTGCGATTGCGCTGAACAATATAATTTCCGACTACATAACCAAAAAGCCCAACAGTGATTTTGTAAAGACGATCGCCGGAATGAAAACAAACGGCGAAACGATAGTAAGTACAAGTGCCGATGGTATTGAAGGCTTCAGCGAGCTTGCTCCGGGTCTTGGCGACTACAAGATAACCGTTACAAAGGTAGCTGACGGCACAGAGGAAGGCTCAAAGGTCGTTCGTATTACAACCGATGTGACCGTAAACGGCGAAAAGTCCACCATATCAACAGTCGGCGAATTCAAGGTAAAGGAAGAAGCATATAACTTTGACCGTTTCTTCACATCGACAGGCTACGCTCCGAATGACGTTTATATGTCCGGTATGGATATTACCTCGACGATGTACCTTGACAACGAGTACAGCCAGGTAGGCGGCGAGCAGGGCGGATCGCACATCGACCTCTATTCGGAAATAATAGCGGCAGGTACTCTGAAGCTCAACAATGCGCCTATCAACAGCGGAAAATCCAATAATCCCATAGATCTGACAGTCGGAAACAACCTTTATCTCAGCCAGACAGCCGGCGACGGTCTTAACCTTCAGGGCGGTACCCTGAGAGTAGGCGGCAGTGTTGCTCAGCTCAGCAACTGCTTCCCGTTCAGAAGGGGCAATATGTACTATATCATGGGCGACTATTACGGCGCTTGTGCAAGTACGGAAGCCGATCTCACCGATATGATATGCGTTGACGGTGATTTTGTTGTATTCGGCAATATGAAATACAGCGGTAAGTTATACGTTAACGGCAACGTTTACGTTGATAAATCGCACAATCAGGGACTTATCTCAAATCAGATGTTTGTAGGCGGAAATATCTATTTCTCGCCCAGCTTCGGCAATATGGAAAACTATGTGAAGCATATCACATTCGTTGACAGCGACGGAAGCAAGCATACCTATAGCAATCTGACCGATGCAAAGGCTTCGGGCAGAGTGGTTGAGTGTGCTTCGGCTATCACTCTTACGCTTGACGAAAAGGCCACTATCACCGACCTTAAGGAAAGCATAGACGACATAAAGGCTGTAAACGGCAATGGAGGCTATACTTATGTATGGCCCTCACAGGAAAAGCTGTGCGACAACATTGACGATGTCAAGGCAGATATCAACAGAAAGATAGGCGACCCCAAGTACATCAACTGGAACATTGAGAGCAAGTTCAAAAACGGCGAAACTCTCAAGGAAGCAACAAACATTGAATATAAATTTGTTGATTACAAGGCTGAACACGTTGTAACGTTTTCGGCAAAGGATAAGACCGAATATGTAATGGGAAATATAAAATTCCCGATAAACTATGACAACTTCGGAATAATATTTGATACAGACGCAGGCGGCGGAACATATAAGGATATATATGTATATCTCAAGCCCAACTGCGAGTATTACGAAGAAAACGGTCAGGAAAAATACCGTGCGGAAGATCCTACGAAGTTCAACTGCTTTATGTGGAATCCTCCCAAGGGCTCAAGCTATGTCGGCGAGAAGAACAACAACCCGTTCCATGTATTTGTAAAGGGTAAGGGCTCGCTGATACTGGTACTGCCGGACGGCGTTAAGTATGTAGCAAACTGGCAGAGCTATGTCGGACATATAGCTATTTACGAAAAGATAACCGGCAAGACGGTTACAGCAGCAAACAGCCTTGATGCTATCGGTGCATTCGGCGGCATCAAGGGCAAGATAAACGATATTCTTATCAATGACAAGACCAGCAAGAAGAACGCTTGCTTTACAGATGAGTTCATAAATGAAACAGGCGACAGCGGAACAAAGACATATGTACATAACAATGTGTTCCTTGTAACTATTGATAAGAACGCTGCAATGAACTTCCAGCCTCAGCAGAATATGTTCGCAGGATTTATCTATGCACCGTATATGACGTTTGAGGCAAGCTCGGAGGGCGGTCAGGCAGGTATGCTCGGCGGTATGATAGTTTCCGACTATACAATGAAGGAAACGTCAAACACATATATGTGTACCATACCCTATGATTACTACGACAGATTTGTAACACCCGGTGCAAACGAGGAACAGAAAGAAGAAGAACGTCGGAAGTACATGGAGAAGCTGATGGCTGAATCCGGCTGTACGACAACAATAGGCTCATCTGTCGCTAAGACGTGGCGAGTTTATGGTTATAATTAATGAAAGGAGCGATAGCTATGAAGCAATTAAAACGTTTGCTTAGGAAAAAGGGCTTCACAATATCCGAAGTTCTGGTAGCTATGATGATATTTGCTATAATGACGGCTATCGTGATGCAGATATTAGCTATAGCGATAAATCAGCACAAGAAAAATGTCAACAGCGAAAAGGATATGGATAAGCAGGTTCAGGATATTGTTGAGTATAACAGCAATATGGTCAAACGTGAAACGGCAGATATGGCGATCAACTTCGTAAGAACTGGAAGCAACAAAGTCGCTTCTATCGACATAACCGGAGCGGATATTATGAGAAATAACGCCGCCGAAGCAAGCGGTGACGGCAGACTTGAGCTTAATACCATAAAGGCGAATATCGACAAGGACACAACAGGCGACGATGACAACAAAGATAACGCAGGTATGGTATCCGAGCATGACCATATTTACGGTACAAAGGGCATTACAAGCGTAATGGTCACCGAAACAACAGCGGAAAAGGACGATTCTACAAAGACAATTACTCTCAGCGTTACGGTAACGGACAGCAAAAATGTTCTTATGAAAGCGGAGAGCAATTCACTGAAGATAGTAATTCCCGATAAAAACGCAAATCCTAAGGTCACAATAAACGGAAGCAATATGAAATATGAGCCGCTGTCAAGCACCAATTACAGATTCACAGCGCTAAGCAAGGCAACGTCATATTCTTTCACGATCAAGTTCGAATTATCCAATGATGATTATGCAAGTGAATATAAATCGTTTGCAAAATATTTCATCGATCACGAGTATGACGGAAGCGATGAGGCTACATTGCGCTCGGCGACGTTCAAGGATTCGAAAGATCCCGGCGTTTATAACCAGAGATAACGGGAGGGCTTATGAAGTTAGCGAGATTACTGAAAAAGAAGGCCTTCACGCTGGTAGAGCTTATAATCGCAATGGCGATAATGATGATACTTATCGTTGCGGCTATGTCGATGTTCAATCCCGTCAGCAGCATTATAAAATCCATTGACGAGGATGTAGTGACAAACGCTATTGCCGACAGTATGACGACCTACATACATTCAAAGGTGAACACCTGCTCGACGTACAACATTGACATTTACGATAACACATCGCTTACTGCCGATGCGTCTGCTGACGAAAGTGCGGCGAAAAGATGCAAGTCGATGCTCAGCTCGATAAAGAATCCGACAGCCGAGTCTTCGTATTGTATGGTGCTTCGCAGGAAGGATGATACTTTCCAGTTATACGACTTCGGAAAGATTACAAGCGTGGCACAGTTCACTGCAAGAGTAAATGACATTGAGAAATATGCGCTTTTCAACAACGAGTATTATAATGATGTAGATTTCCGTTTCACCTTTGAAACGAAATCGGGCTGGTGCAAAATTGGCATCACCTCGCTTGAGAGGGAAACAGGCAACGTTGTGGTTGAAACCAGAACTGATATGTTCAAGCTGGTGAATATCACATCGACACCTGAAAGCAATCCTGTTCTCAAGGATTATACAGCTGTAGGAACAGACAAGAACATTGTGATTTTCTATAACATTATAGATTACACGAAGTACACACCCGGAGCATAATAAAAATCCCCCGCCTTAATAGGCGGGGGAAATATAAACGCTTATTTTACAGCATCGAAAGATAAGCCTTGATAATGGTTTCACCGCAAAGCATACCGACTGCAAGTCCTACGCTCAGTGCAGGACCGAAGGCAATGCGGCGGCGCAGCTTTATCTTTGTTATCTTGCCGTTTTCCACGTTCGCACGGAATACATATTCCTTGCTGTCGGGAAGGTCGCCCATTACTTCATTCAGTTCATTGCTGAGCGACTCTGTTGCGGCTTTAAGCTCATCGCCCGAAATATTCCACGCTTTTTCTTCAAAAAGCTCAGGGTCAATTTTGCACTTTCCGTGTTCAAATTCACCTATGATAACATCCTTCGAGCTGTCGACAGCCTTGCCCTCACACCAATCTGTGAGTTTTTCACTGATTTTTGCGGATTGCTCCTTTGTGAACCGTGACGATACGCAAAGCACGATAAGCCCGTAGACAGCACCCACCACAACACCTATAACGGCTGAGGGAACTATCTTCCAGCCAAGCACAAAACCCGATGCCGCCATAAGCTGAACATCGCCGCCGCCCATACCGCCGAATAAAGCGAGTATAGCAAACGGAACTGCGATAACAGCCGCACCTGCAAAATGCTCCCACCAGGGCATATTAGGCTCGGTGAAGAACGTGGCGATACCGAGTACGGCTATCGAAATCGTACACCAGTACGGGATTTCCATATGGTCAATGTCGATACAGCTGAGGATTATCAGCAGTGAGAAGAACACGATTGCGACCACCATCGGCAGACTTGCCGAAAATCTTATGTAGGCGAGCAGGAACATTATTCCCGTCAGAGCCTCGACAACAGTGTAACGTGCCGAGATAGGAGCCTTACACTTGCGGCACTTGCCGCCTAAGAATATCCAGCTGAATATCGGCACAAGGTCATACGGCTTTATCCGTTCACCGCAAGAAAAGCAGTGAGAAGGGCCGTTTACGATTGACATATGCAGGGGAGTGCGGTAGATTACCACATTCAGAAAACTGCCTATGACTGAGCCGAAGATAAACACAAGCACGCAAATTACGGTATCATACCATAGTATACCTGTCATATATATAACCATCCTTTCCTTTTTGGAACGCTGTAACAACGGTACAGATTTTAACAAATGGGGTTTGGGGCAACGCCCCAAGTAGGGTCGCAGGGGCGACAGCCCCCGTATTCTCCCCCTTTCCGGGGGAAAGGGGGCAGTTCGGCAAGGATGCCGAAATAAGGACACACAAAGCTTTGCATGATGCAAAGCCATCAAAGTGTCCTAAAGGGGATAGGGATATTAAATCCGCTCTGCACTATAAAATTAGCTTTTGTTTCAATCTGAACGCTGTAAAACAGCGTATGGATATTTTACCACATATCGCCGCCTTTTTCAAGTACAGGCGGCAAGTATACCACTAATCACAGGGGGAACAGTTTAATGAAGAACATACCGATAGGACAGATTCTTGTTGAGAACGGATTTCTGAAAGAGGATCAGCTTGAAGAAGCCCTTGAAAAACAGCGCAGTGAGCCGGGTAAAAAGCTCGGCGACGTATTGCTCGAGCTGGGCTATGTTTCAGAAACACAGCTTGCGCAGGCACTGTCTATCCGTCTTAAAGTGCCGTTCATCGACCTCACAACCACAAAGATCGATATTGAGGCAGTCAAGAAGATACCTGAGGCTATAGCAAAGAAGAACTGCTGTGTAGCGTTCCAGATGAACGATTCACGTCTTACTGTTGCTACAGACGATCCTATCAACTTCTACATATTCGAGGAGCTGAAGGTTATCTCCGGTATGGAGATACACGCAATGATAGCTACCCGTACAGCTATCAACGAAACTATCAGCAAGGCATATTCACAGCAGACCGTAAGCAACGTTATGGATAACCTCAATAAAGAGTACAACAATGCTACGGACAATGTTATCCAGGACGACCCCGAATCAGGCGAGCGTGTTGATAACGCACCTATCGTTAAGCTGGTAAATACAATAGTCGAAACCTCATTCAGAATGAATGCGTCGGATATTCATATAGAGCCTTTCAAGGACAGAACAAGAATAAGGCTCAGAGTAGACGGCGAGCTTATCGAGCAGATGAAGGTAAAGCCTGCCGCACATAACTCGCTTATCACCCGTATAAAGATACTCGGCGGTATGAACATTGCCGAAAAGAGAATACCTCTTGACGGCCGTTTCGGTATGACCATCGACGGCGTAAACCTTGACGTCCGTGTATCTACCATACCTACCGTTTACGGTGAGAAGTGCGTTATCCGTCTGCTTTCAACGGCAGATGAAAAGACAAGAAAGATAACCGACCTTGGTATGACGCTGTACAACTACGAAATGTTCAAGCAGATTATACGTTGCCCGCACGGAGTTATGCTGGTTACGGGACCTACAGGTTCGGGTAAATCTACAACACTGTACGCAACGCTCGGTGAGCTTTCAAAGCCCAACGTTAACATAGTTACCGTTGAGGACCCCTGCGAAAAGAAGATAGACGGTGTAAACCAGGTACAGATAAACGCAAAAGCAGGTCTTACATTTGCGGCGGCTCTGCGTTCTATTCTCCGTCAGGACCCGGATATAGTAATTGTCGGTGAGATTCGTGACGGTGAAACGGCAGACATCGCTATCCGTGCCGCTATCACAGGTCACTTGGTTCTTTCGACCCTCCATACAAACGACGCCGCAGGTACTATCCTCCGTCTTGTTGATATGGGTGTTGCGCCTTACATGGTTGCATCATCTCTTGTCGGAGTTATCGCACAGCGACTTGTAAAGCTGCTTTGCCCGGAGTGCAAGGAGAAGGTAATGCTTACCGATCCTGCCGACTTAAGACTTGTCGGAAAGACAGAGCCGGTCGAAATATGCAAGGCTCATTACGGCGGATGCCGCTCATGCCATAATACAGGCTATAAGGGCAGAACCGCTATCCACGAGATAATAGTAAGCTCGAACGATATAAAGGAGCTTATCTCAAGCGGCGCAACAGCCGAGCAGATAGGCGCACAGGCTGAAAAGAACGGAACAAAGCTGCTGAGAAGCAACGTTACCGATATGGTGCTTGCAGGCACTACAACGCTTGACGAACTGGTAAAAGCCACCTACTCCGTATAATACGGATGCGGTGTTAGCAATATGTCTTTTTTAAAAGGAGAATAAAAAGGTGGATATTAACAAAATACTTGACGAAGCAAGAAGGCTCGGATGTTCGGACTTACACTTTACTGCGGGACTTCCTCCCGTTGTACGTCTGCACGGCAGTATCAAAAAGCTCAGCGGTTATCCCGACTGTACAGAGCCTATCATAGTCAATATCATAAATCAGATAACCTCAATGAAGCACAAGGCTTCTATCCAGAAGGGCCTTGACACCGACTTCTCGTATGTATCCGCATCCGGGCACAGACACAGAGTAAACGTGTACAGACAGAGGGGCTATCACGCAATAGCAATGCGACTTCTGCGTAATGATATTCCTACACTGCAGGATCTTATGCTGCCGGGACTTATGGGCGAGTTTGCACTCCGCCCGAGAGGTCTTGTGCTGGTAACAGGCCCTACAGGTTCAGGTAAGTCAACGACTCTTGCGGCTATGATAGACCATATCAACCGCAACAAGAACTGTCATATTATTACAGTCGAAGACCCTATCGAGTATCTTCACACACATAAGCAGTCAATGGTAAACCAGCGTGAGATCGGCGCCGATGTAGACAGCTTCGCAGGCTCACTGCGTGCCGCACTCCGTGAGGACCC
>UMEA01018002.1_pt1 | contig 11823 bp, 12 predicted proteins | sample 1964621 | NCBI WGS metagenome assembly UMEA01 (sample SAMEA4836007, study PRJEB28245) | human gut metagenome | biome: gut microbiome; material: fecal sample | place: Denmark | collected 2008 | reverse complement strand
CCACGCCAGCAGGTAAAACCCCTCGGTATCTAACAGAGGGGCACAATTCCGCTGAAAACTACGGTCAAAAAGTCTGGAAATCCCGCTAGGTATAAGGGTTTTCGCTCACTCATGGCTGACTGTGACAATCGGCGGAAAATATCACAGATTTCTAAAAATACACGATTGGGGGTATGCAGGCTGAATGAAAGCACCTTTATAACCGCCTTGAAAGAGAAACGCTTATCTTACGGCGTGTCCCAGACAAGGCTTGCAATCATGGCTGGTATCAGCCGTGAACACTTGAACCGTATCGAAGCGGGAAAGGTCAAGCTCACGGACGATATGCAAGACAAGCTCATGGAAGCGGTCGAGAAATTCAATCCCGACGCTCCCATGTTCCTGCTGTTCGACTATGTGCGTATCCGTTTCCCCACGCTGGATATACAGCACGTTATCAAAGATATATTGAAGCTCAATGTTGACTATATGCTCCATGAGGACTACGGACACTACAAGTACACAGAACATTACTATCTGGGTGATGTGTTCGTCTATACTTCACAGGACGAGGAAAAAGGCACACTTTTGGAACTGAAAGGAAAAGGCTGTCGCCAGTTTGAAAGCTATCTGCTGGCACAGGGGCGTAGCTGGTATGGCTTCCTCATGGACGCTCTGGTTGAGGGCGGTGTGATGAAACGTCTTGACCTTGCGATTAACGACAGGGCGGGCATACTGGATATTCCAGATCTGACCGCCAAATGCAACCGTGAGGAATGTGTTTCCCTGTTCCGCTCTTTCAAGTCCTATGCTTCGGGTGAGCTGGTGAAGCATAACGAGCAGGACAAGGCGGGCATGGGACACACGCTGTATATCGGCTCGCTGAAATCGGAAGTCTACTTCTGCTGTTATGAGAAGAACTACGAGCAGTACGCAAAGCTGGGAATACCGATTGAGGAAGCACCCATAAAGAACCGCTTCGAGATACGATTGAAAGATGAAAGAGCCTATTATGCCGTTCGTGAACTGCTGACCCATTATGACGCAGAACAGACGGCATTTTCTATCATCAATCACTATATCCGCTTCGTGGACAGAGAACCAGAGAAGCGAAAGACAGACTGGAAGCTCAATGACCGCTGGGCGTGGTTTATCGGGAAAGACCGCCCGTCTGTCAAGCTGACAACAGACCCAGAGCCTTACACGCTGGAAAGGACGCTGGGCTGGATAAGCCGACAGGTCGCACCTACCTTAAAAATGCTGAAAAAGATAGACGCTGGCAACAGCACAAGCTATCTGAAAGAGATTGAGGACAACGCAAAGCTGACGGAAAAGCACTTGCAGATAATCCGACAGCAGACAGCGGACACAGAGGAGCTTATCACAGAGTAAAGGAGAATTGAGATTATGGCAGAACTTGTCAAGGACTTAGTGCTGGTATCGCTGGGAATGGGTATCGGTGTCGTCCTTATGTGTATCGCACAGGTCAGCAAAATGGCTGATGAAGAAATGGAAGAAATCAAAAAAGAAAGGATTGATAAAGAATGAATTTCGGACAGAATTTATACAACTGGTTTTTAAGCAATGCCCAGAGCTTGGTGCTTATGGCAATCGTGGTAATCGGTATCTACTTAGGATTTAAAAGAGAGTTTTCTAAGTTAATCGGCTTCCTTGTGATTGCCTTAATCGCTGTCGGGCTGGTATTCAATGCAGGCGGTGTCAAGGACGTGCTGTTAGAGCTGTTCAACCGTATCATTGGAGCGTAATAATCAGCAGTTTGCGATCACGCAAACTTACCTGTCCCCCCTATGGGAGTTCGGGCATAGGGGGAATGAAAGGGGGTGACGGAATGGTACACAGATAAAAGATAGTCACGCTATGAATTTCATTGAATGGCTGTTTTTTAGATGATATACTGTGAATATAGGAAAGATAAATCAGAGTTTGAGGAGGTAATATGCCTATGAAAAAATATATTTCTTTATTTTTGTGTTTTATTTGTATATTAGCTTTAGTTGCATGTGAAAAAAAAGCAGACCCTATTACGCTACCTCAGATAGACGATATTACATCTGTTGATATAACCGTCGGGAAAAACAAAGTAAATCATACAGATAAAGCTTGGATAAGTGAAATAATTTCAGATATTTCTAGTTCTGAACCTACTAGTAAGGAAAGCACTCAAGATACTCCACAAGTTGAAAATTATATCAAAATTGATTTTCAGTTCAAAACAGGGACAAGTATCCTTTATGTATATGAGGACAGTAGTAAATACTATATTGAACAGCCATATCAGGGAATTTATAAAACTGATAGTCAACTGTTCAAACGGTTACAAGAAACTAATTAAATCCTACCTATAGCAATTTCATATCCCGACACAAAGCGGTTACTCCTTTGGAGATCAACCGCTTTTTCTATACTCAAATTTCAGATTGGAGTGATTGATTGAAAGATATTTTTACCGATATGCAGGCAAAAATCGGCTGTCCGTATCTCTCCGACCTGCCCTACTACAAGCGTGCGGTCTGGTTTGAGATGAAACGCCTTTGCCTGTCCGACTACCAAAAAAAACAGTTGGAAGATTTTTCACGCTATGTATTCGGTGTGCCTTACGCCGTCATACAGGAAGCGTTACAAAGAAAGGACGTGATGAAACATGGAAGAAATGCGTGTGCAGATTGAAGCCAGAGAACCAACAGACGGAGAAATTCGTGCCTTTTGGTTCACCCTGCCTATCGACACAGAACAGGTGGAAGAACTGCTGGGGATTGATGTAGATATGGACTATTATTCTATCACGGGCAAGGAGCTTCCCTTTGCTGATGAAGTGCAGGAAGATACCACCATTGAAAGGCTCGACGACCTGTACCATACCTATGAAAGCCTGCCCTCTGACTTGAAAGAGGACTACGGGGAGCTGATGTGTTATTTCACCGACCTTGACGAACTGCACCGATACAGAAACGACATCATTCATTATTCGTGGTGTAAGAACATGACGGACGTTGCCCGCCACATACTGAATAATGACCCAGACTTTACTTCCCTAAGTGAGAGTGTCACCCGCTATTTCGATTATGAAGCCTACGGGCAGTATCTTGACGACAACGGACGCTTTGTGGAAACCGACCACGGTATCTATGAACTTCCATAGAAAAGAGGTGTAAGCCTGTGGTGGACGACATGAGGGTGTATATCGCTAATCTTGGCAAGTACAACGAGGGCGAGCTTGTCGGGGACTGGTTCTCTTTCCCTATCGACGAGGAAGATGTTGCGGAGCGTATCGGGCTGAACAGCTATTATGAGGAATACGCTGTCCATGATACCGACAACTTCCCTATTGAAATCGGGGAGTATATCTCCATTGAAGAACTTAACGAGATGTACGACATGATTTGTGAGCTTCCCGACTATATCACGGACGCTCTGGACGAGTTTGTTTCCTACTATGGAAGTCTGGAAGAAGTCTACGAGCATAAGGACGAGATTTATTATTATCCTAATTGTGAGGACATGACCGACGTTGCCTATTACTTCATTGACGAGTTGCAAGTATTGGGACAGATACCGCTACCGTTGCAGAACTATATCGACTATGAAGCATACGGCAGGGACTTGTCCATAGAGGGGACGTTCATTGAAACAAGCCGTGGGATATGCGAGATACCATATTAGAGCTGGCAGATCAGCGACAGGCAAGGTCGCTACTGACAGCTTTTTCTATCAAGGACAGTCTGAAAAACGGCTGTCCTTTTCCATTACAACGAAAGGAGCTGAAACGAATTGAAGAAGATTAAGAGCTACACGGGTATCTGGAACGTGGAGAAAGTCTTGTATGCAATCAACGACTTCACTCTCCCGTTTCCCGTTACCTTTACCCAGATAACGTGGTTTGTCATCACGGAGTTTGCCGTCATTCTCTTGGGGGACTTACCGCCGTTATCGCTTATCGAGGGGGCATTTCTGAAATACTTCGGTATTCCCGTCGCCCTCACATGGTTTATGAGCCAAAAGACCTTTGACGGCAAGAAGCCTTACAGCTTCTTGAAATCGCAGATTACGTTTGCCCTGCGACCAAAGGTGACCTATGCAGGAAAAGCCGTGAAGCTGGAAAAGGAAGTGTTCAGCGAACCCGTCACGGCAGTTAGGAGTGTGATGTATGTTCCCGATTAAGTATATTGACAACAACCTTGTCTGGAACAAGGATAATGAGGTGTTCGCCTACTATGAGCTGATACCATATAATTACAGCTTCTTATCGGCTGAACAGAAATTTATCGTCCATGACAGCTTCCGTCAGCTTATCGCACAGTCCCGTGAGGGAAAGATACACGCTTTACAGATAGCAACGGAAAGCTCCATAAGAAGCATACAGGAACAGTCAAAAAAGCTGGTGACGGGGCGACTTCGTGATGTGGCGATACAGAAGATTGACGAACAGACGGAAGCGTTAGTAAGCATGATAGGCGATAATCAAGTGGACTACCGCTTTTTTATCGGCTTCAAGCTCATTGTGACAGAGGAAAAGGTCAGCCTTGAAAGCATGAAAAAATCGGCGTTTATGACGTTCAAAGAGTTCTTGAATGAGGTCAACCATACGCTCATGAACGACTTTATCTCCATGCCAGATGATGAAATCAACCGCTACATGAAAATGGAAAAACTGCTGGAAAATAAAATCTCCCGCCGTTTCAAGTTCCGACGCTTGGACAAGAACGACTTCGGTTATCTTATCGAGCATATCTACGGCAGGGACGGCGTGGCGTATGAGGACTACGAATATTCGCTTCCAAAGAAGAAGCTGAAAAAGGCAACGCTCATCAAGCAGTACGACCTTATCCGTCCGACCCGCTGTCTGATAGAGGAAAGCCAGCGATACTTGCGTCTGGAACATGAGGACAGCGAGAGCTTTGTGTCCTACTTTACCGTCAACGCCATTGTGGGCGAGCTGGATTTCCCGTCCAGTGAGATATTCTACTTCCAGCAACAGCAGTTCACGTTTCCTGTTGATACGAGCATGAATGTAGAAATCGTCGGGAACAGAAAAGCCTTATCGACTGTCCGCAACAAGAAGAAAGAGCTGAAAGATTTGGACAACCACGCCTATCAGTCTGGAAGCGAAACCAGCTCAAACGTGGTGGACGCATTAGACAGCGTGGACGAGCTGGAAACCGATTTAGACCAGAGCAAGGAAAGTATGTATAAACTTTCTTACGTTATCCGTGTGTCCGCTCCCGACCTTGACGAGTTGAAACGACGCTGTGATGAGGTCAAGGACTTCTACGACGACCTCAATGTAAAGTTAGTCCGACCCGCTGGCGATATGCTGGGGCTTCACTCTGAATTTCTCCCCGCCAGCAAGCGTTATATCAATGACTATGTGCAGTATGTGAAATCGGACTTCTTGGCTGGGCTTGGCTTTGGGGCGACACAACAGCTTGGCGAGAATACAGGTATCTATATCGGCTATTCCGTGGACACAGGAAGAAACGTCTATTTACAGCCCTCTCTTGCTTCACAGGGTATCAAGGGGACAGTCACCAACGCTCTAGCGTCTGCCTTTGTCGGAAGTCTTGGCGGTGGAAAATCATTCTGCAACAATCTGATTGTCTATTATTCCGTTCTCTTTGGTGGACAGGCGGTCATTCTCGACCCTAAATCAGAGCGTGGCAACTGGAAAGAAACGCTCCCAGAGATAGCCCATGAAATCAATATCGTCAATCTTACCAGCGATAAGGAAAACGCTGGGCTTCTTGACCCATTCGTGATTATGAAGAACGTAAAAGACGCTGAAAGTCTGGCGATAGACATTCTCACATTCCTTACGGGGATTTCCTCTAGGGACGGTGAGAAATTCCCTGTCCTTAGAAAAGCGGTGCGAGCCGTGACCCAGAGCGATCAGCGAGGACTGCTCCATGTGATAGACGAGCTACGCAGAGAGGACACGGCGATAGCCCGCAATATTGCCGACCATATCGACAGCTTTACGGACTATGACTTTGCACATCTGCTGTTCTCCGACGGTTCGGTTAAGAACGCTATCAGCTTGGACAACCAGCTCAATATCATACAGGTGGCAGACTTGGTACTTCCCGACAAGGACACGACCTTTGAAGAATACACGACCATAGAACTGCTGTCCGTGGCTATGCTGATTGTCATTAGTACGTTTGCCCTTGATTTTATCCACAGTGACAGAAGCATTTTTAAAATCGTAGATTTAGATGAAGCGTGGGCGTTCTTGAATGTGGCACAGGGAGAAACCCTCTCTAACAAGCTGGTACGTGCGGGACGTGCTATGCAGGCGGGCGTGTACTTTGTCACGCAATCCTCTGGGGACGTGTCCAAAGAAAGCCTAAAGAACAATATCGGCTTGAAGTTTGCCTTTAGAAGTACCGACTTAGGCGAGATAAAGCAGACCCTTGAATTTTTCGGTATCGACAAGGACGACGAGAACAACCAGAAACGACTTCGCGACTTGGAGAACGGACAATGCCTGCTTCAAGACTTGTACGGGCGTGTGGGCGTGGTGCAGATACACCCTGTCTTTGAAGAACTGTTACACGCTTTTGATACCAGACCGCCCGTGAAAAGCGAGGTGGAGTGATGAAAGATAGGATAAAGGGGCTTCTGACAAAAAAGAAGCTCTTTCGATTTTTCAAGATTGCTCTGATAGTCATTTTTACCTCTGTCGTGTTCCTCTCCCTGTTCGGTACGGTAGCTCATGCCACGGGGCTGGTAGATGATACGGTCAATGCGGACAACTTGTATTCACAATACCCGCTGGAAAACTACCAGCTTGACTTCTATGTGGACAATAGCTGGGGCTGGCTTCCGTGGAACTGGCTGGACGGTATCGGAAAGTCCGTACAATACGGGCTTTACTGTATCACCAACTTTATCTGGACGATAAGCCTGTATCTATCCAACGCCACGGGTTACGTCGTCCAGCAGGCGTATAAGCTGGACTTCATCAATGACATGGCAGACAGTATCGGAAAGAGCATACAGACCCTAGCGGGTGTGACAGAAAACGGCTTCGGAAGTACGGGCTTCTATGTGGGCTTCCTGCTTCTCATTATCCTTGTGGTGGGTATCTATGTTGCCTACACGGGACTGATAAAGAGAGAAACCAGCAAGGCACTCCACGCCGTTATCAACTTTATTGTGGTGTTCGTGCTGTCCGCTTCCTTTATCGCCTACGCTCCCGACTACATCAAGAAGATAAACGATTTTTCCAGTGATATAAGTACCGCTTCGCTGGATTTGGGGACAAAAATCATGCTTCCCGACAGCGACAGTCAAGGAAAAGACAGCGTGGATTTGATAAGGGACAGCCTTTTTTCCATACAGGTGCAACAGCCGTGGCTACTCTTACAGTTTGGTAACAGCGATATAGAGGAAATCGGGACTGACCGTGTGGAAGCTCTGGTATCTGCTAGTCCCTCTGCCGACGACGGGGCGACCCGTGAGGACGTGGTGAAAACGGAAATCGAGGATAACGACAACGACAATCTGACGATACCGCAGGTCATCAACCGTCTGGGAATGGTGTTCTTCCTGCTCATCTTCAATCTGGGGATAACGATATTTGTTTTCCTGCTCACAGGCATGATGATATTCTCCCAGATATTGTTTATCATCTTCGCTATGTTCCTGCCGATTAGCTTTCTACTCTCTATGATACCCAGCTATGAGAACATGGCGAAACAGGCAATCGTGAGGGTGTTCAATACGATTATGACAAGGGCGGGCATTACTCTTATTGTCACGGTGGCTTTCAGTATTTCCAGTATGTTTTACAACATATCTACCGATTACCCGTTCTTTATGATTGCGTTCTTGCAGATAGTATGTTTCGCTGGTATCTACATGAAGCTGGGCGACCTTATGAGTATGTTCAGCTTAAATGCTGGGGACAGCCAGAGCATGGGACGCAGGATATTCCGTCGTCCGTACATGTTCATGCGACACAGGGCTAGACGTATGGAACACCGTATCGCAAGGGCGGTTGGAAAAGGAAGTATGGTCGGTGCTGGAACGGGAGCTATGGCGGGAGCGGTTCTTTCTTCTGCTGGGAATAAACAGTCCCATGCCAGCACGACCCGCAAGCGTGACAATACTTCTTTCGGAAGCCGAGCGGGTTCAGCCGTGGGTGCGGTGCTTGATACGAAAAACAAGGTCAAGGACAAAGCAACGGCTGTCAAGGAGAATATCAAGGATATGCCGACCCAGACCGCCTATGCCCTGCACTCCGCAAAGGAAAAGGCAAAGGAAAATGTGTCCGACTTCAAGCGTGGCATTGTGCAGGGGCAGGAAACCAGACAGAGCCAGCGTGCCGACAAACTCCAACAGCACAGACAGAATATCGCTGACAAGCGTATGGAGCTTCAAAAAGCACAGGAAGCAAAACAAGCTGGCAAAACGACGGACGGATCAGCGACAACAGGAGCTACCCGTCCCCATGACAGACCTGTGACTGCTTCTCCTGCTTCTAAGACCGACACAGGAAAAGTGCAGGAAATCAAGCGTCCTGTCACCACGGATAAGGTACATACCGAGCCGACGAAAGCACAGCCTGTCAAGGAGCGTCCGCTTGCTTCAAAATCTACTGAACCTGTATTGCAGAAACACGGAACAAGGCTCAATGGTGTAGAGCTGAACCAGCAGACTACCAGAAAGGAGCGAAACATCAAGAAAGCGACCCTAAACATGACAGGAAAGAAAGGACGTAAGAAATGAAGCTAAGACATATCGCCCTTATCGGCAGTCTGTTTCCCTTTCTTCTTGCGATAGTGCTTTTCTTTGGCGTGCTTATCAGTGCCGAGGACGACGACGGGGGCGGTGGTTCTTCCTCATGGGTAACGGGCATGAACCTGTCCGCAGAGGTGTTGAAACATCAGCCTATGGTAGAGAAATACGCTAAAGAGTACGGCATTTCCGAGTACGTCCCCTATCTGCTGGCAATCATACAGGTGGAAAGTGGCGGGACAGCCGAGGACGTTATGCAGAGTTCCGAGAGCATGGGCTTACCGCCTAACTCCCTTGATACGGAAAGCTCAATCAAGCAGGGGTGCAAGTATTTTGCGTCCCTGCTTTCTTCAGCAGAAAATCAAGGCATAGAGGATATAAACGTGGTGGTACAGTCCTACAACTATGGCGGTGGCTATATCGGCTATGTGGCTTCCAATGGAAAAAAGCACAGCTTCACGCTGGCAGAGAATTTCGCCCGTGACAAGTCTGGCGGGAAGAAAGTCACCTACACGAATCCTATCGCTGTCGCCCGCAATGGTGGCTGGCGATATGCCTACGGGAATATGTTCTATGTGGAGCTTGTCAGCCAGTATCTTACGGTCAGTCAAGTATCGGGCGAGCTGGCACAGAAAATAATGAATGAAGCTCTGAAATATCAAGGCTGGGACTATGTGTACGGCGGGAGCAACCCTAACACTTCTTTTGACTGTTCGGGGCTGGTTCAATGGTGCTACGGCAAGGCTGGCATTTCCTTACCGAGAACGGCACAGGCACAGTATGACGCTACCCAGCATATCCCGCTTTCACAGGCACAGGCTGGGGATTTGGTGTTCTTCCACAGCACCTATGACGCAGGAAGCTATGTAACGCACGTCGGAATATATGTAGGAAACAATCAGATGTACCACGCTGGCGACCCGATAGGCTACGCCGATTTGAACAATAGCTACTGGCAACAGCACCTTATCGGGGCTGGCAGAATTAAGCAATAGAAAGGAATGGAAATCATGTTCAAGAAGAAAGAAAAACCGATAAAGGAAAAGAAAATCCGCACTATGAAAGTGGGGACGCATAAGAAATCCGTCATTGCCCTCTGGGTGGTGCTTATCGCAAGCGTGAGCTTTGGCGTGTATAAGAATTTTACGGCTATCGACCAGCACACCACCCATGAGGTAGAAACCATACAGCTACGACTTAACGATACCAACGGGATAGAAAATTTTGTGAAGAATTTCTGTAAATCCTACTACACATGGAGCAACAGCAAGGAAGCAATCGAAGCAAGGACACAGGCTATCAGTGCCTATCTGACACAGGAATTGCAGGATTTGAATGTTGATACGGTGAGAACGGATATACCGACCAGCTCCACGGTCACGGACGTACTTATCTGGGACGTGGAACAGTCTGGGGAGAACGCTTTTTCTGTTACCTACGAAGTAGATCAACAGATAAAAGAGGGCGACCAGACAAGGAATGTATCAGAAACCTATACCGTGACCGTTCATGTGGACGCTGACGGGGATATGGTTATTATACAGAACCCTACCCTTGCCCCTGCTATGGAAAAATCCGATTATGAACCAAAGGCACAGGAAGCAGACAACAGCGTGGACGCTGATACAGCGGGTGACGCTACGGCATTTCTGGAAACATTTTTCAAACTGTACCCTACCGCTACGGACAAGGAGCTTGCCTATTATGTAGAGGGAAATGCCCTTGAACCGATAAACGGGGACTATCTCTTTTCCGAGCTTGTCAATCCCGTATTCACAAAGGACGGAGATAATGTGAAAGTCAAGGTATCTGTGAAGTTCATTGACAACCAGACAAAGGCGACACAGGTATCACAATATGAGCTGACGCTTCACAAAGATAGCAACTGGAAGATTATAGGATAACGATTGAAGCGTGCATTTCTCATAAGATTTGCACGCTATTAAAAGAACGATAAATACGAAAACTTGAATTTCTGTTGACAGAAACAAATTTTTGATATAGTATTTAACCATAAAGTTAATTAGCTTTTTGGTTAAATGAAAGGGGTGTGAATGTGGGAAATGTTTTTAAAGCAATCAGCGACCCTACAAGACGAGAAATTTTAAAACTACTTAATGACAAAGATTTAAGTGCGGGTGAAATTGCCGAACATTTTGATATATCCAAACCTGCTTTGACAAAACATTTAAACATTCTACGGGAAGCGGAGTTGGTATCTTCGGAAAAACAAGGAAACTTTGTAATTTATTCAATCAATGTAACGATACTTCAACAAGCGTTATCTGGATTTATGGCTATTTTCGGGAAAAAGGAGTAATTGGAAATGAAAAGAACGATTGGTATTTTGGATTTAATTATATTTTTGCTATCCATAATAGTGCTTCTGATAGCCTTTTTTATGAATATGGATAAATTATCCTTATTGATTGGAGTAGGATTGATTATTCTATTGGGAATAGCACACACACGCTTAGAAAAAATAACAGGATTATCCAGCGAAAATCCGAAAATAAAAACCATGCGACGTATGAATAGATTAAGTATGGTGTTTGTAGTGATATTGTATTTAATCCCTTTGGTCAAAAAAGATTTGATAGGTAATGTTCCGTATCAATTTTTCCTTTTGATTACTATTATGATTTTTAGTGGAAATATTGCCCCTAAACTTCCGTTCAATAAATATATGGGATTAAGATTACCGTGGACAACCAGAGATGAAAATACTTGGAAAATTGCGAACCGATTATTGGGTTATCTCACATTCCCGTTAGTTCTGATTATGGCAATTTTATACTTTTGCTTTAATAAATCAGACATTATTCTTTTGATTGGGATTATTTTTTGGATTGGCATACCCGCAATATATTCTTTGATTAAGTACAACAAAATAAAGAAAGAGAGGAATTAAACATGATTAGAAATTTTTTAAAAAATTTTTTGGGAGACAGCTTTAATGAAAGTAACGAGAAGTATGCAAAAATAAATTTTGGAATTATCATTCTTATGTTTTTAGTTTCAGCAATTATGTTATTCTTTTTGCCTAGTGAAATTGATATTTTGCATAGTGGAGATACGAATTATCCT
>UMEA01056199.1_pt1 | contig 11867 bp, 10 predicted proteins | sample 1964621 | NCBI WGS metagenome assembly UMEA01 (sample SAMEA4836007, study PRJEB28245) | human gut metagenome | biome: gut microbiome; material: fecal sample | place: Denmark | collected 2008 | reverse complement strand
TAGCCGTTGGCAAAGGGGCATACTTCCGGCAGGCAAGCGGGGTGCCCTTCGGCGTCCGGGTGCAGACAGGCCTTTTCCTTGGCGGTCAGGGTCACGCTGCGCAGGGCGAGACCGGGCTGGGCGGCACGCAGCCGCGCTACCGCGTCCTCGGCGGCAGCTTGGGTGGTGTTGCGGGCGGTCAGGTAGAATAGTTTTGCGCCGCAGCCCTCGCCCATGGCTTTCAGGGCAGGGAAGAGCGCGCTCATGGTCTTGCCGATGCCGGTAGGTGCCTGACAAAAAACGCGGGTGCCGCCTTTGTGGTCGGTGCTTTTTCCAGCGCGGCAGGCGCGGTACACTTCACCCGCCAGCGCCCGCTGCCCGGGGCGGTACTCCACAAAGGGAAATTGCAGCGCCGCAAGGCTTTGGCTGCGCCGGGTGTCCCAGTCCAGCTGCCGCTGCGCCCACGGGGCGTACTGCGTTAAAAGCTGCCGCAAAAACTGTTCCAGCTGCTGCTGAGTGAACTGCCGGGTAAAGCGCTGAATCTGATCGGTATCGACCTGATAATAGGTCAGCCGCACGGCAAGCGCATCCAGTCCCTGCTGGCTGCTGTAAATGGCGGCATATACCATGCCCTGCGCCCAGTGGCAGGGGTTCAGCTCCTCGGTGATCTCCTCATAGGGGACGGTAGTGGTCTTGATCTCGTCGATGGTCACAGTGCCGTTTTCATCGGTGAAAATGCCGTCTGCTCGGCCTTCCAGCGTAAAGGCAATGCCGCAGGCTTCCCGCTCCGCGCTGAGAAATACCTCGGCCTGATAGCCCTCCCCGGCGGCCTTTTGCAGCTTACGGTGGATGCGTGCGCCCTCGTTGGCGCGGTCAAAGCCGGCAAAGCGGCTGTCGATGCTGCCGGTGCGCAGCAAAAACTCCACCAGCTGCCGGATGGGCAGATGGATGCTTGCCAAAGCGTTTCACCTCCGTTTTTTCGTTATCCTACCCCGAACAGTTCCATGCACTGGGCGGCTGCGGCATCCACCTGTGCAAAGTCCACGGCGGTGCGGTAGTAGGTCTCCAGTTCGTCATGGCAGCTTTTTGCCTGCGCCATCAGGGCACAGGCCTGTTCCAGCAGCTCGGCGGCGGCGCGCTCGTTGAAGCGCAGCCGTGCCCGGCAGGCGGAAAGGTTCTCCCTATCCACAAAGCGGCTGCACCGCACGGTCTGCGCCGCAGACAGCCGCACCGGATGCCAGCGGTTGTCGGTCAGGAACGCCAGCCGCAGGGAGGGGATGATAATGTGGTCGATCTTATCCTCCGGGTGCATGGCGCAGGGGCAGGTGATGATGTGGTAGCCCCGCGCCAGCGCCTCGGCGCGGATGAGTTCCAGCAGCAGGCGGGAGACTGCCCCGTAGTCGTCCCGGAAGAGGATGCATTTGTCTGCCAGTGCCTGCACCGTGCCCTGATAGAACACCTCGCCCTTGGGCGTGATGGCCGAGAGCAGCCGCAGCTCTTCAGAGCCCATCTCCTCGGTGCGGGGCAACAGGCGGATGCACAGCCGCTTGACGTAGCGGCGCACTTTTTCAAAGTTGGCGCTGCACGCTTCGGCGCGGCGGCTGTCCAGCAGCAGGCTGCCCGCCGAGGCCACATACCGCGCCGCCCGGCTGCGCAGCAGCTGGTTGCGGGCAAACAGGGCGGTCACCTCGTCCTTGTGGGGGTGCAGGGCATCGGCGTCAATGGTGTGGTACAAACTCAGCACCCGCTCGTCTGCGCCGGGGGCTTCCGGTTCCACCACATGGGGCGCGGTGGCGTCGATGATGGCGCGTTTCTGCCGCAGGAATACCACCCCGTCCAGACTGTCGGGGTCGCTGGCGCAGTGGATGCGCTGGATGGGTTCGCCTTTATCCTGTGCGGCGCGCGCCAGCCGCTTCATCAGGGTAGACTTGCCGCAGCCCGGCCCGCTTTTGAGCAGCACCAGCTGCATCCCGGGCTCCCGGCGCAGCGGCGCAAAGTAGCCCTTGAACCCGGCGGGCGTTGTAGCGCCCAAAAAGAAATCCACAGAAGGATGCACGGAACTTTCCATACAAAAACACCTCACTTTTGCTTTACAGTATGCAAAAGCGGCGCGGTTGGTTCCTGTCCTTATTTATGATAGGTATGCTCGCACACGGCGGCAATGGTGTCCCGCAGTACGGTAAAGTCCGCAAAGGCTTCAGGCTTGTTCTGGGGTTGGCGCAGCAGGGCGGCGGGGTGGAAGGTGCCCATGAACAAAATGCCACCCTTCTCAATGATCTGTCCGTGCTCCCGGGTGACGGAAAAATCCTGCCGGATCATCCGCTGGGCGGCAACACGCCCAAGGCAGACCACGATCTTGGGATGCAGCAGCCGGAACTGCTCCCGCAGCCACGGCATACAGGCTTCGCTCTCGGCGGGCAGCGGGTCGCGGTTCTGGGGCGGGCGGCACTTGACGATGTTGGCAATATAGCAGTTCTTTTTGCGGTCAAGGTCGATGGCAAACAGGTATTTGTCCAGCAGCTGGCCGCTGCGCCCCACAAAGGGCAGACCCTGCTCGTCCTCGCTCTGGCCGGGGCCCTCGCCCACAAACAACACCTCGGCGTCCGGCACGCCCTGCCCGAACACCACGTTCGTCCGGGTGGCGCACAGCTCGCACCGGGTGCAGGCAAGGCATTCAGCCTTTAAAGTATCCATATTCATGGAGAACATCTCCTTTAAAATCAGTATGATATTTTATTCACAAATCAAATGGCGGTTTCTCCCCTAAAATATAGCACAAAAACACAATTTTGTCTTGAACTTTTTGCCGTCTGTGCTAGAATAAAGAAGAAAGGCATCCTTGTGTCCAACAGACACGGAATGCAAATTTTGGAAAGCATTTTCGGAGGTAATCACAATGGCTGATATGTTTGCACCGCTGGTAGCACAGCTGAAGGCAAATCCCAAGACGATCGTGTTCACCGAGGGCAATGACCCCCGCATTCTGGAGGCCGCAAGCAAGCTGCTGGCCGAGGGCGTGCTGAAGGTCGTTATGGTGGGCAACGAGGCAGAGTGCAAGGCTGCTGCCGCCGCCGGTAACTTTGATATTTCCGCTGCCGAGATCATCGACCCGGAGAACTACGCCGGTTTTGATGAGATGGTCAGCACCATGGTGGAGCTGCGCAAGGGCAAGCAGTCCGCAGAGGAGTGCACCGCACTGCTGAAGAAGTCCAACTACTTCGGCACCATGCTGGTGAAGATGGGCAAGGCAGACTGCCTGCTGGGCGGCGCTACCTACTCCACCGCCGACACCATCCGTCCCGCTCTGCAGCTGGTCAAGACCAAGAAGGGCGCACATCTGGTGAGCTCCTGCTTTATTCTGGACCGCGACTGCGGCGAAGAGGGTCTGAAGCGCATTGCCATGGGCGACTGCGCTGTCAACATTGATTACACCGATACCGTCGATAAGGCTACCGGCGAGGTCAAGATCTCTGCCGCTTCCAAGCTGGCAGAGGTGGCTGTGGAGACTGCCCGCACCGCAAAGCTGTTCGGCATCGACCCGAAGGTGGCTGTGCTGAGCTTCTCCACCAAGGGCTCCGGCAAGGGCGGCACCGTGGCACTGAGCCACGATGCTACCATCAAGGCACAGGAGATGGATCCCGAGTTGGCTGTGGACGGCGAGCTGCAGTTTGACGCAGCCGTTGCTCCCGAGGTGGCACAGGTCAAGTGCAAGGGCAGCAAGGTGGCTGGTCAGGCCAACACCTTCATCTTCCCCTGCATCGAGGCCGGCAACATCGGCTATAAGATCGCACAGCGTCTGGGCGGCTACGCTGCCTACGGCCCCATCCTGCAGGGCCTGAACGCACCCATCAACGATCTGTCCCGCGGCTGCAACGCAGACGAGGTGTACAAGATGAGCCTGATCACCGCTTGCCAGTCCTAAACAGTTTTAGCACAAACGAGGAGAAGCCTTCGGGCTTCTCCTTTTTGTTTTGCCCCCTCTTGCAATCCGGCGGGGTTTATGGTACAATATCTTAGCATCCACAAGGATGTGTCGGACAGCGCCTGCTGCGTGGTTCGGCATACGGATGCGGGTCCTGTACGATGGGCTCGCTGTGAACCAGGTCAGGTGGGGAACCAAGCAGCCTTAAGCAGTGCGTTCGTGCGTTTCAGTAAGCCTGCATCCGTATGCCGAGTTACGCAAGGCGGGGACAAAACCCCGTCGAGCGCTGTCCTTTTATTTTTGCCGCAAAGGCCGGGAAAGGGGAGAGATCGCCATGTATCGTGCACTTTACCGCAAATGGAGACCCCAGCGGTTTGAGGACGTGGTGGGTCAGCGTGCTATCGTGACCGCCCTGAAAAACCAGATCACCGCAGGGCGCGTGGGCCATGCGTATCTGTTTACCGGCGTGCGCGGCACCGGCAAGACCACCTGCGCCAAAATTTTTGCAAAGGCGGTCAACTGTCTGCACCCGGAGGGTGGCGACCCCTGTGGGGAGTGCGAGATCTGCAAAGGCATCGACAACGGCAGCCTGCTGGACGTGGTGGAGATGGACGCAGCCTCCAACAACGGCGTGGATGATATCCGCGACCTGCGGGACAAGACCGCCTACACCCCCAGCGCCTGCCAGTATAAGGTGTATATCATCGACGAGGTGCACATGCTGTCCACAGCGGCCTTTAATGCGCTGCTGAAAACGCTGGAAGAGCCGCCCGCACATGTCATCTTCATTCTGGCGACCACCGAGATCCAGAAAGTGCCCGCCACCATCCTCTCCCGCTGCCAGCGGTACGATTTTACCCGCATCGGGCCGGAGGATATCGCCCGGCGGGTGGAGTATATCGCCGGGGAAGAAAAGCTGGAGCTGACCTCCGACGGCGCGGAACTGATCGCCCGTCTGGCCGATGGTGCGCTGCGCGATGCGCTGTCCATTCTGGACACCTGCGCCGGTGTCACTGCAAAGATCGACGCAGACGTGGTGCGCCGCATGGCGGGTGTGACCGACCGCAGCTACCTGTTCCATATTTCTGACGCCTTGGAAGCGCAGGACGCCGCCGCCGCGCTGGCACAGCTGGCGCAGCTGCGGCAGCAGTCGGTGGACGTAAAACGTCTAACTGAGGAACTGATCGCCCACTACCGCGCCCTGATGCTGGCGGCGCTGCCCGGCGGGCAGGCGCTGCTGTCCGGTGTTTCGCCGGAGGAAGAGGCGCTGTACCTGCAAAAAGGCCCGGAGATGGGGCAGCGGGAAGCCATCCGCGCCATCCGCACGTTAGGTACGGCGCTGGAACACATGACCCGTGGCAGCGACCAGCGCATCGAGCTGGAACTGGCACTGTTCAGCCTGTCCGAGCCGCCCCAGCAGATGCAGACGGTAACGGTACAGGCAGCCCCCGCCCGCGCGGCACAGCCGGAAGCACCCCGCCCCTTTGCGGCAGCGGTGCAGCCCTTTGCCAGCGCCCCGGTGCAATCTGCCCCCGCAGCTGCCGCACCCCAGACCCCGGCAGTAGTAGAAGAGCCTGCCCCTGCTGTGCAGCAGACCCCTCCGCAGCCTGCCGCGCAGGAAGCACCGCCCGCCCCTGCGGAGGAGCTGCCGCCCATGCCAGAGGAACCGCCGGTACAGCAGAGCGACGCCGCCCTGCCGTGGGACGAGCCTGCCCCGCAGGCACCGCCGCCGGAGGAGCCGGAGCCGGTCAGTCAGCCAGAGCAGCCCGCCCCTGCAGAGCCTGCGCAGCCTGCCCCGGCAGCAGAGAAATCGCCTGCCCCGGTGCAGGAGCACCCTGCCGACCCGGTGCTGACCAAGCCCCGCAGCGTGGCGCAGCAGGGCACGAACCCCTTCCCGTACTGGGGACAGATCGTGCAGAAGCTGGAAGGCATCGACCCCATGCTGTATATGTATCTGCGCAAGTCCAAGGCTTACTTTGACGGTACCCGCGTGCTGATCGACGGCGGCAAGACTTTCCGGGATTTTATCCGGGTGAACAAGGACAGTCAGAAGCTGATCAAAAAGCTGATCGCCGAGGTATCCGGCGTGCCGGTGCCCATCGGCCCCTACGAGCCCAAAACGGCCGGAAAGACCGCCTCCAACGCGGAGCAGTCCCTTCTGGCGCTGGAAAAGCTGGGGTTAGAGGTCAGCATTGAGGATACCGCCCGCAAAAAGCGATAAAAATTGTTTATAATAAAGGAGAATACCATTATGAAAGCAAGAATGCCCGCAGGCTACGGCCGCCCCGATATGAATGCCCTGATGCGTCAGGCTCAGAAGATGCAGGAGGACATGAAGAGCAAGCAGGCCGAGCTGGAAGCCGCCGAGTACACCGGCAGCGCCGCCGGTGAGATGGTGACCGTGAAGATGAACGGCAAGCACGAGGTGCTGTCCATCACCATCAAGCCCGAGGCCGTGGACCCGGATGACATCGAGATGCTGGAAGACATGGTGGCTGCTGCCATCAACGCCACCGTGAAGCAGGTGGATGAGACCGCCGAGGCCGAGATGGGCAAGCTGACCGGCGGCCTGAACATTCCGGGTCTCTGAGCCGGGAAGGGGAGATACCATGGACTACACTGCCGCACCGCTGGAAAAGCTGATCGAGGAGTTCGGCAAGTTTCAGGGCGTGGGCCGCAAGGGTGCTACCCGCATGGCCTATCAGGTGCTGAGTATGTCGGATAAGGACGCTGCGGCGCTGGCCGATGCCATCCGCGGTGCGCACACCCGGCTGCACCGGTGCCGCATCTGCCAGAACTTTACGGACGCTGACCTGTGCCCGGTATGTGCCAGTGCCAAGCGGGACACCTCGGTGATCTGCGTGGTGGAAAAGCCCCGGGACGTGCAGGCCTTTGAGCGCACCCGGGAGTATAACGGCCTGTACCATGTGTTGCATGGGCTGCTGGACCCGCTGGCCGGTGTGGGCGCAGAGCAGTTGACCGTCAAGGAACTGCTGGCGCGGCTGAAGGACGACACGGTGAAGGAGGTCATCATGGCTATGAACCCCACCGTGGAGGGCGAAGCTACCGCCATGTATCTGGCAAAGCTCATCAAGCCGCTGGGCATCCGGGTCACCCGGCTGGCCTCCGGTCTGCCGGTGGGCGCCAGCCTGGAATACGCGGACGAGACCACCCTGTACCGGGCACTTTCCGGCCGGGGAGAGCTGTGAGTGTGTAAAAATTTACAATTCTGTCAGAAACAGCCCTTGCATTACCCTGAAAAAATGGTATACTGAAACAACAAACGGAACGGAGAAAGGAGGCGCGCAGCATGGCACCCACAAAGGAGCGCCCGGCGACCAAGAGCATCGCCACCAACCGCGAAGCGCGCCACGAGTATTTTGTTCTGGAAGCGCTGGAGACCGGTGTGGAGCTCAAAGGCACCGAGGTGAAAAGCCTGCGGGCTGGCGGGGTCAACCTGAAGGACAGCTGGGTAGATATTGAAAACGGCGAGCTTCTGGTAAAGGGGATGCACATCAGCCCCTACGACCACGGCAATCTGTTCAATCAGGATCCTATGCGTGTCCGGCGGCTTCTGGCGCACAAAAGTGAGATCCGGCGTCTGCACCAGCAGTGCAAACTGCAGGGCTATACGCTGGTGCCGCTCTCGCTTTATTTCAAGCATGGCCGCGTAAAAATGGAAGTGGGCCTGTGCAAAGGCAAAAAGCTGTACGACAAGCGTGCCGATGCCGCCCAGCGCGATGCAAAGCGCTCCATTGACCGGGCTGTGAAGTCCAACGGCAAGTATTATTAAGCATTCTAATCGCAGACTGCGGCTCACCGCAAAACCAAGCTTTTCGCACATCGCAAGATGTGCTTTATATGGGGGCGTAAAGGTTTCGACGGGGGGAGCAAGGTCTGGGCAGCGGGTAGCAGCGGGGGAACTGCTCTATAACTCCTCCAAAAAAATTAACTGACAACAATAATTATCAGTTGCTCGCAGCCTGAGTGCTGCGCGTTCCGCCCACTCTTGTGTCGTGTGGGGTCGGGGCGTCCTTTAGACACAGCACCTGAACGGACCTAAGCTTTGCGGACCGGCAGGAACTCATGAAGCTACCAAAGCGCTAGCCTGACGATCGGCGTGGCGCGGCGGGAATGTTGTAGATCGCCTGCACCCGGAGATACCTACACTGAGCTCTTTTCGGACATGGGTTCGACTCCCATCGCCTCCACCAAACGTGAGCCAGACGAACCCTGTGTGTTCGCACAAGGTCGTTTATGCTCCACCAACATAAAAGCCACCTGAAAACTTACGTTTTTCAGGTGGCTTTTGCTATATCTGCTATACCTGCTATTCTGTTACGCCAGATCCGGCAGGATATCCGACCACAGAGCCTGCTCCTGCCGCAAGGCATCAAAGCAGCAGTCCAGATACATTTTGTTGACCGCGGCAAAAATGGTGCTGCGCAGCAGCAGACGCTCGTCGTTGAGCGTGGCCTCCGGCTGGGCTGTCTTGCCGCCGAACACCACGGAAAGACTAGTCTCTAACTCCTCGCAGAAGATATCGTAGGCTGTCCCGGCGGAGCAGTGCTCCCGCTGCATTTTGAACAGGGTGTCGATGTTTTCAATCGAGAGCACCGTTTTGGAGACTGCAATGTACATCAGGGATGCAATCTGATCCCGGGTGTATTTTTTGCGGATGGGGTGATCCACCACCCCTTTTTTGACGTAGTTGCTTACCATGGACGGGGTCAGCTCCACCCCGCAGAAGCTGCGGAAATAGCCGTTGACGAACTGCACCGTCTGGTCCAGATACAGCCCTACCGAGGGGAGATCGTTGTACCGGGGCAGGGCAAAGCCCGCAGCACACGCCGCAACGCGGAGTTTGGTTTCAGCTTTCATAGTATCTTGTTCCGTTCATGCTCCTGCACTTTTTGCAAGCAGGAACGTTGTTTTTGTGCAAAGGCAGGGCAATTGCTTTCCGCAAAAGCACTTCTGCCTGTGAAATAGTATACCGCATTTTGGAAAATTGGTCAACTGGCAATGAAAACTTTGTAAAAGAATTTGAGAAAACAGTTGACAGGGTTTTGAAAAACTGCTATGATGGTCACGGACAAAGGAATGACTGCGGCGTGCGCCGCTTGAAAATGGAGAAAAATATGAAAAGCAAAATCGTTGTAGATTCCTCTGCAAATGTGTACGAGCTCCCCGATGTAGGGTTTGCCTGCGTGCCGCTGAAGATCCTGACCGACGAGCAGGAGTATGTGGACACCGCAGAGGTGGATGCTCCCGCGCTGGCCGAGATGCTGCGCACCTATAAGGGCCGCACCAGCACCTCCTGCCCCAACATCTCGGACTGGATGGCTGCCTACGAGGGCGCAGACGAGGTGTATGTTGTAACCATTACCGGTACGCTGTCCGGTGCCTATAACGCTGCACTGCTGGCGGGCGAGGAGTACGAGCAGAGCCACGAGGGCGCGCGGGTCTTTGTGCTGGACAGCCTGTCTACTGGTGCGGAGTCCCGGCTGCTGGTGGAGCGTTTGGCGGCGCTGATCAAGGCCGGCAAGCCCTTTGACATCGTGTGCGAGGAGATCCGGGCGTACCATGAGCACACCCATCTGCTGTTTGCGCTGGAATCTCTGGCAAACCTTGCCCGCAATGGCCGCGTGAAGCCCGCTGTGGCTGCTGTGGCGCGGATGCTGGGTATCCGGGTTATCGGGCAGGCCAGCGATGCCGGTGATCTGGAGGTTCTTTGCAAGACCCGCGGCGAGCACGGCGCACTGGAGCGGATAGTGCTGGAGATGAAGGCGCACGGCCTGACCAACGGCCGGGTGCACATCGACCACTGCTGCAATGCTGCCGCTGCGGAGCGGCTGAAGCACATGGTCCATGCGGTGTTCCCGGAGGCCAAGGTGGAGGTAGGCAGCTGCGGCGCGCTGTGCAGCTACTACGCGGAGTACGGCGGCCTGATGGTGGGCTACGAGGACAACGAAGCCCCCACCGTCTGAGCGGAAAATATATAATAGAATCTTGGTTCACCGGGGCATCTGCGGACGCTCCGGTGAATTTTTTTTACGAGGAATAATTCCGGTGCACCCGACACCAAAAACTTGCAAAGGGTGAAAAACCGCGTTATACTTAACCGTATTGAAACACGGAAAGGGGAGATGGTATGCTGTTCCGGTTGCCGATCGTCAAATTTTTCAACCGCATCCTCAACCGCATCACGGTCACGGTGGTGCTGGTGGCGCTGCAGCTTGCATGGCTGGCGTGGGTGTTTTTTGCCCTCACCACCGGCACGGCGCGGGTGTGGGTCACCGGGGCGCTCAACGGGTTAAGCCTGCTGATCATTCTGTATCTGGTGCGCAAGGATGAAAACAGCGCCTATAAGGTGGGTTGGATCGCCCTCATCGGGCTGTTGCCGCTGCTGGGCGGGGCACTGTATCTGGCCTTTGGCAACAAGCGGCCCTCCCGCCGTCTGCGCAGCAAAATGCAGGCGGTGGAGCAGGCGCACCGGGCAGACCGCGCTCAGCAGCCCGGACAGACCGCCGGGCTGTGCGATGAAAACCGGGGCGTGAGCCGCTACCTGACCCAGTACGGCTGCTATCCCGCATGGAAGAACACCACCGCCCGGTATTTTTCCTGCGGTGAGGCCATGTACCCGGCACTGCTGGCCGACCTTGAAAAGGCGGAAAAGAGCATCTTTCTGGAGTTTTTTATCATCAGTCAGGGCAAGATGTGGCAGGGCGTAGAGGATGTTCTGCGGCGCAAAGCGGCGCAGGGGGTGGACGTGCGGCTGATCTACGATGACTTCGGCAGCCTGCTGGGTCTGCCCAAGGACTTTGTGGTGCGCATGGAGCGGGCGCATATCCGCTGCATTCCCTTTAACCCGGTGGTGCCGCTGCTCTCGCTGGTGATGAACCACCGCGACCACCGCAAGATCGTGGTGATAGACGGCAAAGTAGCCTACACCGGAGGCATCAATCTGGCCGATGAATATATCAACGCGATCACCCGCTTCGGCTACTGGAAGGACGCGGGTCTGCGCATCGAGGGCGCTGCGGTGTGGAACTTTACCGTAATGTTTCTGGATTTCTGGAATGCCTTCCGGCCCTTTGAGCAGGATTACAGCACCTTCCGTCCGCAGCTTGCGGTGCTGCCTGCCAGCGATGGAGTAGTACAGCCTTACGCAGACAGCCCGCTGGACGAGGAGCCGGTGGCAGAAACGGTCTATCTGGACATTCTGGCACAATCACAGCAGTACGTTTATTTTTATACGCCCTACCTTGCCATCGGCGAGGAGATGCTGGACGCGCTGCGCAACGCCGCCAAGCGCGGGGTGGATGTGCGGCTGGTGCTGCCGGGCATCCCGGACAAAAAGCTGGTGTTCCGGCTGAGCCGCTCGTACTATCTGCCCCTGCTGCGGGCGGGGGTGCGCATCTACGAGTACACCCCGGGCTTTCTCCACGCCAAGTGCTGCGTCAGCGATGACCGCGCGGCGGTGGTGGGCAGCATCAATATGGACTACCGCAGTATGTTTCTGCACTTCGAGTGCGGGGTGCTGCTGCTGCAAAACAGCCAGGTGCTGGCTTTGCGGGACGATGTGCGCCGCACCCTGTACCAGTGCCGGGAGGTGCAGTGCGCGGACTGCCGCACCGGTCTGGTGGGTACGGTGCTGGACAGCGTGCTGCGGCTGTTAAGCCCGCTGATGTAAACATCTGCTCATAAAACCCGCGCGGCGGGGCACACTAGCTCCAAAGCCTGCGTCTGCAATGCAGGCACGGAAAGGGAGCGTATGTGACGATATGAAACAGGCATCGCGTTGGTTTTTGTGCTGCACGCTGGCGGCAGCACTGACATTGACCGGCTGCGGCGGGGGAAACTCCGGCAGCAGCTCCGGTTCTGTGAGCGGCAGCACCTCTGTGGGCAGCAGCGCGGCGCAAAACGCGGCGTGGCGCACCGGGCTGGGGGTCCTGACCGAGACGAC
>UMEA01003234.1_pt1 | contig 11906 bp, 10 predicted proteins | sample 1964621 | NCBI WGS metagenome assembly UMEA01 (sample SAMEA4836007, study PRJEB28245) | human gut metagenome | biome: gut microbiome; material: fecal sample | place: Denmark | collected 2008 | reverse complement strand
GTGGGAGACCCGCGCTATCTGCGAGATCATGAACACAGGAACTTCGCGCGGCGATATCCAAGGCTGGCAGGCGCACAAGACCGCCAAGCGTTACCCGAAGTACGGTGTTCAGAAAGGCTGGGAGCGCGTAACCAGCCCCGAAACCGGGGCTGAAAATTTCTCCGAGATAACGGATGCGGAAGCCCAGCAGCTGGGCTTTTCCTTCTGATGAACAGCGGTTACACGTCTGGTTACAGATTCGGTTACACCCCAGTTACAGCGCAAAAGCCGCATAACTGCTGCGTTTTCCTCTTTCTGTAACCATGTAACCTTAAAAAGAGAAGAAAAAGTATAAAGCCCACCGGATGCCCTGCGTGCAGAAAAAGAGAGTTTTCCTGCCCGGTTACAGGCGTTCGGTTACAAGGAATTGGAGGTCTGTCTATGAAAGAAATCCCGATTTGGGAAAAGAGCAATTTGACGTTGGAAGAAGCCGCAGCTTATTCTGGCATCGGCATCAATAAACTTCGCACCCTGTCGGACGGCGAGCACTGTCAGTTCGTTTTATGGATCGGCTCAAAACGGCTCATCAAACGCCGCAGGCTGGACGAATATCTCGATAAAGTCTACTCCATCTAAAATCGGACGTGCCAAGTGAGCCTTGATGTGGTATACTGAGGGTGTCATATCAAGGCTCTTTCCATTCAGGAAAGGAGTTTGACGATGTCAAGAAGAAAAGACAATAAAGGACGTGTTCTTCGGACAGGAGAGAGCCAGCGAAAAGACCTGATCTATCAATATCGCTACACGGATGCTTTGGGAAACCGAAAGTGTATCTATGCGTCGGATCTTAAAATCTTGCGTGAAAAAGAGGATGAACTGCAGAGAAGCCTTGAAGATGGTCTCGACTATGCAGGTGGCGAAATTACGGTATACGAACTGCTGCAACGCTATCTTTCGCTGAAGTGCGGTGTCCGCTATAACACGAAGGTCGGGTACGGCTTTGTGATGAACATCGTGCAAAAAGAACCATTCGGGGCACGAAAGATCCGGGATATCAAGGTGTCGGATGCTCAGCGTTGGATGATCAAACTGCAAAAGGAAGGAAAGGGCTACAGCACCCTGACCAGCATCCGGGGCGTTGTAAAACCGGCTTTTCAGATGGCCTATAACGAGGAAGTTGTGCGGCGCAACCCGTTTGATTTCAAGCTGACGGATGTGGTGGTCAACGATTCGCAGAAGCGCATCTCCCTGACCGAGAGGCAGCAGAAGGTATGGATGAACTTCATCCGAGAGGACAAGAGCTACGCCAAATACTACGATGAATTTGTGGTGCTGCTGGGAACAGGAATGCGTGTCAGCGAATTCTGCGGTCTGACCCTGCAGGATCTGGATCTTCAAAACCGCAGGATCCGTGTGGACCATCAACTGATCCGGGAGAGCGGCGGCAAATACTACGTCGAGAAAACCAAGACGGAGTGTGGCCGCCGGTTTATCCCGATGACGGAGGACGTGTTCCAGAGCTTGCAGAACCTGCTTGCGAACCGCAAACGACTGAAGAATGAGGTCATCATTGATGGCTACAGTGGGTTTCTGCTGCTGGATAAAAACGATCATCCGAAGGTGGCATTGCACATCGAGAACGAGATGCGTTGGGCGATGAAAAAGTATCGCAAGCTGTACCCGGATGCACCGCTGCCGCACATCACGCCTCATGTGTTCCGGCATACCTTCTGCACCAACATGGCAAATGCGGGGATGGATATCAAGGCGTTGCAGTATGTGATGGGGCACTCCGATGCAAGCATCACGCTGAATGTCTACGCCCACGCAAGCTATGACCACGCTGCGGAACAGATGGCGAAACTGGTCGCTTTTCCGGGGTCGTCTGACCGGCAGGAGCGAAAGATGTCAGGTTGATATAGCACGGTTTGGTACACCATTACTACACCATTTTGCTGAAAAGTTATGGAGAACAGCGTAGAGATGCGTGAAAAACACACAGAGTTGATGCCGAAAAATCGTGCGATGTATCGCATTATAAAGACTTGCGGAGGGATGTGTAAGGAATGACAAAGATAATTTTTTTGTGCCACGGCAATATCTGCCGCAGCCCCATGGCGGAATTTGTGATGAAGGACTTAGTGGAAAAGGCCGGGCTTTCCGCGCAGTTTGAAATTGCCTCGGCTGCCACAAGCACCGAGGAGATCGGCAACCCGGTCTATCCCCCTGCCCGGCGCAAGCTGGCGGAGCACGGCATCTCCTGCGCGGGCAAGACCGCCCGGCAGATGACCCGGCGGGACTACGAGACTTACGATTATCTTATCGCTATGGATCACAACAACCTGCGGAATATGGCACGGTTTGTGGGCGGTGACCTGGAGCACAAGGTCTCGCTGCTGATGGATCACAACAACCTGCGGAATATGGCACGGTTTGTGGGCGGTGACCTGGAGCACAAGGTCTCGCTGCTGATGGATCACACCCGCCGCCCTGGCGATGTGGCAGACCCGTGGTACACCGGGGACTTTGAAGCTACATGGCAGGATGTGCTGGAGGGTTGCACCGCCCTGCTGGAAGAACTGCGATAAAAAGGGGAAGGCTACGACAGAACGTTATTGCGAAGGTGAACGGTTTACCGGCCTGTCATTTGCAGGGGAAGCCTTTGAAAGCTGCGATTTTGCGGACTGCGTATTTGTGGACTGCTCCTTTTCAAAATGTGAGCTGGACCACACCACCCTGAACGAGTGTCGGTTCGTGCGGTGCGAGATCACCGGGCTGCGGAGCGTGTCCTCCTCAGTGCAGTCGCTGGATTTTGAGGACTGCCGCCTGCAGGAGATCGAGTGGGCATCGTTGCTGTCAAACGGCGCATTCCCAGACCCTATCCACACCCTGAAGGACTGCAGCCTGAAATACAACACCTTTACCGAAATGAACTTCAACCGCTTTGATTTTTCAAACGGCAACGAGATCGTAGGCTCCATGTTTGCCAAGTGCGAGATGCAACTGGCAAGTTTCAAGGGCACAGAGCTGCACGAAACGGAGTTCTACCAGTGCGATCTGCGCAAAGCGGATTTCCGGGACGCCACGGGCTATAAGGTGGATATTCTGGGCAGCCGCATGAAGGATGCCAGGTTCTCGCTGCCGGAGGCGGTAAATCTGCTGGCTGATTTGAAGATCAAGCTGTCCTGAACAGGGAGGACAACGGCTACACCGCCGACAAGCTGACCTTGCAGGATTTGGAAGCCGAGTAAGACATAATAAAATAAGTGAAAAGGGAGCTCTGCTCGGACATTCGTCCGTGACGGAACTCCCTTTTTTGCTTTGTATTTCACGGAAAAAGACCTGATACACCGACAAGGGCAAGGCGGAAAAACACCTTGCCTATGCCTGCTGCTTTCGGCAGAACGACAGAAATTTTCTTTAAAATTTGTGCAATTTTCAACGGAAGCAAAATGACCGGCAGTCAACACTTTATTATTTTAACACGGCAAAGGCTTTTTGCTGCTTCTCCTGCCGGAAATGTATCCAAAAACTGTTCACACTTTAGTCATACTCATTTGACAGAAACTGCTTTTTTCGGTATCCTGTCCGTATCACGAGGACGGCGGGCAGAAAATACCCGCTTTTTTTCGTTTATTCTGTATTTATAGGAAGGACAATCTATGGAAACCATGAAAGATATCATCCAGAGCTCGCTGCTGCTGGCGCTGGTCATCGGCGGTCTTTTGTACATTTCCGCATTCTCGCTGGTCTACCTCAAAAAGGCCTACGACCACTGTTTGGAGTTGGGCATCACCCGCAAGGAACTGAGCAACGTGATCAAATCCAGCCTTATATTTTCCGTCGTGCCCAGCCTTTCCATAGTGGTGGGTCTGTTCGTGCTCATTGCGGTGCTGGGCAGCGTGTGGGCATGGTGGCGGCTGTCGGTCATCGGTTCTCTGTCCTACGAGACTATGATCTCTAGTTCCATTGCGCAGGTGCTGGGCTACGCATCCTCTGCGGAAATGCTGGAAAGCGCCACCGGACGGCAGTTCGGCGTGGTGATGATCCTGATGAGCGTGGGTATGCTGAGCGGTTTCCTGATCCTGCTGCCCCTCGGCAAAAAGCTGTGCAAGAGCGTGGACCGCTCTGCAGCCGAAAACGGCGGCAGCACCTGGAAAAACGTGCTGTCCGGCGTGTTCATGCTGGTGATGTTCTTGGTATACATTCCCATTCTGCTGTTCACTGACAATGTGCAGGCTGCCGTTATGATCACCGGTCTTGTGATCGCCATTGGAGTGGGCGTGCTGGCAAAGCGCCCGGGTCTTGCATGGCTCAATAACTTCGTGATGGCATTCTCCATGCTGGGCGGTCTGATCTCGTCGCTGGCGTGGGTACGGATTTTCGGTTGAGGAGGGAAACGGACATGAGCAAAGCAAAGACTGAGACCAAAATGGACTCCTTCCAGAGCTGGGCGCACCGCTGGGGCCGTGTGGGTACCCTGATCGCCCTCATTTACATGGTGGCGCTGCCCTTTGTGGTGCTGGCTGCCTACGACAGCATCCCGTCTCTGGGCGAGGTGTTCAACGTGAACACCTTTTCCATCCTGCTCATCTACATCCCGGTGGGCTTTTCGGAAGCACTGAGCTACACCCCCATTCTGGGCTGCTCGGCCTATCTGGCCTTCATCACCGGCAACATTATGAACCTGAAGCTCCCGGTGGCGGCAAACGCCATGAACCTGACCAAAAAGCAGCCCAACACCCCGGAGGGTGAGGCCATTGCCTCGGTGGCTGTTGCGGTCTCCTCCCTGATGACGGTTGCCATCCTGACGCTGGCAGCGGTGTGCGCCTCCTTCATCAGCCCGGTGTTCGAGCTGCCCGCCGTCAAAACGGCCTCCGGCTACCTGCTGCCGGCCCTGTTCGGCTCCATGGCGCTGGGTCTGTTCGCCAGCTCGTCCAGCGGCAGCAAGGTGGTCAAGGGTGGCATCAAGGGGGTGCTTCCGGTGCTCATCATCATGACGGTGCTTTCCCTCGCCGCACGTCTTGCAGGCTACGGCTCCGTGCTGGGCGGGCTTGTGGGCATCTTTATCATCGTGATGCTGCCCATCGGCATCCTGACTTCCTATGTGTTGTGGAAGAAGGGCAAGATCCAGGTGGTGGACAAAGAGCAGAAGTAAAGCAATCGGAACGGTCTGGATCCTGTATGGTACAGGGCTCAGGCCGTTTTGCTTTCATTAAGGGGGCAGGGGTGACTACTCCGCACCTTCCGAAAATTGACAAATAATTCTCAATTTTAGTATTCTCAACGAGGCCATTGAGCAGATCAGCTTTCAGGCTACGAAGGCCCGAGCCTTTGCCGCTGGCAGATAAAGGCATAGAATAACAAAAAAGTCTGAACTGAGGCATGAGCCACCGATTCAGACTTTTTTCATACTATGAAAACACCAGCTGCTGCGGATAGCAGCGTGCAGTTCAATTTGTTATCAGCACTCGTCGTACTGTTTTTGCAGATATTGCAGGCACTGGACTGCGTTTTCCGGGGTGGTGTTCTCCAAGGTGGCGAACACATAGGGCTTCTGTTCCTTGGCAAACCGCAGAATGGTGCGGTAGTCGCCCATACCGCCCTGTCCGGCACCGGTGGCAGCCAGCTGCCCGTCGGCGTCCTGCAGCAAAAAGTCCTTGAAGTGGATCATGGCCACATCCTTGCCCAGCAGCTCAATGGTCTCGGCGAACACTTCCTCCCGCTGGTCCACGTTTTCCATGTTCAAAAGGTTCACCGGGTCGAGCAGAATCTGCAGATTGGGGCTGCCGATCTCGTCCAGCACGGTGCGGGCGCGGCGGGCGTCATACACAATGTGTCTGACCACCGGCTCAATGGCAATGGTCACGCCGTATTGCTCGGCGCAGCGCACCACCGGCTTGAAGTTCTTGATAAAGGTAGCAAGGGCGGCATCGCTGCGGCACTCCGGGCAGAACTTGTACTCTGCGTTGGGTGCACCGGTCTCGGTGCCCACCATGCCGCAGCCCAGCAGGCTGGCAAAGCGGATATGCGCGTAGTACTTTTCCTGAATGGCGTGCAGAGCATCCGTATCCGGGTGCGCCAGATTCAGGTAGTTGCCCAGCACTGCAATGTCCAGCTCATTTTTTGCAAACAGACGGCGCAGATAGGCCGCGTAGCCGGGGGTGAGGGCAGAGGGGGTGTTGGGCACCTCCTTCAGGGATTTGCTCAGCGCCAGATGCACGCAGGAAAAGCCCTTCTGGCGTACCAGCGGCAGCACCTGTTCAATGGGCAGCTTTTCTGCATCGTGCAGACGTAGACCGAATTGGATCATGCTTGGTTCCTCCTTTTGTTCCGGGGCGTGTTTTCTCTATTATACAACAAGATCCGCCATTCGCAAACACCCGGACAGAGAAAAAAGTGCAGGTTTTATGCTTCTTCGATCCGGCCATCCTGCATCCGCAGCACCCGGTCTGCCTGCGCCGCAAGCCCCTGGTCGTGGGTGACATACACAACGGTCTGGTGCTGCTGTGCGGCTGCCTCCCGCAGCAGGCGGAATACCTCCACGCTGTTCTGGTGGTCCAGGTTGCCGGTAGGCTCGTCTGCCAGCACGACCGCAGGGCGGGTGATCAGTGCCCGGGCAATGGCGGCGCGCTGCTGCTGCCCGCCGGAAAGCTGGGTGGGCTGGCGCTGCAGCAGCGCGGTCAGCCCCAGCTGCCGGGTAAGCAGGGCAAGGTATTCCTCGTCCGGCTCCCGTTTGTCCAGCAGCAGCGGCAGCAGGATGTTGTCCCGCACCGTATACTCCGGCAGCAGGTGGAATGCTTGGAACACGAACCCCAGCCGCGTACGGCGCAGCCGGGCAAGTGCGGCATCCGGCAGCGCATACAGATCCTGCCCTTCCAGCAGTACCTTGCCGCTGGTGGGGGCATCCAACCCGCCAAGTGCCTGCAGCAGGGTAGATTTGCCGCAGCCGCTGGCCCCGATGATGGCGGTAAACCTGCCCTGCTCGATCTCCACATCCACCCCGCGCAGGGCGTGGGTGGCACCGGTGCCGGTGCCGTAGGTACGGGTCACAGCCCGGGCTTCCAGTACGATCTCTCTCATCGCGTTACACTCCTTTTTTCAGATTGTCCATGGGCTGGCTGCGTGCCAGCCGCTCCAGCGGGGCCAGCTGCAGCGCCAGCACGAACAGCAGATAACCTGCGCATACCGCAAGGTGCAGCGCCCAGGGATACTCCGATACGGCCATAGGCAGGGCCGCAAAGGTCAGGATGCGGCCGCTCTGCCGGGTGACCAGGCTGTGCCAGCTCCAGCGCCACAGGCCCCATACGGCCAGGTTGCCCAGCAAAAGCGCACCCAGCACTGCAAGCACGCCCTGCCGGATGCCGCAGTGCCGCAGCATGGCAGCCGAGGTGCCCTCTGCCTGAAAGATACCGATGCGCAGCCGCTGGTGCTGCCAGTACAGCCCGAACAGGTTCCACAGTAAAAACAGGGCCAGTGCAGCGCCCACCACTCCGGCGACCGCCCAGAAGAACGCGCCGGTGCTGCCTTCCTGATACATCCGGCTGGCAGTTTCGTAGCTGTTGGTGCGCAGTACGCCGCCCCGGCGGGTCACCAGCCCTGCAATGGATTTCTGGGTAGCGTAGCTGGCGTTGGCTTTTAGTTTCAGGTTGATGGCGGTATACCCGTAGGGCGTGCCGTATTCTTCTGCCCAGAGGGCGCGGCCCAGCGCCTGGCTGCAGTACAGCTGGTAGGTGGTGGGGGAGCTGTCTGCAAAGGGCAGGCTGTCCATATCAATGCTTGCAATCACGCCGCCGATGGTCAGGCTCTTTTGGCTGTGTGCGCCGTCCAGGGTAGGGTACTCCAGCACTGCCGTGCAGCCCGCAAAGGGTGCGGCCTGCGTGCCCCACTGGGTCTGGCCGTTTTCGTCCAGTACAAAATCCGGCGCATACAGCAGCACGGCCTGCCCGCTGCGCAGTGCGTCCAGATCCACAGGGGTGCTGCACTGCGCAGCCAGCGCTTCCAGCTCTGCATCCGGCAATGCGGTGACAAGGGTGTTTACCGTGTCTGCATCCTGCATGGTAAACATGGTGTAGAGGCTGTCCTGGTGGGTATACAGTCCCCACAGGTCATGCGCCGTAAAGGCATCGCTGGAAAGGCCGCACAGATAGTTCATATCGGTGCGCATGGCGGCCTGCTGGACGTCCGGCAGGCGCAGCAGATCCTCCGCAAGGCCGTCGGTCAGGGTGTTCTGCCCGGCGCTTACCTGCACCGCTGCCGAAGCCGCCGTGCGGCGGTAGGGAAGCAGCTTCCAGGTGCTCAGGAACACACAGCACAGCGCCAGCGTAAGCCCCAGCGCATTGAGCACCACCAGCCGCAGCGGCAGCGGCGTAAGCAGCCGCACACGGCGCTGTAATCTTACCTTTTTCTGGGGCAGATGGGTCAGCTTTTGCCCGGCCTGCCGCAGGGCAGGCAGCAAAAAGCCCAGCAGCACGGCCCCGGTGCCGGTAGCCCACGCCAGCGCCAGCTGTCCCCACGGCAGGCTGAGATAGCGCACGTGCCCCTGCACGGCAAGGGTGGCGGCACACAGGCCGACCCCCAGCAGGCTGCCGATCGGCAGGCAGAACAGCAGCAGAAAAACGGCTTCCCACAGGCACAGCGCCACGAGGGCGGTTTTTCCGGCACCGATCATACGCAGAGTGACAAGGCTCTGCTCCCGGCGGCGCAGCTGCAGGGTGCACAGCACGAGCACCGCGCACAGGGTCAGCAGGGCACAGCCGCCCATAAAAGCCCAGCTGCCGCTCCGGGTCAGATCCGCTTCCGGATAGGCGTAGGTGTTGCGCACCCAGGTGGGATCCTGGCTGCCGTCTATATAAGGAGCCAGCGGCACGGCACCAGCATAGCAGCACAGCAGCTGTATTTTGCTGTCCCAGCTTTGGGGCAGACTGTCGGCGGTGACCAGCGCATCCACCGGCAGGTTGCTGCCCACCGCCCAGTAGGCATCGTAGGAGGGCAGCACCCCGCACAGGGTAAATTGCAGCAGGACCGGTGCATCGTCCCCATGCACCGCCTGCAGGGTCACGGTCTGCCCCAGCTCATAGGAGGCCCCGATGCTGTCCAGCACCGAGGTGGTCAGCGCTGCCTCTCCGGCGGTGCCGGGCAGCCGTCCGCTGAGCAGCTGCAGCTGCCCACAGGAGAGATATCCCTCGTCCACAGTGCCCAGCGCGCCAAAGGCAAGGTCCTTGTCGTTGACAAGGATCGCATACTGCGCCGCACGCCCCACCGCAGCGGGGGCTGTCTGCTGCACAAAGGCATCGGCATCTGCGGCGGTCAGGTCGTAACGGGCAAGCTGCCAGGCACCGTAAAGATCCTGGCGCTGCACCTCCATGGCGCGGCTGCCGCTCTGCTGATAGCACAGCACCGCTGTAAGCAGCGCAAACACTGCCGCCAGCACGCAGAGCATCATAGCGGTATCGCGGCGGCGGCCTTTCAGCCCGCGCCAGGCGATGGTTCCCAAAGAGTGACGCATTCCATTTTCCCTCCTGTTAGTTGTTGTTGCTTGTATTATACTGCTTTTTTTTACGAAGACAATATTTTTGCGACATCTTGCACAAATTTTACGAAGAAAGTCGTTCTTTGCGCAGGAAGGAGCCTGCGTTCGGCACAAAAAAATCCCCGGATCCAAATGGATCCAGGGATTTTGTATGGAGCTGGTGACAGGAGTTGAACCTGCAACCCACTGATTACAAATCAGTTGCGCTGCCATTGCGCCACACCAGCAAAGGTTGCCCAAATAGTATAACACAGGCACGGCCATTTGGCAAGGATTGTTTTTTGGCATGGGATAATAATGCCGGAAAACAGACAAAAATAATAGAAAACAGTGCACAAGTATAAAAATATACTACAATTTTAAACAATTTTACATTGCAAATTTTTTGACGATGTGCTATGCTGAAACGTAGAGAAACGCCGCCGGAAAGGCGGCTGCAAACAGATTTGGAGGATTTGTATTATGGCTGACCGCATTGTTCTGAATACCATCTCCTACCACGGCCACGGTGCCATCGAGAACATCGTTCCCGAGCTGACCGCCCGCGGCTACAAGAAGGCTTTTGTCTGCTCCGACCCCGACCTGATCAAGTTTGGCGTTACCAAAAAGGTCACCGACCTGCTGGATGCTGCAAACTTTGCCTACGCTGTTTACAGCGAGATCAAGCCTAACCCCACCATCGCTAACGTGCAGGACGGCGTGGCTGCCTTCAAGGCTGCCGAGGCTGACTGCATCGTGACCATCGGCGGCGGCTCCTCCATGGATACCGCAAAGGCCATCGGCATCATCATCAATAACCCCGAGTTTGCGGACGTCCGCTCTCTGGAAGGTGTTGCCCCCACCAAGAAGCACGCAGTGTTCACCATTGCAGTGCCCACCACCGCCGGTACTGCTGCCGAGGTCACCATCAACTACGTTATCACCGACGTGGAGAAGAAGCGCAAGTTCGTCTGCGTGGACACCAACGATATCCCCGAGATCGCTGTGGTTGACCCCGATATGATGTCCTCCATGCCCAAGGGTCTGACTGCCGCCACCGGTATGGATGCGCTGACCCATGCCATTGAGGGTTACATCACCAAGGGTCACTGCGTCATCTCCGATATGTTCCATCTGGAAGCCATCAAGCTGATCAGCCAGAGCCTGCGCGGCGCTGTGCAGAACACCCCGGAGGGCCGCGAGGGCATGGCTCTGGGCCAGTACATTGCCGGTATGGGCTTCTCCAACGTGGGTCTGGGCATCGTACACTCCATGGCACACGGCCTGTCTGCCCTGTATGACACTCCCCATGGCGTGGCCTGCGCCATCCTGCTGCCGGTGGGTCTGGAGTACAACAAGAGCGTTGCCGGCGAGCGTTACCGCGCTGTGGGCAAGGCTATGGGCGTTATGGGCATCGACGAGATGAACGATGTGGAGGCCGCTGATGCTACCATCGCCGCCGTCAAGCAGCTGAGCGCAGACGTGGGCATCCCCACAAATCTGCACGGCATCCTGAAGGAAGAAGATATCCAGTTCCTCGCCGAGTCCGCTTTTGCAGACGCCTGCCGTCCCGGTAACCCCCGCGACACCAGCGTGGAGGAGATCGTGGAACTGTATAAGAGCCAGCTGTAAGCTGTAAAATAAGAACTCCGAGAGCCGCTGCACCGTGCTTGTGCAGCGGCTCTTTTTGGTGGGAAGGATGCGTTTGTAAAAGGAAATCCCACGCCAATTGTAACATTTTCCACCACCCCCTTGTATAAACCGGCGCAAGCGAGTACAATCAAAACATAAAACTTGAAGGCGAGGAAAGCGCGATGACACTGAACTTCTACACGCTGGGTGTGCTGTATCTGGTCTATTCCTTCCTTGGGTGGGTAGGGGAGACCGTGGTGGCCACCTTCCGGGGCAAGCGGTTTGCAAACCGCGGTATGGCGGCGGGGCCGTTCTGCTTTGTCTACGGCACCACGGCCATCCTGATGGCAGTAGGCTTTGCAGATATGCGTACAAAGCCCGTGGCGCTGTTTGTGGCCTGTATGCTCACGGCTACCGTGGTGGAGTGGCTCACGGCAAAGCTGCTGGAGCGGCTGCACAACCGCAAATGGTGGGACTACTCGGATAAAAAATTCAACCTGAACGGCTACGTCTGCCTGCAGTATTCGGTACTGTGGGGTGCGCTGGGCATGGTGACTGTGCTGTGGGGCAACGGGCTGCTGCTGCGGCTGTGTGCCCTTGTGCCGGACTGGCTGCTGCATCCGCTGGTGTGGGCTGCGCTTGGCATCGCGGCGCTGGATCAGATCGGCTCGGCGGTGCTGGTGGGACGGTATGCGGCGCAGCACCCGGTGCTGGAACAGCTGAACCAGAAGCTGGAAGAGCGCTCCGATACCTTGCGCCGCCGCATTGCCGTGTATGTGGAAAA
>UMEA01015366.1_pt1 | contig 11995 bp, 7 predicted proteins | sample 1964621 | NCBI WGS metagenome assembly UMEA01 (sample SAMEA4836007, study PRJEB28245) | human gut metagenome | biome: gut microbiome; material: fecal sample | place: Denmark | collected 2008 | reverse complement strand
TTTCCCGTATTCTTATCTTTCAAGATCGCCCAAGTAGCTACACGCTCGCATGCGGCGTCCCAACCTTTCTTACCAACGGCATTTATATCTTCGGCTAACCAGAAATTACCGTTTTTCTCAACGGAGAAACGATCCTTACGATAGAAAATCGGAGCGTACTCCCCTTTCGTCTTGCCATCCTCACGACCAACACCCACATAAGCGTATTCCGGTAAACGATTAAGCAAATCATTCAGCTGATTATTCAAGACCTCTTGCGCACCGAACACATCCGCCTCATAGAATTTCACTAAATCAGCAGCGAAATCTCTTCTGAATTTCCATTGATTATCCTTATCACCCGAATTATCGTAACGGATGTTATAAGACATTACATTCATTTTCTCATCGTTGTTTTTAGCGAATAAGCAGCCAGTGGCAAATAAAGCCACCATTAAACAAAGTAAAATTCTCTTCATGATATTGATTATTATATGTTTCTTATATGTCTCAGTATTTATCTATGGTCTTTGTTACCTCGCAAAAATAAAGTTTATCCATTTATTAAGCAAATAAGGAAGAACAAAAAAGGCCGACAGATTGCTCTGCCGGCCTTTCTTTATAGTTTATTAAACGTTCCTATTCTTCATCATCTTTGTCCATGGCATTGAAATCAACCACGTTCTTGCGATTAGCGAAGATACGATCGAACTCATCCTTTGCGCCTACGATCAGCTTATCAAACTCACGCTGACCGGTACCGGCAGGAATCAAGTGACCACAGATAACGTTCTCTTTCAAACCTTCCAAACGATCTACCTTCCCGTTGATAGCAGCCTCGTTCAATACTTTCGTCGTCTCTTGGAAAGATGCGGCGGACATAAAGCTGTTCGTCTGCAAAGCGGCACGTGTGATACCTTGAAGGATCTGGTTGGCTGTAGCCGGAATAGCGTCACGTACCTCGACCAGCTTAAGGTCACGGCGTTTCAACATACTATTCTCATCTCTCAACTTACGTGCAGTCACGATCTGTCCGGCCTGCAATGTCTGAGAATCTCCCGGATCGGTAACAACTTTCTTGCCCCAGATACGATCGTTCTCGTCCATTACCTCCAACTTATCAACAATCTGCTGCTCCAAGAAGCGAGTATCTCCCGGATCAACCACCTCTACCTTACGCATCATCTGACGAACGATAACCTCGAAGTGCTTATCGTTGATCTTCACACCCTGTAGACGGTATACATCCTGAACCTCATTCACGATATATTCCTGTACAGCCGTCGGACCTTTGATCGCCAAGATATCCGAAGGAGTGGTAGCACCGTCTGATAGCGGCATACCCGCACGGATATAGTCGTTCTCCTGAACCAATAATTGTTTAGACAGAGGAACCATATATTTCTTAACCTCACCCAACTTAGACGTTACAGTGATCTCACGGTTACCACGTTTGATCTTACCGAATCCTACCTCTCCGTCGATCTCAGATACGACAGCAGGGTTAGACGGGTTACGAGCCTCGAACAACTCGGTTACACGAGGAAGACCACCGGTGATATCACCGGCCTTACCTACGGCACGAGGGATCTTAACCAAAACCTCACCAGCTTTCACTACATCACCATTGTCTTTCACGACGTGAGCGCCCAATGGCAAAGAGTAGTTCTTCAAGTAATTACCATTCTCATCCACGATATGAGCGGCCGGAGCCTTCGTCTTATCCTTAGACTCGATGATGATCTTCTCCTTCAAACCGGTAGTCTCATCACTCTCAACCTTGTAAGTCACGTTCTCTACCAAACTCTCGAACTCGATCTTACCGGAAACCTCTGACACGATTACGGCATTGAACGGGTCCCACTCGATGATCACGTCACCCTTCTTAATTGAGTCACCGTTGTTGAAGAACAACTTAGAACCATAAGGTATATTATGAGTCAACAACACAATCTTCGTGTTCGGATCAACAATGCGCATTTCAGCCAAACGGCTTACTACTACCAAATGTTTCTTTCCGCTCACCTCGTCTACCGCCTCAACAGCACGAAGCTCGTCGATCTCTAAAATACCATCATATTTAGATGTAATACTATTCTCTGTAGCGATGTTGGATGCGATACCACCGACGTGGAATGTACGCAACGTCAACTGTGTACCCGGCTCACCGATAGACTGTGCGGCGATTACACCGACAACCTCACCCTTCTGAACCATGCGGTTCGTAGCCAAGTTACGTCCATAGCACTTAGCGCAGACACCCTTCTTAGACTCACAAGTCAATACGGAACGAATCTCGACGCTCTCGATCGGAGAGTCTTGGATTGCCTTAGCGGCATCCTCACGGATTTCCTCACCGGAACGAACGATAACCTCGCCCGTAATCGGATGGATCACATCGTGAACAGATACACGACCTAAGATTCTCTCATACAAGGAAGCGATCACCTCCTCGTTATTCTTCAATTCCGTACAAACCAAGCCACGCAATGTACCACAGTCTTCCTCGTTTACGATCACGTCGTGAGAGACGTCAACCAAACGACGAGTCAAGTAGCCGGCGTCGGCAGTCTTCAAAGCGGTATCGGCCAAACCTTTACGAGCACCGTGAGTAGAGATAAAGTACTCCAACACGGACAAACCTTCCTTAAAGTTAGAAAGGATCGGGTTCTCGATAATCTGACCACCTTCTGCACCACTCTTCTGCGGTTTCGCCATCAAACCACGCATACCGGACAACTGACGAATCTGCTCCTTAGAACCACGGGCACCGGAATCCATCATCATATAGATTGAGTTGAATCCATCGTTATCCGCCGTCAATTGCTTAATCAAGATATTAGACAAGTTACTATTAACGTGTGTCCAAGTATCGATAATCTGGTTATAACGCTCGTTGTTGGTAATGAAACCCATATTATAGTTAGCCATGATCTGCTCAACCTCATCGTATCCCTTCTGAGCCAACTCATCCTTTTCAGGCGGGATCAGAACGTCCGCTAAGTTGAAGGACAAACCACCCTTGAATGCCATATAGTAACCCAAGTTCTTGATATCGTCCAAGAACTGAGCGGTACGAGCCACACCACAAGCCTTGATTACCCGACCGATGATGTCACGAAGAGACTTCTTGCCCAACACCTCGTTTACATAACCAATCTCTTTCGGAACAAACTCATTTACCATCAAACGACCTACAGAAGTCTCTACCATCGTCTTCACCAAGTTACCGTTCGCATCCAAATCCTCCACGTAAACATGGATCGGAGCATGGATATCCAACTTCTTCTCATTGTAAGCGATCGTAGCCTCTTCCGGACCATAGAAAGTCAAACCTTCGCCTTGTGTACCCTTGCGCAACTTGGTAATATAATACAAACCAAGCACCATATCCTGAGAAGGTACGGTAATAGGAGCACCATTCGCAGGGTTCAAGATATTGTGTGAAGCCAACATCAACATTTGAGCTTCCAAAACAGCCTCATTACCTAACGGCAAGTGAACAGCCATCTGGTCACCGTCGAAGTCGGCGTTGAATGCCGTACATGCCAACGGGTGCAACTGGATAGCCTTACCCTCGATCAATTTCGGCTGGAACGCTTGGATACCCAAACGGTGCAATGTCGGGGCACGGTTCAATAATACCGGGTGACCTTTCATTACGTACTCCAAAATATCCCAAACAACCGGTTCCTTACGGTCAACGATCTTCTTGGCAGATTTCACCGTCTTCACGATACCGCGTTCGATCAATTTACGGATAACGAAAGGCTTATAAAGCTCGGCAGCCATATTCTTCGGCAAACCGCACTCGTGCATCTTTAATTCCGGACCTACGACAATAACCGAACGAGCGGAATAGTCAACACGCTTACCCAACAAGTTCTGACGGAAACGACCTTGTTTACCTTTCAAACTGTCGGACAAGGACTTCAACGGACGATTGGCATCTGTCTTAACCGCGCTCGATTTACGAGAGTTGTCAAACAAAGAGTCCACGGCCTCCTGAAGCATACGTTTCTCATTACGTAAGATCACTTCCGGAGCCTTAATATCGATCAATCGTTTCAAACGGTTATTACGGATAATAACACGACGATATAAATCATTCAAGTCAGAAGTAGCGAAACGGCCACCGTCCAACGGAACCAACGGACGCAGTTCGGGAGGGATCACCGGGATCACCTTCATGATCATCCATTCCGGTTTGTTACGACCTCTGGACGCACGAAAAGACTCAACTACCTGAAGGCGTTTCAAGGCCTCGTTCTTTCTCTGTTGAGATGTGTCCGTGCTCGCACGGTGACGCAACTCATAAGAAAGAGAATCCAAGTCCAAGCGAGCCAACAGATCATAAACAGCCTCAGCGCCGATCTTAGCGATGAACTTATTCGGATCCGTATCCTCTAGCAATTGATTTTCTCTTGGAAGGCTATCCAAAATATCCAGATATTCCTCCTCAGATAATAGGTCTAACTCACCGACCGTGTCTACGCAACCCGGCTGGATCACGACGTAGCGTTCGTAATAGATGATGGAATCCAGTTTCTTGGTAGGAAGACCTAGCAAGTAACCGATTTTATTAGGCAAAGAACGGAAATACCAAATATGGGCAACAGGAACCACCAAATGGATGTGTCCCATACGTTCACGACGAACTTTCTTTTCCGTAACTTCCACTCCACAACGATCGCAGACAATACCTTTGTAACGGATACGCTTGTACTTACCGCAATGGCACTCATAGTCCTTGATCGGACCAAAGATACGCTCACAGAACAAACCGTCACGCTCAGGCTTATACGTACGATAGTTAATTGTTTCCGGTTTCAAAACCTCACCGCTGGAGTTCTCTAGGATCTCCTCAGGGGATGCCAGACCGATGGTTATTTTTGAAAAGTTACTCTTTATCTTGTTTTCTTTTCTAAAGGCCATATTATTTATTTATAAAGAGTTATCAATAGATAAAGTAGACGGGCCGTAGCCCACCTACTTCTTTATTGTTATTGAATTAATCCAGAGTGAAACTCAAACCAAGTCCTCTCAACTCGTGCAATAATACATTCAGAGATTCAGGGATACCCGGCTGTGGCATCGGATCACCCTTCACGATCGCCTCATAAGCCTTCGAACGTCCTACAACGTCATCAGACTTAATCGTAAGAATTTCCTGAAGAACATGAGCGGCACCGAAGGCTTCCAGTGCCCAAACCTCCATCTCTCCGAAACGCTGACCACCGAACTGTGCCTTACCACCTAACGGCTGTTGCGTAATCAAAGAGTACGGACCGATTGAACGGGCATGCATCTTATCGTCAACCATGTGGCCCAACTTCAAGAAGTAAGTCACACCCACCGTAGCAGGTTGGTCGAAACGCTCACCAGTACCACCATCATACAAGTAAGACTTACCGTAGCGAGGAATACCAGCTTTGTCTGTCCATTCGTTCAAATCATCCAAAGTCGCACCATCGAAGATCGGAGTAGCGAACTTAACGTCCAACTCACGTCCGGCCCAACCCAACACGGCCTCGAAAATCTGTCCCAAGTTCATACGAGAAGGCACACCCAGCGGGTTCAAGCAGATATCCACCGGAGTACCGTCTTCCAAGAACGGCATATCCTCCTGACGAACGATCTTTGATACGATACCCTTGTTACCGTGGCGACCGGCCATCTTATCACCTACCTGAATCTTACGTTTCTTGGCGATATAAACCTTAGCCATCTGTACGATACCTGTCGGCAGCTCATCACCGATCGTCAAGTCGAACTTCTTACGTCTCAACTCAGCGTCAAGCTCCTTGTACTTCTTCAAATAATTCAAGATAACCTGTTTGATCAACTCATTCTTCTGAGCGTCTGCCGTCCACTTGCTTACTTGGATGGAGTTATAATCCAATTCTTCCAGAGATTTGCGGGTAAACTTAGCACCCTTAGCGATAATCTCCGTATTCATATAGTCTTTAACACCTTGAGAAACCTTGCCGTTTGTAAGCACTAACAACTTATCAACTAACAAAGTCTTCAAGCTAGCCATCTTTTCTTCGTATTCCTCGTCCAACTTCGGCAAGATCGCCTTATCAGTCAATCTGGATTTACGTTTCTTGACAGCCTTCGAGAACAAAGCGGTCTCGATAACCACACCGCGCAAAGACGGAGTAGCCTTCAAGGAAGCATCCTTCACATCACCCGCCTTATCACCGAAGATAGCACGCAACAACTTTTCCTCCGGAGATGGATCAGACTCACCTTTCGGAGTGATCTTACCGATCAAGATATCACCCGGCTCGATGCGAGCACCTACACGAACGATACCTCTCTCATCCAAATCCTTGGTAGCCTCTTCGCTGACGTTAGGGATATCGGAAGTCAATTCCTCCATACCACGCTTTGTCTCACGTACCTCAAGGATGTATTCGTCAACGTGGACAGACGTAAAGAAGTCCTCACGAACCATACGCTCGTTCAACACGATAGCATCCTCATAGTTATAACCCTTCCAAGGCATGTAAGCCACCTTCACGTTACGTCCCAAAGCAAGCTCGCCTTTCTGGGTTGAGTAACCCTCGGTAAGGATATCGCCGGCTTTCACACGTTGTCCGCGATGACAGGTCGGTTTCAAATCGACTGTCGTACTTTGGTTGGTCTTACGCCATTTCGGGATATTATATGTCTTAACCGCATCCTCGAAGCTAACGAATTCCTCGTCCTCCGTGCGGTCATATTTAATCTTGATACAAGTAGCATCAACGAACACAACCTCGCCCTCACGCTCAGCCATAATCTGAGTACGAGAGTCACGAGCAACCTGCGCCTCGATACCGGTACCAACGATCGGAGCGTCCGTACGCAACAAAGGAACCGCCTGACGCATCATGTTAGATCCCATCAACGCACGGTTAGCGTCATCATGTTCCAAGAACGGGATCAGTGAAGCCGCGATAGAAGCTATCTGCTGCGGAGCCACGTCCATCAAGTCAATCTCAGAAGGAGGGACAACAGGGAAGTCAGCCTCGAAACGAGCCTTCACCTTATCGCGGATAAACTTACCGTTATCATCCAATGGAGCGTTACCTTGAGCGATTGTCAACTCTTCCTCTTCCTCCGCCGTGTAGTATTGCAAGCCTTCCTCAGAGAAGTCGACCTTTCCATCTGCCACCTTACGGTACGGAGTCGAGATGAAACCAAGATCGTTGATCTTAGCGTATACACATAAAGAAGAGATCAAACCAATGTTCGGACCTTCCGGGGTCTCAATCGGACAAAGACGACCATAGTGCGTATAGTGAACGTCACGAACCTCGAATCCGGCACGCTCTCTAGACAAACCTCCCGGACCTAGGGCTGATAAACGACGCTTGAGCGTGATCTCCGCCAACGGGTTCGTCTGGTCCATGAACTGAGACAAGGCATTCGTTCCGAAGAAAGAGTTAACCACGGAAGAAATCGTCTTCGCATTGATCAAATCAATCGGAGTAAACACCTCATTATCGCGAACGTTCATACGTTCACGAACTGTACGTGACATACGAGCCAAACCAATACCGAACTGGTTATACAATTGCTCGCCAACCGTACGTACACGACGGTTGCTTAAGTGGTCGATATCATCCACGATAGCCTTCGAGTTGATCAACTCGATCAGGTACTTGATGATCTCGATAATATCTTCTTTAGTCAAGACCTTAACATCAGCGCTTGTAGTAAGGCCTAACTTCTTGTTGATCCTGTAACGTCCCACCTCACCCAGATCATAACGTTTCTCTGAGAAGAACAGGTTCGTGATAACCTCGCGTGCGCTAGCCTCATCAGCCGGTTCCGCATTTCTCAACTGTCTGTAGATATACAACACAGCTTCCTTCTCGGAGTTACTCGGGTCTTTCTGGAGCGTATTATATATGATAGCATAGTCGGACAGATTCTGGTCCTCACGATGCAACAAAATATTTTGCGTGCCTGAATCCAAGATAGCCTCGATATTGTCACTATCCAATACAGACTCACGGTCGATGATTACATCGTTACGTTCAATAGAAACCACCTCACCGGTATCCTCATCTACGAAATCCTCCACCCAAGTCTTCAAAACACGAGCGGCCAGCTTACGTCCGATAAACTTCTTCAGGTTTGCTTTCGTTACCTTCACCTCTTCCGCAAGGTTGAAGATTTCAAGAATATCTCTATCGCTTTCAAAACCAATAGCTCTCAAAAGAGTAGTTACAGGCAATTTCTTTTTACGGTCGATGTAAGCGTACATCACATTGTTGATGTCCGTAGCGAACTCGATCCATGACCCCTTGAACGGGATAATACGTGCGGAGTACAACTTCGTTCCGTTTGCGTGCGTGCTTTGTCCGAAGAATACGCCCGGAGAACGGTGCAGCTGAGACACGACAACACGCTCGGCGCCGTTGATCACGAAAGTACCTCTGTCCGTCATATACGGGATCGGACCCAAGTATACATCTTGGATCACCGTATCGAAGTCCTCATGATCCGGGTCCGTACAGTACAGTTTTAACTTCGCTTTTAAAGGCACGCTATAGGTTAACCCGCGAGCGATACACTCATCGATACAGTAACGAGGCGGATCTATATAGTAATCTAAGAACTCCAACACAAAATTGTTACGGGTATCCGCAATCGGGAAATTCTCGGCAAATACCTTATACAATCCCTCCTTCTTTCTCTTTTCAGGAGGAGTGTCAAGTTGAAGAAAGTCTTGGAACGACTTCAATTGAACTTCGAGAAAGTCCGGATACGGGAACTGATTCTTTATCGAAGCAAAATTAACTCTTTGGTTTTCAGCTGTTGAAGACATCTAGTAAGGAATTTATTGAACTTATTGAAATTATAGACACAAAAAGGTTAAGAGTCTTCGTAGTCGGAGACTCTTAACCAAATCACCTGGAAACCAGGTTATAAATACTATTTAAGCTCAACTTCAGCTCCAGCCTCTTCCAACTGTTTCTTCAATGCCTCAGCATCAGCTTTAGCGATACCTTCCTTGATTGCACTAGGAGCGCTATCTACCATATCCTTAGCCTCTTTCAAGCCAAGACCTGTTAATTCTTTAACTAACTTAACGATAGCTAATTTATTAGCACCAGCTGCTTTCAATACAACATCGAAAGAAGTCTTCTCTTCTGCAGCGGCAGCAGCACCACCAGCAGCAGGACCAGCAACAGCAACAGCTGCAGCAGCAGGTTCGATACCGTACTCTTCTTTAAGGATAGTAGCTAATTCGCTAACTTCTTTAACGGTCAAGTTTACTAATTGTTCTGCAAAAGCTTTCAAATCTGCCATTTTTGTATGATTTAAATGATTATTTATCTGTGTAATGTTTTAATGAAAAATTATCTTTCTTCCAAAGTCTTCAACAGACCATGGATAGTTTGTCCTGATGACTGAAGAGCAGAGATAACGTTCTTCGCCGGAGATTCCAACAATGCGATAACATCGGCAATAAGTTCGTTTTTGCTCTTGATATTTACTAATGCCTCAAGATTCTCAGCACCTACATAGAAGCTTTCTTGTACGTAAGCAGCCTTCAAAGCCGGTTTAACGACTACACCTTTTTTAGCGTCCTTAGTAAAATCCTTAATCAGGCGAGCGGGAGCATTAGCGACTTGTGAGAACATCACAGCCGTATTGCCTTTCAAAGCCACGTTAAGATCAGAGAAGTCACCTTCAATGTTCTCCAACGCTTTCTTAAGCAAGTTATTCTTTACAACGACTAACTTAACCTCACGCTTGAAACACTCTCTTCTCAATTTGCTGGTTTTCTCAGCGTCCAACGCCTCGATATCCGTCAAATAGAAATTAGGATATTCCTTTAATGTTTCAGTTAATTGACCTATAACAGTTCCTTTATCTTCCTTTCTCATTGTTCAATTGTTTTTTAGTTTTCTTCAACTGATTTGGGGTCAATTTTAATACCCGCACTCATAGTACTAGAAAGATAAATACTCTTTATATACGCACCTTTAGCCGCAGTAGGTTTCAACTTGATCAAAGTTGAAATAAACTCCTTAGCATTGTCACGAATCTGTTCCGGAGTGAAAGATACCTTACCAACAGATGTGTGAACGATACCGCTCTTATCTACCTTAAAGTCGATCTTACCTTGCTTAACCTCCTTCACCGCGTTTCCGATCTCATTGGTAACCGTACCGCTCTTTGGATTAGGCATCAAACCACGAGGGCCTAATACGCGACCAAGAGCACCGATCTTACCCATGATAGAAGGCATAGTGATGATAACATCAATGTCAGTCCAACCGCCTTTAATCTTATTAATATACTCATCCAATCCAACATAGTCAGCTCCAGCGGCAGTAGCTTCAGCTTCCTTGTCCGGAGTACATAATGCGAGAACCCTAACCTGCTTACCAGTTCCGTGAGGCAATGAAACCACGCCTCTCACCATTTGATTGGCCTTACGGGGGTCAACACCTAAACGGACATCAACATCTACGGATGCGTCAAACTTAGTTGTAGTAATTTCCTTCACTAAAGCTGAAGCTTCTTTCAATGTATATGCTTTCCCAGCTTCAATCTTGCCCAAAGCCAACTTTTGATTCTTTGTAAGTTTACTCATCTCAATTGAAGTTTATTAATTATTACCCGGGAATGTCCCTTTAACAGTGATACCCATACTTCTGGCTGTTCCCGCAACCATTCTCATGGCTGACTCGACAGTAAAGCAGTTTAGATCGACTAATTTGTCTTCAGCGATAGCTTTCACCTGCTCCCATGTGATCTCAGCGATCTTAGCACGGTTAGGTTGAGCGGAACCGCTCTTCTTCTTAGTAGCTTCCAACAACTGGATTGCCACAGGAGGAGTTTTAACGACAAAGTCGAAAGACTTATCGGCATAGTAAGTAATTACAACAGGTAATATCTTACCAGCCTTGTCTTGGGTCTTGGCATTAAATTGCTTGCAAAACTCCATAATGTTAATACCCTTAGAACCCAAAGCAGGTCCTACTGGGGGAGAAGGGTTTGCTGCTCCTCCTTTAATCTGCAATTTGATTTGTCCAGCAACTTCTTTAGCCATTGTTTCTAAAATTTTTTAGATATATAACATCAATAACAGAAAGGTAGCACTTTTCGTAACCAGAGTACTATTCTTTCTCAACTTGCATATAACCCAACTCAAGGGGAGTCTTGCGTCCGAAGACCTTAACCATCACCTTAAGTTTCTTTTTCTCGGCGTTGACCTCTTCGATTATACCCGTGAAACCGCTGAACGGTCCAAAAGTAATCTTCACACTCTCGCCAACATAGAACTGGATATCCAGATCCTCTTGTTGTTCCTGCAACTCGTCAACCGTACCTAAGATACGATTCACTTCCGCAGGACGTAATGGCACGGGGGTATCAGAACCACCCAAGAAACCAATCACGTTCGGAATGTTCCGCAATCGATGAGCAACCTCACCGACCAAAGCGGCCTCAACCAGTACATAACCCGGCAAGTAAGCTCTTTCTTTCATGACCTTCTTACCGTTTCGTACCGTAAAGGTTTTCTCAGTCGGAATCAAGACTTGAGATACATATTCTCCCAGATCCGTATTCTTCAGCTCAGCCTCTAGATATTCCCGTACCTTGTTCTCCTTGCCACTGATGGCACGCAGAACATAAAATTTCTTTTGGATATCAGACATACCTTAACTGATTAGAAAATTTGGTTGTAGAAGAAACGCATAACAGCCTCGAAGGCCCCGTCAACAACAAAGATCAATGCGGCGATGATAAGGGAAGCAAACATAACAACAACCGCACTATTGGAAAGCTCTGCTCTCGTAGGCCAAGAAACTTTATAAACAAGTTCGTTATAAGATTCCTTAATATAAGTAATTATCTTTTTCATCGAATCTATAGATTTTAGCACGGAAGGAGAGGCTCGAACTCCCGACACCTGGTTTTGGAGACCAGTGCTCTACCGACTGAGCTACTTCCGTAGAAATAGCCAGCCCTAAAAAAGACTGGCTATAACATTATCTAATGT
>UMEA01019966.1_pt1 | contig 12201 bp, 8 predicted proteins | sample 1964621 | NCBI WGS metagenome assembly UMEA01 (sample SAMEA4836007, study PRJEB28245) | human gut metagenome | biome: gut microbiome; material: fecal sample | place: Denmark | collected 2008 | reverse complement strand
CTCCTCCCGGATAGCCGAAAACGTATTCGACTCCTTCGGCATGAAGAGCTTCGATGAGAATCCTCGCGCCGGTCATCACCGGTGCGGCGGCGCCGTTCTCTTCTGTGGTCTGCATAGGAAAATCGTTCCCTGTTGTTTCGCATCCATGGCTTTGTTATGGAGTACCTTCGGATGCGCTTTGTGCCGTAGAAAGGGCAATCAGGGCGTGATTGTGCGGTGGCGTGCCCGTCAACGAGCACCAGTACCGGCTTGACACCGTTCGCCGCCCGCCTCTGCGGTAACAGAAGACGTCCGAAGGTGCGTTGCGTGCCGTGGTATGCAAAGAAATTCACAACGCATTGGTTAATTTATCGTTTTTCTTCTGAAAAACCAAAGGTAAAAGAACTTCTGCGCACCGTTTCATGGCAAGTTTTAAGCTTTTGTCAAATGCGGTAAGATGCCGATCTTAGGGAGAATTTATTAGAACGGTTCCGCGCTGGACTGTTGAAATTGTATTTCGCATCGAAAGCCCCGCATCGCGATCGACATCAGATAACGGTCGGATAGCAATCGACAACCTACTTCCCCCTCAATCAACACAACAAACAAACCAAACAATATGGCAACCACCGCAACAACCTGGGGGTCCAGAATCGGCTTTATTTTGGCCGGTGCAGGCTCGGCCATCGGCCTGGGCTCCATCTGGAAATTTCCGTTCTGGGCCGGCATCAACGGCGGCTCGGGCTTCCTCATTCCGTACATTATTTTTACGTTCACAATCGGCATCACGCTGCTTATTGCTGAACTCGTCGTGGGCCGTGCCGGCCGCGGTTCGGCACTGCATGCTCTCAAGCACCTGGGAGGTCCAGTCTTTTCGGTTATGGGCGGCATCGCCGTTCTCACATCCTTCGTGATCCTGTCTTACTACTCCGTTGTCGGCGGTTGGTGCGTAAAGTACCTTTTTGACAGTCTGTGCGGCGAATTGGTCACAAACGACCCCAAGGTGTTGCAAGCCACGTTCGGCGCTCTTGTCGGAGACGGCCTAACGAACTCGCTTTGGCACTTCTCTTTCCTGACCCTAACCTGCGGCGTCGTGGCGCTCGGCGTCGTTAACGGTATTGAACGTTTGTCGAAGTATCTCCTCCCCACGCTCTTCATCCTGATGATCGTCATCATGATCCGCTCGCTCTCGCTGCCCGGAGCCATGGAAGGCGTGAAATTTCTCTTTGACTTCAGCTTTGACAAACTCACCTGGATGAGCGTTTTGAATGCCATGGGCTTTACATTCTTCAGCCTTTCGTTGGGCTGCGGCATCATGGTGACCTATGGCGCCTACCTGAAGGACTCCACCGACATTCCCAATTCGTCGCTGTGGATTGCTTACCTTGCCATTCAGACGGCTCTGCTTGCCGGTCTCATGATCATGCCGGCCGTGTTTGCCATGGGACAAGATCCCAACGCCGGTCCGGGTCTCGTCTTCGTAACTATCCCGTTCATTTTCTCGCAGATTCCTTTCGGCTGGTTCTTCATGATCCTCTTTAACGTGTGCCTGTTGGTAGCCGCGTTGACGAGTTCCGTTTCGCTTCTGGAAGTCTGTATCGCTTATCTGCAAAACGAATGGCACATGAAGCGCATCTCCGCTTCGATTCTGTGCTACGTAGGCTTGGCACTTTTGGGCTGCGTCTCCGCACTTTCCTTCGGCGTATGGAGTGAGGTCAAGATTTTCGACCGCATCATCTTCGACTTCCTCGACTGGTTCTGCTCGAACATCATGATGCCTCTGGGCGGCCTCTCGATTGCACTGCTTGCCGGCTGGAAAGCTTGGAATTCGACCTACGTACAGGTCAATCTTGTGAGAAAGTACAGTGCTTCGGCCAACTCCTTTATCAAGTTCTCGCTGCGCTTTCTGGCTCCCCTGTTGGTACTCGTTGTGATCGCCACGGGCGTCTGATAAGTACCCGGAACACAAAACAGCGCCGCAGCATGCGCCTTTCCATAGGGCGATCTGCGGCGCTGCTTTTATTCTTGCTGAATTTTTTGTCTCTCTCGCGTGTTTGCATGAGCTTGACCGTTTTGCCAACCGCAAAAATGCTATAAAGAGAAGTTCGGGACGGTCTGTCATAAACCATGACTTCAAAATGACCGCCAAATGCATAAGAATATTTCAGGGACACTTCAATGTCTGACAACAGATCAACCTGGACAAGCCGCATCGGTTTTATTCTGGCCAGTGCGGGTGCCGCCATCGGCCTGGGCGCCATATGGAAATTTCCCTATCTGGCAGGATCCAACGGCGGTAGCGTCTTCATGTTCCCCTACATCATTCTCTCGTTTACGATCGGACTCGTGCTTCTCATTGCAGAAGTCGGTTTGGGGCGTACGGGAAAAGGCTGTATTGTGACGGCCTATCGCGCTATCGCCGGCAAAAATTGGACGATCTGGGGCTATCTTGGCGTTCTCACGGGCTTTATGGTGCTGTGCTTTTATTCCACCATCGGCGGTTGGACGCTTTCCTATCTGATAGATTCCGCCGTCGGCAAAGGGCTCGTTTCCAATCAGGAAGAACTCGGTGCAATTTTCGGCGGCCTCGTATCCGATCCTATCAAGTCAATGGGCTTTCAGGCGCTTTTCCTGTTCTTGACCGGCTGGGTGGTTGCCTATGAAATCAGCCGTGGCATTGAAAAAATTTCCAAAGTCCTGATGCCGCTTCTGCTCGTTCTCGTCATCGTCGTAATCGTGCGCGGCGTGACGCTGCCCGGAGCCTCCGAGGGGCTTGCGTATCTTTTTAGCTGGAATCCGGAAGCATTCAGCTGGAAGAGTCTGCTGGCCGCGATGGGCTTTACCTTCTTCTCGCTGTGTATCGGTTGCGGATGCATGCTCACGTACGGCTCCTACCTCTCGCAGGATTCCAACCTCATCAACGGGTGTGCCTGGATCACGTTCCTTGCAACCGCCGCCTCCATTCTCGGCGGTTTGATGATCATGCCGGCGGTTTTTGCCTTCAACCTTGATCCTTCGGCGGGCCCCGGGCTCACTTTCATGACCATGCCGGTGGTCTTTGCGCAGCTTCCCTTCGGACAGCTCTTTGCGTTTGCCTTCTATCTGTGTCTGGCTGTAGCAGCCATCACAAGTTCCGTGTCTCTTCTGGAACTCGTCGTGGCATTTCTCGTCGACGAACTCAAGATGCGTCGCGTAACGGCCTCTTTGGTAAGCTGCATCGCAATGCTCGCAGTGGGCTCTCTGTGCACGCTCTCCTTCGGCCCGCTTGCCGATATCAAGCCGCTCTTCGGTCGAAACTTCTTCGATCTGTTCGATTACTTCACGAGCAATCTGTCCTTGCCGATCGGCGGTCTGGTGATCTGTGCCTTGGTCGGCATCAAGCGATGGGCAATGATGAAGGATGAAATTCGCATGGGTTCGGGCGTCTCCGAGTCGATGATGTCTGTCTTCCGCGGCATTCTTACCGTCGGTTGCCCGCTTCTGATTATCGTGGTGCTGATTTCCGGTCTGATGCCTAGTTAAGTTTCCGACTTTTTCTGAAGTCGAAAGCGGCGCGACCAACTTTATTTCGGTGGCGCGCCGCTTTTCTCATATCCGGACAGAACCTCAAGCCGCGCCAACAAAAAAAAAAACGGACCACTCACATAAGAGCAATCCGGTTTGCGTTAAGCCTGTTTTTTATGGTTTCAGCCTACTGAGCAAACCATTTGGAGTAAATTTTCTTGTCTTCGCCGGCCTGACGAACGGCTTCAAGCCCCTTGTTGAGCTTATCAAGAAGTTCTTTGTTGCCCTTTTTCACGGCAAAGCCGTACTGCTGGGCGTCTTCGATGGCAGGCTGCAGCTGCAGTGACTGCGACATACGGGGCTGAGTCTTCATGAAATACGCAAGCACGGGACGATCATGCACCACAGCGGAGGCGTTACCGCTCGTGAGCGCCATGAAAGCCTCGCTCGTGGCGTTGTAATTGGTCACCTTGGCACCGGGAATGTCCTTAGCCTTATCGGCACCAGTTGTACCAATCTGCACGGCGATCGCCTGATTTTGCAAAGCCTTGAAGTCAGGGTACTTGGCGGCGTCTTCCTTTCGAACGAGCATGGAAAGACCGGCCGTGTAGTAGGGTTTCGTAAAGTCCACGCGCTTTGCGCGTTCTTCCGTGATGGTAACGCCTGCAGCCACTACGTCAACCACACCCATTCCCAGAGCGGGAATCAGTGCGTCAAATCCCATGTTGACAACCTTGATGTCGTATCCTGCTTTGTCGGCGATAGCGCGAATCAAGTCAATGTCGTAACCCACAAATTCGCGGGTCTGGGTATCCATAAATTCAAACGGAGCAAAAGTGGGCTCCGTGCCGACACGAAGCGTGTCGCGAGCCGAGGCATCGTCGGCAGAAGCAACCGAGAGCGCCGCAACCGCGCAGACGCTCATGATCATTTTTTTTAAAACCATGTGTCCTGTGGCTGAGTCATACTCAACCGTTACGAAAAGCAAAGATCGGATTATACAGAGGCGTGTTTGACAGTAAAAGCGTGCGGATTCAAGCTTGTAGGGTTAAGCGCCGGCCAATAGTCGTCGACGTCGCTGCTCGAAAAGACAAACAGCGGCAGCGGCCCCAACATTGAGCGATTCGCAGGCTTCTTCGATTGGAATCAGATAGCGTTCGTCGGCAACAGCCAACGCTTTGAGCGAAAGTCCAGGACCTTCGGCTCCCATCATCCAGACAACAGGCCCCTTTTCCCATCCCGGCGTACGGAACAAGTCCATGCCGCCGCGTGCATCGGCTGCGAGCACGCGTCCGGCAAAAAGCGTATGTATCTCTCCGGCCGAAACATTGTCGTAGAGTTTGGCACTGAAGTGAGCGCCCATGCCGGCACGCAAGACCTTTGGAGCCCAGAAACCGGCTGACCCGGAACTCGCCGCTATGTGACGAACACCTGCAGCCAAGGCAGTCCGAATGAGCGTACCCATATTGCCCGCGTCCTGAACACCGTCCAGATAAAGCGCATCTTCGGCAATCGGCTGCACGGGTCGATCGGCAAAAGTTGCTGCCACCTCCACCATGATGCCAGTCCCGTTCTCAACAGGACAAACCGCGTCGTAGAGTTTGTCGGTCACTGTGAGGAGCTTCGCACCGGTCGCCTCTGCCACACGTTCTGCCAAGGCCAAAACATCCGACTGCACGTTGTTTTCACGAACAACGACAGCACGCGTCAACGGGCGTTTTTGACAGATCACTTCCGCCAAATGAATACCCTCGGCTAGTGTCGTACCGATTTTTTTGGCACCTCTGGGATGTTCGGAGATTTTTCTCCACCGCTTGATGTTGTCGTTGGCTGCGGAATTGATGAACGTCATGGAAAGGAAACGAATCGGTGAAAAGAGGCGTTAATTTTATCGTTTACAGCTCGAGAGTTTGGAAATCCAGACAAAGCTCGCAAAATGACAACGTTTTGCACCATGTCAGTGCATATTTTGATTTTGCTCTTTACCAGTCTTTTTCTTAAGAGTGCTGATTATTTGATCTGCATCAAAATTTGGGTTTCAGGTTTTGCTCTGCTCCTTCGATGTGAAGGTGGTGATACCGGGCAACAAATGGCTTTGAACCAAGCAAAAACAATACCGTGCAAAAAACGACAGAGGCTTGTGGGAAGAGAAAACTTTTCCGGAGACTGAGTTAAGCAAAAAGGTTGACATCGTTTACTCAAATATGTCCGACGTCAACCTTTTTCAGATCGCCTGCTTGAAGTCTTCGGCGACCAAACCGAGCTTCAAATTCTGAGGAGCTGTTGAGGAGCAACGCATATGTGTGTCTGCGATCATTGTCAAAGTAGCACGTCAGAAAACTCCTCGAAAGAGCGGTTTTTATCCATTAGAAAGACTACATAGGGGTTTACGCGCACAGCGACTCACACGCCGCTCAAAAATGCTCGTTTTTGGTGCACGTCTTCGATTCGCCTCTCTAGCTGCAACGCCTCTTCCTGCACGAATACGCGCTTGGAAAATGCATTTTTGAGAAACAATGCGCCGTCATTTCCGGCGGCCAGACGAACGGCGATCAGAAAAGCGACGGGCAAAAGCGCCAGTGTCATGCATAAGTCCGAACGAGTCTCGCGTTTGGCCAAAAGCTTTTCTCGTTCTTCGGGATCGGGCATCGCATAGGTCAGCACGCTCATAGCAAGCACCGCATGCAGTCCGGCGCTTCGCTTTTGCTGCGCCTGACGGCGATGAGCGTCAACCTCCTCCATGTATTGCGCAAGCCCTTCTTCATCGTCTCGCTCTTTGTAATAGACCACCATCCGAGAGTCGGCTTTACGACCAAATGTCATGCAAACAACAAACACCGCCAAAAACGGCGCTATCACGGGAAAGGCAAACTGGACGACCGCAGCCAAGAGCACCTCTTCTTCCCTGTTATAGCGACATGCTTGAATCGAACAAAAGAGAACGCAAGCCGCAATGCTTGCAAAGTACGCCAATGCAAACCGTTCTATCCCGCCAAAGACCAAAATCAAGACGGCAGCACAAGCCGCTGCAAAACTCCGCAGATCCGGATAGATAACGATGCCGTCATTGGGCGTGAGCTTTTTCATTGCCCGAGTACCACGACGAACAAAGCAGCCAAGCACGCCGAGCAGTGCCATGGCGAAAACAACACACGCGACAAAACCAGCCGGCACGATCCACAATCGCATCAGCGTTGCAATCGAGGCATACCCCACGAAAAAGCAGGCTGCAAAAAGACAGGCAAAAAGTACTTGCCTCGTGTATTTGTTGCTGCGAAACATCCTTCTGATAACAAGCAAAAGTTTGGAACCTCGGACAATTTTGTCTTCCTGAGATTGTAGAAGTTCATAAAAATCCGCGAGGAAACCTGCGGCTTAATGACATGGACCACCCTTAATACCCGTTGAAGCACTCGGAGTGTGACAATGGGCTATGAAACAATAAATCGGAGGGCCCATGTCATGACGAGAAAGAATACTCTCAAATCCCTTCCTACCGACACCGAATTCCGAGTTGTCGGACTTGATCTGGCTAAAAGTGATGTCTCTGTTGCTGCCATACCAGTGGATGACAACACTCCGTCTTTGGTCGATCGAATGACTTACGCAGACCTTCTCGACTGGGCAGGAAAAATTTCGCCGACTTTGTTCGCGATGGAGCCATGCAACGGCTACAGCTTGTTGTGCCTACAGCTTGAAAATCTCGGCCACGAAATCAAAGTCATCAGCGGCTCGACTGTTTCAATGTGGATCAACACCCATTTGTCAGGACAGAAGACCGATCTCAATGATGCGATCGCGTTGGCCAGACTGGCTGTTTCTGATGCCGAGCTGACTCCCATTCGTCACAAAAGCATCACGGAGATCCGCATTCAGACCGTACAAGCAGTGCGACAGCAACTTATGTCGCAGCGCTCAAAGAGCATTGTCAGTTTCAAAGCTTTAGCTCAACAATGGGGGATACCCTGCGCAGCCGGGCACAGAAATTTGAAAAAACTTCGTGAAAGCATCGAAGCCAAAGTGGATTTGATTACCAGACCGGTTGCCAATGCCATGTTGTTTTTGCTGGACGCAGTCAAATCCCTCGATCGGCAAATCGGACAATTGAACCAGACTCTGCAAGAGTTGGTGATGTCTGACGAGCGTGGGCGTCTGCTTCAAAGCGTTCTCGGTGTCGGTACTCAGATCAGTGCCCGAGTCATCACCGTTGTCGGCAATATCGAGCGTTTTAACAGTCCTCGTTCATTGGTGGCATACGTAGGAGTAGCACCCCGAAATTTCATTACCGGGCATAAAAATCTCACCAAGAAAAAGCATGGCAACTGTCCTGACCTCAGCCACAAAGGCCAGGGCAAAATCAGTCGCCGGGGTGACAAATTGCTTCGATCTTTATTCATTCAAGGCGCAGCCTGCCTGTATATGCAATTTTGCAAAGACCAACTTCCGGAGTGCCAACTTAAGCGTTGGATCCTCAAGCAGTTGGCAAGGCAAAAAACCTACGGCAAACTCATCGTATCGTTGGCAGCCAAGCTGATACGAATAGTTTGGGCAGTCTTAACGTACAGGGAAAAATTCAATATTCAGAAAGCCGGCATGACACGCTCTATGTGGAGTGAAATGGCGTTAGAAACACCGCTTAACAAGGAGGTGCCGGCCTGATAGGAAGTCCGTCAATCCGGATCTAATCATTTGAAATGAGAAGACCTTTTTTCCGAAGGCTTGTCCGATAGCTATTCGCGGCTAATTGCCACTATGGCATCCGACTTTTTTTGGCAAGGACAAGGTTTCTGAAGTTCATTTTTGGCCATGACGGTTATCTGAACCGTCGACAGACCTGAGAGATTAATTGGAAGCGGCCTATCAAGAAACAAATGAAGAGAACCGGAAAGCAAGGACGGTCAATCTTGAAACTTCAACACAAAAAACGATCAGTTTGCGTAGTCACTTCGAATCAATAGTTGTTATCCAGCACGGCTCGACTTATCCACAACCTCGGCCTACGGCCCATTTAGTAGGATGAGCGGCCAAGGATGTGGATAAGTCTCTTGCCTCAGTTCTACGCAGCGGCTGATCACAGTTAAAAAACTAAGCTTTTTGCGCTCAAGACAACGCAATCAAAGAACGATCGTACGGATTCGTTAGGGTTTTCTTGCCTTGACTTGCGCGGGTGGTCCAGAGATTAGTCGCGGCTTGTTTACAGGACAGTGAATTTCACGGTTGTGTGAAAGGTGCGAGCGATATCATCCGAACGGATGATGCTCGGCGGTATTGAATCGGGCGCGCGGTATAGTTCGAGGATTGCTTAAATGAATACCCCGACGGCAAGGATTTTGTTTATTTCAATGTTTCGAAATCGCCGTCTCAGAAAGGAAACCGCTGTGACCGACCCAACCGATTCCATGCAAATGCGCCGCGCCGAGCTTCAGCTTCTGCGCACGCTTCCCGAACTGCTCACCCATCACCTGGAGCATCGGCCGCAGATTCCGGTTTACATGCAGTACGATAACCGCGTCAAGCAGTGGCAGACACTCACCGTACAGGATACCTACGAGCGCGTGATGCGCTGGGCGCACGCCTTTGCCGCTCTCGGTCTCAAAAGAGGCGAACGCGTAGCCATGCTGCTTCCCAACGGTATTGACGCGATTTGTTTTGACATGGCTGCGCTCATGTGCGCTCTTGTGCCTGTGCCTCTGCATGCCATCGATACCGCCGGATCCTCCGCTTTCATCCTGCGCGACTCGGGCGCACGCTTCCTTGTTACGACAAAATTCAATCGCTGGCGTGACATCGGCGCAGCCATGGATTTGCCCGACCTTCAGACCGTGGTGATCACCGACGAAGGCATTGAAACCACCGTTGCCAACGGGCGCACCGTCACGAGTGTTGATCATTGGCTTGCAACGGGCCAGGATGCCGAATTGCCTCCCGGTCCCGAACCCACAGATCTCGCCGCCCTCGTCTACACCTCAGGCACAACGGGCAAGCCCAAGGGCGTGATGCTCACGCACCGTGCGATTCTCTCGAACATCAACGGCGTTCTGAGTAGCATCTGTCCGCGCGTCAACGAGGTCTGGCTCTCGTTTCTTCCCCTTTCTCACACGCTTGAGCGTCTCGCTTCGTACTACCTTGCGCTCGGCGTCGGCAATCTCGTGGCCTTCAACCGCAACATCGGTTTGCTGCAGGAAGATATGCGCGTCATACGCCCTACCATCATGCTGAGCGTACCGCGCGTCTACGAAAAAATTTACGCCAAAATCCAAGACCGACTGTCAGCTCAGTCGCCCTTTGTGCAAAAAATCTTCCAGTGGGCGGTTGACGTCGGTTGGCGCCGTTTTTGCCGCAAAAACGGTCTGCCCTGCCCGGCCGGCTTTTCGGCAATTTTTGACCCGCTTGTAGCCGGTTTCCTCGACAAGAAGGTTGGCACCGGGATTCGCAATATTTTCGGCGGTCGTCCTTATGTCTACATCTCCGGCGGCGCCGCCTTCAATCCGCAGGTTGCAAAGGTCTTTCTTGCCCTGGGAGTGGAAATCCTTCAAGGCTACGGCATGACCGAGGCCTCCCCTGTGGTCTGCGTCAATAAGCTTGGCTCCAATCATCCTCAAACAGTGGGCGTACCTCTTGACAACCTCGAAACCAAGCTCGGCCCTAACGACGAACTGATGGTGCGCGGCCCCAACGTGATGGTCGGCTATTGGATGCGTCCTGAAGACACGCGTGCCGTTCTCACAGAAGACGGCTGGCTCAAGACAGGCGATCAAGCCGACATCTACAAGAGCGGACACATCCGTATCAAAGGTCGCATCAAGGAAATCATTGTCACCAGCACCGGTGAAAAGATTCCGCCGGGAGACTTGGAGCAAGCCATCGAAACAGACAATCTGTTTGATCAGGTGATGGCTGTTGGCGAAGATCGTCCCTACATCGCTTGTTTGGCGGTCGTTAATCCCGAGCAATTTGACAAGTTTGTCAAGGAACTCGGCAAGGATCCCAAGAGCGAAGGCATCTTCATGGACAAAGAAGTGCGCAACGCCGCGCTGCGACGCATCAAGGCCTTGACGCGCGACTTCCCGAACTACGGCATTCCGCGCAACGTGCGTCTGCTCGCCGAACCTTGGACCATTGAAGGCGGTTTGCTTACGCCGACTCTTAAGCTCAAGCGAGCTAAGATCCGCGAACGTTTCCACGCTGAAATTGATGAACTGTACGGCGATCGCCGCAGCTAAGGTGTTTCGTCGGTTACGAATTCAGCGGGCTTTTGCATTTCGGTCAAAAGCCCGCTGTCTTTGATTCGTCAGAGCTGTAAAAAATTTTTCAGCAGTTCGTGCCCGAATTCGCTTGCTATTGACTCCGGATGAAACTGTACGGTTTCGATCAGCAAGCTTTTATGTCTCAGCCCTTGAATCTCGCCGTCCGAACTCACTGCCGTCACTTCCAGACAATCCGGCAACGTCTCTCGCTCAACCACCAGCGAGTGATAGCGTGCGACCGTCAGCGGCAAAGGCAAACCGCGGAAAAGTCCTTTACCGTCATGCGTGATGCGATCTGTCTTGCCATGCATAACCTTTCCCGCCCGAACCACACGCCCGCCGAAGACTTCTCCGACAGCCTGATGCCCGAGACAGACGCCCAACACCGGTACATACTGCGAAAAACGCACAATGGCGTCCTTCGAAATGCCTGCCTGCGACGGAGCACATGGTCCCGGTGAGATGCAGACTCGGTCGGGTTTGCGTTTCAAAAGCTCTTCAACGGTCGCTTCGTCGTTTCTCACAACCTGCACCTCTTCTCCGAGTTCTTGAAAATACTGCACGAGGTTGTAGGTAAAACTGTCATAGTTGTCGATCATAAGGAGCATTTGCTTTTTCCTCGTCTCATTCATAACCCAGTTTCGAAACCGGCTTCCGCCTGTTCCGCCGCACGCAAGACAGCCCGCGCTTTATGCTCCGTTTCCGCATATTCCATCTCCGGAATGCTGTCGGCGACAATGCCGGCAGCCGCTTGGGCATACAAACGTTTGTCTTTGATGACGGCAGTTCTTATAGCTATCGCGAGATCCATGTCCCCCGCAAACGAGATGTAACCTACCGCTCCCCCATAGATACCGCGCGAAACAGGCTCCAGCTCGTCAATGATTTCCATTGCCCGCACTTTCGGCGCCCCGGTTAGCGTTCCAGCAGGAAAAGTCGCTTTCAAAACATCGATATTGTCGAGTCCGTCAAGAAGTTCCCCTTCAACGTGGCTTACCAAATGCTGTACTTGTGAGTAACGCTCAATGGCATATTGGTCGGTAACTCGCACCGTACCCGGTTTGGCAATGCGGCCGATGTCATTGCGCGCCAAATCGATCAACATTAGATGTTCGGCTCGTTCTTTGGGATCGTGCAGAAGTTCTTCGGCAAGCCGGCGATCGTCTTGCACATCAACTCCTCTCGGTCGAGTTCCCGCAATAGGACGGATCGTCGCGATCCGTTTGCCGTCGCGCAATTCCTGTCGCACCAAGATTTCCGGCGAAGCGCCGACAACGAAATGGTCTCCGAAGTTGTAGTAGTACATATACGGCGAAGGATTGAGACTTCGCAGCGCCCGGTACAAGGAAATCGGACTTTCGGTAAAGCAGCGCTCAATGCGTTGACCAATTTGCACCTGCATACAGTCGCCGGCCAGAATGTAGTCCTTGGCCTTCCGCACAGCCTTCAAATAATTTTCTCTGTCAAACGG
>UMEA01050649.1_pt1 | contig 12281 bp, 8 predicted proteins | sample 1964621 | NCBI WGS metagenome assembly UMEA01 (sample SAMEA4836007, study PRJEB28245) | human gut metagenome | biome: gut microbiome; material: fecal sample | place: Denmark | collected 2008 | reverse complement strand
ATGCGTCCGCCTTGAACAACTTTCAACACACTAAATAGCAAAACGGTGTTTCAATACCTATGCATTGAAACACCGTATTTTCTATAGTGATTTATGAATTATGAGAGAACCTCGTTCTTCAGCTCATCTCCATTGATATAAGCCTGCGCATTTTCCATAGTTGTCTCTGCAATGTTAGTGAGCGCTTCTTCTGTAAAGAATCCCTGATGGGAGGTCATGGTTACGTTCGGGAAGGAGAGAAGCCTCTGGATCAAGGAAGTCTGCATGATGCTCTCAGACAGATCCTCGAATACATAATCAGATTCCTCCTCGTAAACATCCAGACCAACTGCGAAGAACTTATGGTCGCGGATACCGGAAATCAGATCCTCCGTCTTGATAAGACCGCCACGGGAAGTGTTTACAAGGATAACTCCGTCCTTCATCTGGGCAATTGTCTTTTCGTTGATAATATGTTTGGTTTCGTCAGTAAGCGGGCAGTGCAGGCTGATCAGATCACTGGTAGCCAGCAACTCATCGAGAGAAACGTATTCCAGGAAGTCAAGATTCTTGTTGGGGAAAAGATCATAAGCAATGACCCGCATTCCAAATCCCTTGCAGATTCTTGCCATAGCCTGACCAATCTTACCAGTACCGATAATACCGGCTGTTTTCTTGTAAAGGTTCACGCCCATAAGACCGCTTAAAGTAAAGTTGTTCTCACGGCATTTGATGTAAGCCTTGTGAGTGTGACGGTTAGCTGTAAGCGCCAGCGCCATTGCGTGCTCTGCAACAGCCTCGGGAGAGTAACCTGGTACACGCAGAACTTTCATGCCATATTTGTGGGCTGTCTTAAGATCCACGTTATTGTAACCAGCGCAGCGCATAAGGATCAGTTTTACACCCTGCTGATGTAATTCTTCAATAACAGGAGCGCCAAGATCTGCATTTACAAAAGCACAGATGGCTTCATAACCTTTTGCAAGAGAAGCGGTCTCCTCATGGATATTTGCTTCAATAAATTTAATCTTAATATCTGGAAATTCAGGTAAAAGTTTTTCAAAAAACTGCTCGTCATAATTTTTGGTTCCGTAAAATAAAATTTTCATTATTTCTGGCTCCTTTCTTGTGGCAGCCGCTCTTTTGTCTGGGCTGTTCACCTTCGCTTTGTTTGTTTTAGTGTTCCTCAACTTACAGTGGGATTATACGTTATTTTTTTGAAGAAAAAAAGAGGAAAACGGAAAGTTTTTTAACTTCGTCGAAATCGTTAAAAGAATATCAATATAGAAATGAGATTAAAACGAATTTTAAAATTGCACAGAAATTAATACATGTTAAAATGTGCAATATGTATATTTTAAAAGAAAATACAAGCATATAATCTGGCAAAATATGATAGTTTCACTAAACTAACATTGACTATTATTTAACATAAAATAATAGGAATGCACATCTAAAAAGGCAAAAAAACAGGAACCTAAATGGAAAAATGGTTACTGCTCACTCCGTTCACAGTAACGAAAAATGTTCTCATTTAAGTTCCTGAGGCTCAGATTATTCCCCTAACCGATACAGATCCTCATAAAATTCCGGATAAGAAATCTTCACACAGTCCCCCCCCTTAATAGAGAGTGGTCCATCACAGAGCAGTCCGGCAACAGCGAAGGACATAGCCACTCTGTGATCCAGGTAAGAGTCAATCTCTGCCCCATGCAGTGGTTTTCCCCCATGAATGATCATGCCGTCATCTGTAGGTGTAATGTCCGCACCCATGCGGGAAAGATTCTCTGCCATAACCAGAATACGGTCTGATTCTTTTACTTTAAGTTCTTTTGCATCCTTGATCACAGTAGTTCCCTCTGCGAAAGCAGCCATAACTGCAATCATCGGAATCTCGTCGATAAGAGTCGGAATGATTTCCCCGCCTACTGTTGTACCGTGAAGAGAACTGGTGCGAACAAGAAGATCAGCGGTAGGCTCTCCTTCCATATTTACATTTAAGAGCGTAATGTCAGCTCCCATATCCTTGCACACACGGAGCAGTCCGTCTCTTGTGGGATTGATTCCCACATTCTTCAGAAGAATCTCACTGCCTGGCACCAGAAGTCCTGCAGCGATGAAATAAGCAGCAGAAGAAATATCCCCAGGTACTGTAATTTCTCTGGCAAAAAGAGATGGTTCCGGAGCAATGGAAGCGGTAGTTCCCTCAGAAGTTACCCGAGCTCCAAAATAGTTTAACATGATTTCTGTATGGTTCCTGGAAAGAACCGGTTCGGTGACGCTGGTAATTCCGTCAGAATACATTCCTGCCAGAAGTACACAGGATTTTACCTGAGCAGAAGCAACTGGGGAATCATAGTGAATGGCCTTCAGAGGATGACCTGTGATCCGAAGGGGAACACAGTTATTTCCCTTTATGCTTGCAATATCAGCGCCCATGGAAAGGAGAGGCGTCATGATCCGTTTCATGGGACGGCTCTGGATAGAGTCATCGCCGGTAAGCTCCGATACAAAATTCTGTCCTGCAAGAATACCGGAAATCAGGCGGGTAGTTGTGCCACTGTTTCCAACATCCAGAATATCAACAGGGGCAGATAATCCGTGGAGTCCTTTTCCATGAACCAGGATTTCTCCGTTGTTATTCTCAATATCAATACCCATTTTGCGGAAACAGGAGATGGTGGAAAGGCAGTCAGCTCCTTCCAGAAAATGGGTGATCTTTGTGGTTCCTTTGGCAAGGGAACCGAACATGACGGCACGGTGGGAGATGGATTTGTCGCCTGGAACTGTAAGTTCTCCGTGGAGATTTGTAAGTTTTTTTATTTCCATAATAATCGTTCCTTAAATATAAAGTTTCATACAGCAAAAACAGGTATCGACTATATTGCTTATAAAGAATTAGACGAGTCAATATGGCGTTTACTTCATATTTGCTGTATTGATACAGAGTTTGTCTGAAAAAATAATTGTAATGTATCCAATAAACAACTGTCGGTGCGCAGGTTATCGCTCATAAACAATATAATTGCGCTTTTTCAAAAGTGCAATGGCCCGTTCCATAGCGTCTTCTTCATAAAATTCGATTTTCAGAACGCCCTGCTCGAATTCGCGGTTGTGGATGATGCCGATGTTTTTAATGCTGATCTTGTCCATGGCAAGGATGGTGGCAATGGTAGCGATTCCGCCGGCCTCATCTGCAATATCCAGATAAAGCACATAAGCCTTGCGGATAGGACCATTATCCACAACATCAATGGAATCACGGTAATCCCTGGAGCTTGCAAACATCTGATAAATAGCATCTGCCTCCTTCCCATCTGTAGCACAGTTGTCTACAGAACAGCGGATCTGGATCAGCATGCGGATGTAGTCGTCCAGAACATTGGAAATGTTCTCATGGTTTTCCATGCAGATCTGCTGCCACATAACGGGAGAGGAGGAGGCAATCCTTGTAATATCGCGGAAACCGCCTGCAGCGATGGTCTTCATATATTCGGCATCGTTGTCTAGGGTTTTTACCAGATTTACAAGGGCGGAAGCAATAATATGGGGCAGATGGCTTACACCTGCTGTAATAAAATCATGTTCTTCAGCTGTAAGCACCATAGGGATAGCACCAAGAGAACTGATCAGCTCTGTAAAATCTGAAATATATTCCAGTCCCACTTCCCCGCCCGGAGTAAGAATATAGTATGCATTTTCCAGAATGCGCTCGTTGGAATGGTCAAAACCGGTTTTCTCAGAACCGGCCATAGGGTGACCGCCGATAAAGCAGTCTGTCATTCCCAGCTCATCCACTTTCTGATGGATGATTCCCTTTACACTTCCCACATCTGTGATAATGCAGCCTGGCTGGCGGATCTCTTTCAGATATGCAAGGCACTCCAGGTTGATCTCTACCGGAGCACATAAAAATACATAATCACAGGATCCAAAGCGTGGATCCTTCATTTCCTCACAGACACCATCTATAATGCCGGTGCTAATGGCGGAGGCAAGTGCTTCCTTACTGCGGTTATAGGCCAGAATGTGGTAATCCGGATGGTACTTCCGGATGGCCTTGGCGATAGAGCCGCCAATCAGACCGAGACCGATAAAACCGATTGTCTTCATAATATAATGTCGTTTCCTTTCCTTCGTTAAAGTGAAAAATTATCTTATGATATTGTACGAGATTCCTCGCAAATTGTCAATTCCTACAGAAATGACAAAATAATCTAAACTTTTTTGAAAAAAGACCGTCAAAATCCCAGAAAATACTTGAAATTCTTCTGAATATTTAGTAAAATATGAACATATTAGACAAACAGGGAGGTATTACATATGGACGTTTTTAGAACTGACCGAATCAGAAATGTAGTGCTGTTAGGACACGGCGGTGCTGGAAAGACAACTCTGGCAGAAGCAATGGCATATCTTGCCGGCTTGACCAACCGTTTAGGCCGTGTAGAAGATGGCAATACAGTCAGTGATTATGATAAAGAAGAAATCAAACGACATTTCTCTATCACTACATCTCTGATTCCGGTCCCGTGGCAGAAGAACAAGGTAAACATTCTGGACACTCCCGGATATTTTGACTTCGTAGGAGAAGTTGAGGAAGCTGTCAGCGCTGCAGACGCAGCAATCATCGTAGTATCAGGTAAGGCAGGGGTACAGGTTGGTACCCAGAAGGCATGGAATCTCTGCGAGAAGTATAAACTTCCGCGAATGATTTTCGTTACCGATATGGACGTGGACGATGTAAGTTACCGTAAGGTAGTAGATCAGCTTACCGAGCTTTATGGCAAGAAGATTGCCCCGCTGCATTTCCCGATCCGTGAGGATGGCAAGTTCGTGGGATATGTTAACGTTGTGAAGCAGGCCGGAAGAAAATATATCGACAAGGGACAGAAGGAAGAGTGCGAGATTCCTTCTTATCTGGATGAGTATCTTGAGAAGTATCATGATATCCTGATGGAATCTGTAGCAGAGACCAGCGAGGAATTCATGGATCGTTATTTTGAGGGAGACGAGTTCTCCGTTACAGAAGTTTCCGCAGCACTTGCCGCCAATGTACAGGATGCAAGCATTGTTCCGGTATGCATGGGATCCCCGATCAATCTTCGCGGCGTATCCAACCTTCTGGACGACATCTGCGGATATTTCCCAAGCCCGGACAAACGTTCCTGCAACGGTATTTCCCAGAAGACCAACGAGATTTTTGAAGCAAATTACGATTTCGCCAAAGCAAAATCAGCATATGTATGGAAATCCATCGTGGATCCATTCCTTGGCAAGTATTCCCTGATCAAGGTTTGCTCCGGTGTTATCAAATCTGATGATACCCTTCTCAATGTTGAGAAAGGCACAGAAGAGCGCCTGAACAAATTATATGTTCTTCAGGGTTCCAAGCCTATCGAAGTTCCAGAGCTCCATGCAGGTGATATCGGTGCAATTGCCAAATTAGTCAGTGTTCAGACTGGTGACAGCCTTGCCACCAAGGCGAATCCGGTTCTTTATCCGAAAGCAATTCTTTCCACACCTTATACCTATAAGAGATTTAAGGCTGTGAACAAGGGCGATGAGGATAAGATTTCCCAGGCTCTTGCCAAGATCATGAGCGAAGACAGGACTGTTCGTGTTGAGAACGATGGTGCTAACCGTCAGAGTCTGATCTATGGTATGGGCGATCAGCATCTTGATGTTATTGTCAGCATGCTGAAAGAGCGTTATAAAGTTGATGTAGAGCTTTCCAAACCGAAGGTTCCATTCCGTGAGACCATCCGCAAGAATTCTGACGTAGAAGGCAAACATAAGAAACAGTCCGGCGGACATGGACAGTATGGACATGTTAAGATGCGTTTTGAGCCGTCTGGCGATATGGAGACTCCATACGTATTTGAGCAGGTTGTTGTTGGTGGTGCAGTTCCGAAGAACTACTTCCCGGCAGTCGAGAAGGGCCTTCAGGAATGTGTTCAGAAAGGACCTCTTGCAGCATATCCGGTAGTTGGTGTAAAGGCTACTCTTTATGATGGATCTTATCATCCGGTAGATTCCTCAGAGATGGCGTTTAAGATGGCTACCATCCTTGCATTCAAGAAAGGCTTCATGGATGCTTCTCCGGTACTGTTAGAGCCAATCGTTTCCATGAAGGTTACAGTTCCGGATAAATATACAGGTGACGTTATGGGCGATCTGAATAAACGTCGCGGCCGTGTTCTTGGAATGAATCCGGATCATAACGGAAATACCATTATTGAAGCTGACGTTCCTCTTCTTGAGATTTATGGATATTCCACAGATCTTCGTTCCATGACTGGCGGAAGTGGTGACTTCTCCTACGAGTTCGCCCGCTATGAGCAGGCTCCTGGAGATATCCAGCAGAAAGAGATTGAAGCACGGGCAAGTAAGGTTGACGCTGCTGATGAATAAGTAGTATAATGAGACGGAGAATTTCTTGAAGAAGTTCTCCGTCTTTTATGATGGAAGTTCATATGAGGAAAGAAGGAGGAATATTATGAACAGAAAAGTAATCAAAAAGATTATGTTGTTTTTACTTGCTTTTATGCTTGTATTTCCGGTTTATTCATTTGGAAAAGCAGAGGCAGTTCAGGCAGCAGCATTAAAAGCACCGAAGCTTTCCAAGGTGGTACGTGTAAATAAAAGTGTTAAAATCACCTGGAAAAAGAGTAAAGGCGCTTCCGGCTACTATGTTATGCGTAAGACAGAAAATAGTTCCTGGAAAAAAATCAAAACTGTGAAAGGCGGTTCCAAAACATCTTACACAGATAAAAAAGTGAAGAGTGGAACTACATACTACTACACAGTAAAAGCCTACAAAGGAAAGAAAGTAAGTTCCTATAACAAAAAAGGACTGAAAATCGTTTATGAGGTTCCAACCACAACGAAACCAGATACTACCGGCGGAAATGCCACGGCTACAGGTTCCACTGTTGCAAATACAGCTTCCGAATATACCATTGAAACGGATATGGTACTTTCCGGTTCCGGTTCCGGTTATCATGCGAAGCTGGTTGCCTGCACAGCGACCTCTGCAGTAAGCTTTGGTATCCAGTATGACAAGCATGCAAGAGCTCCTTATACAGGTAAGGCATGGTTCATGATCGAGAATGTAGCCCACAATGGTGCAGGCGGTCAGAACTATATCTGGGTTCAGGAAGCGGCCAGAGGTAAGACTTACCATGTAATGCTGGCTGTGAAAAAAGACGGAACCTGCAACTGCTACATCAACGGCAAACTTGTCAAAACAGTTAAAAACAGCAGTCTTGCAAACACAACTGTCTATCTTCGCGTGGAGGGTTCTGCAAGATTAAACGGAGATTCTGTAAATGCCACATTCAGCAATATTGAATTGAAGGCTGACGGCAAATATTATGCAGATAAGATCTGGGGTACACATGATTTCACAACCAATAAGGGAATCAAGGCAGATGCTTCCGGATATGCGGCTTCCAAGCGAGTAACGATCAAGGGAAAAGTAAAAGGACTGGCAAGTGGTCAGGACTGGGATAGTGCATACGAGCAGGTATCCGGAATCATTCAGTTTGTGAACTGATAGATTGAAATGTAACAGAATGCATAAATCCTTCATATATGGTGATGCCGCCGACAGGTGACACGTCCGTTTAGTAAAAGAAATAAAAACAGCATTCAGACAGAAGTATAAAAAATATATTCTGTCCGGATGCTGTTTTTCTTATAAAATAATAATCTTAGTATAGCATTTACAGGATCTTAGTTGTCCATTTACTGCAGTCCCACACCTGTGAAACCACATCCTGATAAAATTCCGGCTCATGGCAGATAAGAAGCACACTTCCACGATATTCCTTTAGTGCCTCCTTCAGAGCTTCTTTTGCATCCACATCCAGGTGGTTGGTAGGCTCGTCAAGAAGAAGGACATTTGTCTCTTTGTTTACCAGCTTGCAAAGTCGGACCTTGGCCTGCTCACCGCCGGAAAGCACACGGACCTGACTCTCAATATGCTTGGTGGTGAGACCGCATTTTGCAAGTGCGGAGCGTACTTCATACTGGGTATAAGACGGGAATTCTGCCCAGATCTCATCAATACAGGTAGTTTTGTTGTCACCTTTTACTTCCTGCTCAAAATATCCGATCTGCAGATTGTCCCCTAATTCCCTGGTTCCCTTCAATGATGGGATCAGACCAAGAATACTTTTCAGAAGAGTCGTTTTTCCAATTCCGTTGGCACCTACAAGCGCGATTTTCTGGCCTCTTTCCATGGAAAGGGTGAGAGGGCGGGAAAGGGGCTCGTCATATCCGATCACAAGATCCTTTGTCTCGAAGATGTATTTGCCTGGGGTGCGTCCCTGTTTGAAATGAAACTCCGGCTTTGGTTTCTCGGCAGCCAGTTCGATCACGTCCATTTTGTCCAGCTTTTTCTGGCGGGACATTGCCATATTTCTGGTGGAAACCCGGGCCTTGTTTCTGGCAACGAAATCCTTCAGTTCGCTGATTTCCTGCTGCTGGCGGCGATAAGCCGCCTCTAACTGAGCTTTTTTCACTTCATAGACTTCCAGAAAGTGGTCATAATCGCCTACATAACGGTTCAGCTCCTGATTTTCCATATGATAAACGATATTGATTACATCATTGAGAAACGGAATATCATGGGAAATAAGGATAAAAGCATTCTCATATTCCTGAAGATAGCGTTTCAGCCATGCAATGTGCTCTTCATCCAGATAGTTGGTGGGCTCATCCAGAAGAAGAATATCTGGTTTCTCCAGAAGCAGCTTGGCAAGGAGCACCTTGGTACGCTGTCCGCCGCTGAGATCTGTGACATCACGGTCAAGCCCAAGATCCAGAAGACCAAGTGCCCGGGCAACCTCTTCTACCTTGGAATCAATTACGTAGAAGTCGTGCATGGTCAGGGTATCCTGGATAGTTCCCAGTTCCTCCATAAGAACTTCCATTTCTTCCGGGGAGGCTTCACCAAGGGAATCACAGATGGTATTCATTCGTTCTTCCAGTTCAAAAAGCCAGGAAAAAGCAGATTTCAGCACGTCGCGGATAGTCATGCCAGGAGCGAGGACAGAATGCTGGTCCAGATAACCTACACGGACATTTTTTGCCCACTGGATCCTGCCCTCATCTGGCATCAGTTTGTCAGTTACAATATTGAAGAAGGTGGATTTTCCCTCTCCGTTGGCGCCTACCAGGCCAATATGTTCTCCTTTTAAAAGACGGAAGGAAACATCATGGAAAATGGCTCTGTCACCAAAGCCGTGGGTAAGGTGTTCAACATTTAAAATACTCATAGATAACTCCTGTTCTTAAATCAGAGCGTGCTTGAAACAGGCTCCGGTATATATAGATAGCAGCTTGCGGTTTGCAGAGCAGCCGTTTTGCAAATTTAGGGCTGTATGCAAAATGCAAAGAGGGAAAAACGGTTACAATCAGGATAACTGCTGGATTCCTGCAATATCTGGTGAAGCCATCAGAGAATAGTTTGTATAATAAACTACAAATCCCGGTTTGGCTCCAGCCGGCTTTTTCACATTCTTTTTCTGGAGATAATCAATCTCTACCTTTGGTGCAGTGCGTCCCTTGGAATAAAAGGCTGCAAGATTTCCTGCTTCTTCAAAGGTGCGGTCCGGAAGTGTGCCGTCTTTTGTCTTTACCACAACATGAGAGCCTGGCATCTTTTTGGCATGGAACCACCAGTCATTTCCTGTGGCAAATTTAAAGGTCAGTTCATCATTCTGGTAGTTGTTTTTTCCTACATAAATATCGTATCCATCACTGGAAACATAATGGAAGGGTTTGGATTTCACCTGCATTTTGGCACCTTTTTTGTTTCCGTAGTGGCGCTTCACATAGCCGTATTCCATCAGCTCTTCCTTGATCTGGGAAAGGTCGCTCTCCTCAGCGGCAATGTCCAGGGCATTGGAGATGGATTCCAGATGTTCGATCTCGCTGGTGGTATCTGCAATCTGAACCTCCAGAGCTTCCTGGGTACGCTTCAGCTTACCGTAACGATCGAAATACTTTTTGGAATTCTCCTGTGGGGTCAGAGTAGGATCAAGAGGAATGGTGATTTCTTCTCCATTATAATAGTTCACAGCCTTAAAGGATTTACAGCCTTCTTCCAGACCATAGCCGTAGGTGTTGATCAATTCGCCGTAAACCTTGTATTTGTCCTTTTTCTCAGTGTCTTTCATCTGCTTCTGCTGAAGGCTTAATTTTTTTCGGTTTCGGTCAAGGGCAGTCTGGACGATCTTTCGGAGGTCCGCAGATTTCTGACGGATACGGGTGATCACGTCGCGGGAGGCATAATAGGTTTCCAGCATCTCTGACACAGATTCAAAGGTCCGGGTGGTGAAGCCTTCTCCATATTGGGAAAAAGGAAGAACACCGTATTCAACCGGCTCGTCCCCTTTGAAAACAATAACCGGGGTAAATTCTTCCCTCCGGATCTGTTCCATTAAACGGGTGAATTCTGTATAAAGCTGCTCTCTGGTATTCTCATCTAATGTCTGGACATCGTCATTTCCATCAATGGAAGCGCGATAGCAAAGTTCCTGAGCCATTACCGGGCTGAAACCGGTAAGCGTCTGATAGAGAGCTTTGGAGACAGCATTGGATCTGCCGCATACTTTTTCCATGAAATCTTCTCTGGAAATGGTAAGAGGATCCAGCTTGTCCTGAGTGTGGGGGATGAAATAAGGACGTCCTGGCAGAACTTCACGTACAGAGCTTACGTTGCAGGATACGTGCTTGATACTATCCAGGATCATATTATTATCATCACAGAAGATAATGTTGCTGTGCTTTCCCATCAGTTCCATAATGAGAACCTTATGGCATACATCACCAAGTTCGTTCAGGTGCTCCAGCTCAAATTCTACAACACGCTCCAGACCAGGCTGGCGTATCGCAGTGATCCTGGCGCTTCCGATGTGCTTGCGGAGAAGCATGCAAAAATTAGGAGCAGTCAAAGGGCTGATCCGGTTTTTGCCTGTAAAATAGATCAGAGGCAGGGAGGCGCTGGCGGAGAGAAGCAGACGCTTCTGACCATTTGCACCTTTTCCGGTGATCAGCAGTTCGTCACTTTCCGGCTGGGCAATTTTGTTAATGCGTCCCCCGGAGAGATTTTTATTTAATTCAGAAACCATTGCAGCAATGGTAATTCCGTCAAAAGCCATAAAAAACTCCTTTCTGTTGACAGGTTACCGGTCGCTCCGTGACCAGTAACCGTGACATGCAGACTTTATTATAACAGCAAAAAAAGGATTTGACTAGGGTTTTAGAATGAACTATAATAAATCTGTATGCGTAGGCAACTGTGAACGGTAGCCTGCGTAGAGTTATTGCCTGAATATCAGAGACGATTCTGTTATGCGGAATGGTACTCTTTTCAGACAGTATTCGGAATAAAAATAAAGAAAGAGATTACTATGATAAAAAGTATGACCGGCTTTGGAAGGGCCGAGGTGATTACAAAAGAGCGGAAAATCACCGTTGAGTTAAAATCCGTCAATCACAGATATCTGGATCTGAGTATCAAAATGCCAAGGAAGCTGGTTTTCCTTGAGGGCGCGATCCGGAATCTTATGAAGACCTATATGCAGCGTGGTAAAGTGGATGTGTTTATCACATATGAGGACTACACCTTAAGCTGTGGCGCACTGAAGTATAATAAGGAGCTTGCAGGAGAATATCTTGCATATATCCGTCAGATGGCAGAGGAATTTGGCCTTGAGAACGATGTGAAGGCAGGAGCTCTTTCTCGTTATCCGGACGTGCTGACTATGGAGGAGCAGTCTGTAGATGAGGACGCATTGTGGGCAGTTCTGGAAGCACCGCTTCGTGAGGCCTGCGAGAAATTTGCCCAGTCCCGTGCAAGCGAGGGAGAGAATCTGAAGAACGACCTGATCGCCAAGCTGGATGCTCTTGATGAGAAGGTAAGTCAGGTAGAAGCCCGTTCTCCGGAGGTTGTGGATTCTTACAGAGAGAAGTTGGAAGCCAAGGTTCATGAGCTTCTGGAGGATTCTCAGATCGAAGATTCCCGTATTGCAGCAGAAGTTGTCCTGTTCTCCGACAAGATCTGCAACGATGAGGAAACCGTCCGTCTCCACAGCCATATCCAGGGAATGAAGAAGATGCTGGAGGAGAAGGAAGGCATCGGACGCAAGCTTGATTTTATGGCACAGGAGATGAACCGTGAGGCAAATACCATTTTGTCGAAATCAAGTGATCTGATTATTTCCAATATAGCAATTGATCTGAAGACAGAGATTGAGAAGATCAGAGAACAGGTTCAGAATGTGGAGTAA
>UMEA01038531.1_pt1 | contig 12467 bp, 9 predicted proteins | sample 1964621 | NCBI WGS metagenome assembly UMEA01 (sample SAMEA4836007, study PRJEB28245) | human gut metagenome | biome: gut microbiome; material: fecal sample | place: Denmark | collected 2008 | reverse complement strand
TCAAAAAAATGAATCTGGAAACTGTCGCAAATTAGGGGGTTAGTTCATTTTGGGGGTACTTTAAGAGTTCGCCCAACATTGTTTACCGGTTCTTCTTCACGCTCATAACATTCTTCTTTTTGTGATTGCGTTTCTCTCTTTCTTGAAGGGAATTCTACGATCCGAGATTTTATTTCTCGAAAATACGAACGAATTTCTCTGAATCGCAAATATATATCTGATTCGTGAACAATGTTATTGGCGTTCGCGAATGGTCTAAGGATGCTCTGAATAACGAAAATGTCCTCACGCCCCCGGAAGCAGCAACGGTTCCGCCGCAGCACGATTCCCGGGCAGCTCTTTAAAAATCGGGATATCGAGTTTATTCAGCTGACACTGCAGGCAATTTAGGGCTTTGCCCTCTCCGCCTTCGGCGGATTCACCCAAGGTTTTTTCAACCCGTAAGAATGACGCTTCGGCAAATCCCAATAACCAGAAACGTCGAAGAATCATAAGCTCGGAATTGCGCGGATAGGAGAGGTCCGAATCCGCGTGCCCGCGAGAATGCGAGATCGACTGGCAGCGCCGCTTCGGCGGCGTTACCGGTCACACTGCTCGACGGCGCAAACGCGCTGCCGAGCGTCTCCCCGGTGACGAGTCGCTGACGACGCTTCCATGGTCGCACGCCCGACGAACCGACGATCCTCCAGTTTCGGCATTTGCTTGAAAAACACAACATTGGCGAGCAAATTTTCAAGACGATCAACGAACGTATCAGCGAAGCAGGCTTGAGGTTCTGTAAAGGGCGAATCATCGACGCAATCTTCATCGAAGCGCCGAGCTCTACAAAGAACAACAGCGGGAAGCGCGACCCGGAAATGGCCAGCGGCAAAAAAGGGAATACCTGGCATTTCGGCATGAAGATGCACGTAGCTGCCGACACAATTGTCGGCATCGCGACCGACGTTGTTTATGGCCCCGCTAACGAGCTTGACATTTCGCGCGCTCGGGAGCTTATTTCGTCTGATACGGAGGACGTTTACGGAGATGCAGGCTACCTGGGGCTCAACAAAAGAGACGAATTCAACTCTGCAGCAACCCGGGAATCGCCAAAGCGCCACTACTACATCAACGTGCGCCCAGGCAAGGTTAAGGATCGCCCGGCCGACGACGTATTGCGTCGGTTTGAGCACCTGAAGTCAAGCGTGCGATGCAAGGTTGAACATGTTTTTACTCGAGTTAAACTGCAAATGGGGTACAGGAAAGTCCGATACCGTGGCATCAAGAAAAACGCCCATCGGATCAGTACCCTTCTTGCTCTGGCCAACCTTTACACCTGGGACTGTTGGAAACGAAGAACCGTTGGGTAATTGTGCTCATTGACTAGGAAAAGTCAATGAAAACAATGAATTATGCGAATTTAAGTCCGTAAACAGAATTCGTTGGATAAAAACTTTTCAATTCTGGCAAATGCCGCCGAAAGGCGGCATTTACTCAGAGGATCCTTAACTTATACATTAACTACTTTTAAAGCATTGGTTTCAAGAAACTTATCATTATGACAAAATGATCCATAGGAAATTATTTTATTTAATAATTCTACTGTATTTCGTCGCGATAAAGGAATATGACCACCTTTGATTGGATGAATCGTTTCGTAAATTAAGAATTTGAATTTGCATTGATTTAGATTTTTTAAATGATTTACCAATGGAATAGAATGTCGTAGTAAATGATGTGTATCGGCCGTATTTTGAAGAATATATATATTTATTTTTTTTATTTTCGATTTTAATTCGCTCAATTGCATTGAATCTATATTTAAATTTTGGTTCCAATTCTGAAATTCTACAACCGAAAAGTTGCGTGGAAAGAAAGTTTAACTCTTGTTGTTGCTCGAATTTGAAAAGATTCGTTTGCGCAATATCTATAATTGCAGTGGAACCTTCTAAGCAAGTTGCTTGTTGCAATGATGCAAAACCACCAGCAGAGCTCCCAAAGAAGAAAACTTTATTTGCTGGAATCTCTAATTTTTCTAATAAATTTTGCAGTTGCTTAATAAATTCTTTTATTATATCCGTTTCTTTGTCTCCTACCCACCATGTAGCTTTAAATTTGATATTTTTGTAAAGGAAGGGATCATTCAAAATCAATACACAACCTTTTATATCATTAATCCATTTCCATCTTTGAAAAATAGGTAAATCGCGCGTGCGTGCAACAGCCGCTTGATTTAAAATTATTAAACTCTTGAAATTTTTATCTCTTTTGAAAAAAAATCGAGTCGATATTTAGATAACTGTGCATTTCCTTGAAAATATTCATCCTCGCAATCAGAAATTTGAGACAAAGTTTCTAAATTGTAACATTTTTTAGGAAATTCTGAATCGATATATAAGAAATCTTGTTCAATAATTTTTTGAAAATGAGCAAATAATTTATTTTGAAACTCTTTCTCTATCAATTTAGGAGGAGTATTCATTATGCAGACATGATCTGTAAAAATCGTTTTATTTTGCGTCGTCAAAATAAAAAGAAAATTATTAGAGATAAGATCTTCTCTATAAAAAAAATCTAGATCAAGATTACCCAAGAAATCTGACCCAACTATTAAACAGTTATTAACATTATTGTTTTTCAAGTATTGTGAAACGAGCAAAAAATTAATATATATAGAGCTTGTTCTTTTATAGTTGTTTGATAAATCTATAAATTCAAGGTCGCAAAATTTCGCAAAATTATCAAGATTGCTCCTAGTTTTATCGATAAAAATTATATTATTAATTCTCTTATGTGACGAATTTTTAAAATAACCCTCTAACATTATAGTTCTCCTAATTATAAATTAAAATAATGTGCAATGATTATCTTTGTTTTCTTGTTGATTAAAAATAAACTAACGCAAATTGCATCTTTTGTTCTTGCATCAAGATAACCTTGATTTGTATCACGGTGAAAACGGCAAGTTTCAAACAACAGGCAGAACACGGCGTATCGATGAAAGATGCGACAATGGCGTCTTTCAGCTAAATTTCGCTACTGCGTACGGCTCGAAAACATTGGTCGATAACGGACTCGTTGGACGATGCAATTTCCGCTGCCGGCTTTCAGCCAATTCTGGAAGCGGTTAATCAACGCGGGGCAACGGTACAACTTGCACGTAGACGCTTGGTATGTTCGTGAGACTACTGCTAGACGAAAACGGCGTTTCCGCCGCCTGCCCGCTCGCGCGCGCATGAATCGGATGCTTCGTCTCCGCAAATGTTGACATCGGCCCAAACATCTGTCAAAAGAACGGCAAACGTGTTTTTGCTGACAACTAGTCATGCACAAAGCAAACATGACCCAGTCCCAGAACGGGCAGCTGAATGTTGGTGCAGCAGACAGCCTTCGAAATGGTGGAATACTGAATTTCGAGCCGCTGTGTTTTTTTGTCGAGCTTGCACTTAAGTTCAGGATGATTGGCGAAGTGGTCTTCAATTACTCGCTGGGTTTGAACTGAAACGAAAATCATCTTGGTTATGCCAGCTTCATCATCATCTCCAACTGCATAGTGAATCATCGAATTATCCCTAATCGGAAGTATTTCTTTGGGCATGACCTCGGGGACTAGAAGGAATCGAGGACTTGGATCGTTTATGGTCAAATGTGTCTTCATTATTGAAGATTTGTTAATTTATAATATTTAACGGGTAAAATCTCTTTAACATTTGAAGCACATTCAATTTGATCGATTAACGAAGTCTTTTTAAAGCATTCGAGTAATCGTTCTGGTGATTTCTCAAACCATTTAGATTCTATAATTTTTTTCTCTATTTTTTCGTCGAACCGTTTTTTTATAACCTTTGAAGGAACACCAGCGACAATTGTATATGCAGGCACAGATTTAGTAACAACAGCATTGCATCCAATAACGGCTCCATCGCCAATTGTGACACCGTTACAAATATAAGCTCCATCTCCTATCCAAACATCATTACCAATAATAATTCGACGTTTTGGATTATTCTTAGCCAATTTAATAGATTCAATATCTATTATTGAACAATTAGTTGAGTAAAAAGGAGAAGTTGACAGTAATTTGTAATTATGTTCACCTAATCCAATACTGACATTCCTGCCTATAGAACAATATCTTCCTATTTCGACATATGATCTAATATATCCAGATACCATATAAGAGTATAACCCAACAAAAGCAGATCCATAGATATCAACATCCATCAATCTAACTTCTGGTTCAGCAAAAAGAACGTAATTAGATTCTTGAACTTTTTTTAATAAGGGTCTTTTTAATTGCATACGATTACTCAACTGTTACACTTTTAGCAAGATTTCGAGGTTTATCTACATCTGTTCCACGTTCAAGTGCAGAATGATAAGCAAGCAACTGCAATGGAATAACATGTAGTATTGGTGCAAGAGAACCGTAGTTGTCCGGCAGACGAATTACATGCGTGCGATCATCAGGTTCAATGCCGGAATCACCATCGGCGAAGACATAGAGTTCGCCGCCGCGCGCACGCACTTCCTGCATGTTCGACTTGAGCTTCTCTAGGAGCGTATCGTTGGGCGCTACGGTTACGACCGGCATTTCTCTGTCGACCAGAGCCAGCGGACCATGCTTGAGTTCGCCAGCCGGATAGGCTTCGGCATGGATGTAGCTGATTTCCTTAAGCTTGAGCGCGCCCTCCAATGCAATCGGATAGTGCATGCCGCGCCCAAGGAAGAGTGCGTGCTGCTTGGTTGCAAACCGTTCAGCCCAGGCAATCACCTGCGGTTCAAGAGCCAGCACAGCTTGCAGAGCCGCCGGAATGTGACGCAGTCTTCGCAGCGCATCTTCTTCAGCAACATCACTGAGACGTCCCTTTACCTTGGCAAGCGTCAGCGTCAATAAGTAGAGTGCAGCCAGCTGCGTTGTAAAGGCCTTTGTGGAAGCTACGCCGATTTCAATACCGGCTCGCGTGATGTAATGGAGCTTTGTTTCATGCACCATGGCGGATGTCGCCACATTGCAGATTGCCAGCGAATTCAACATCCCGAGATCATGGGCATGTCGCAGTGCGGCAAGCGTATCGGCTGTCTCGCCGGACTGTGAGATCGGCACAACAAGCGTATCGGGATCCGGCACGGACACGCGGTAGCGATATTCGCTTGCAATTTCAACGTCGCACGGAATACCCGCAATGGCTTCCATCCAGTACTTTGCCGTCAAGCCGGCGTAATAGGATGTCCCGCAGGCAAGAAACAGAATCCGTTTGGTTTGTTCAAATACTGGTGCAGCGTCCGTTCCGAAAAGCGTCGGCACAATACGGGCAACACCCTCCAACGTATCGCCGATCGCGCGAGGCTGTTCAAAAATCTCCTTCTGCATGTAATGCCGGTAAGGCCCTAGATCAACGGCGCCGGAATAGGCCTGTACGATTTTTTCAGGACGATCCACTTCAACAAATTGATCGCCGGCGCGCGCAAACATGCGGCGCCCCTGCGGTGTAATTTCACAGACATCGCCTTCTTCAAGATAGACGATGCGGTCCGTAATCCCGGCAACTGCCATAGCGTCGGAGGCGGCAAACATTTCATTGGTGCCGACGCCGACGACAAGCGGCATGCACTGACGAGCCACCACAACATGGTCTGGCTTCGCCTTGCAAATCACGGCAATGCCATAGCTGCCCTCGAGCTGAACGACGGCACGCTTGACGGCTTCAAGAAGATTCCCTTCGTAGCAGTCATTGATGAGGTGCGCCAAAACCTCCGAATCGGTTTGACTCGTAAATTCAAAGCCTTTTTCAAGTAGTCGACGACGAATCGACTCAAAGTTTTCAATGATGCCGTTATGTACGACGCCGATGAAATCGCGAGAAAAGTGAGGGTGTGCATTGCAAACTTCCGGAGCCCCGTGCGTCGCCCAGCGGGTATGGGCAATACCGGTGTTTGCCGCCAGCTTTTCAGCCTGAACCTGCTCAACGAGCTGTGCCACACGCGCTACGGAGCGCGCTCGATGAAGTCCGCTGGCATCGACCGTCGCAATGCCGCAGGAGTCATATCCGCGATACTCGAGTCGACGAAGCCCTTCGAGCAGAATGGGAACAATATTTCTATAGCTTGCTGCCGCAACAATTCCACACATATTTCTCTCGCTTAAACGCTGTCCATCATCAGTTCTTTTTCGGACGCTGCCATGCTTCGATTGTCACTTGTCGGGCACGTCCCACCGTCAACTTGCCTTCCGGCGCAGTACGCGTAAGCGTCGTACCGGCACCAATTGTTGCACCGTTGCCAACCGTTACTGGCGCAACAAGCTCAGTTCCAGAACCGATGAAAGCATCGTCGCCAATCACCGTTCTATGCTTATTGACGCCGTCGTAGTTGCAGGTGATCGTTCCGGCACCGATATTGACGCGGGCACCAACTGCTGCATCGCCTACATAGGTGAGGTGATTGATTTTCGATTCCAAACCAACCGTCGACTTCTTAACCTCAACAAAGTTTCCGATGTGGTTGCTTCCAGCGAGTTCGGCCCCTGGACGCAGTCTGGAATATGGCCCTATCCGAGACGCACAACCAATATCCGCACCTTCGATATGACAGAAAGGCAGCACTTCGGTATGCGCCCGAACGACAGCATCCTTGATGACGCAATTCGCACCGATGCGTACGCCTTCTTCGAGAATCACTTTCCCTTCAAAAACACAATTGACGTCAATCTCAACATCCTGAGAGCAGACAAGCTCGCCGCGAATATCAATTCGCGCCGGATCAATCAGCGTCACGCCCGCATCCAGCAGCGCGTAAGCCTGCGCAAGCTGCCAGGTTCGTTCCAGCTGAGCGAGCTGACGCTTGGAGTTGACGCCTTCCACTTCGTAGACATGCTCAGGATGCACTGTTGCAATGCGTGCTCCGGCATGGGCTGCCAGACCAATAACATCGGTGAGATAGTACTCGCCCTGTGCATTGGCATTTGTCAGTGCAGAAAGCCATTGAGCGAGCTTGGCCGTCGGCAGAACCATAATGCCTGTATTAATTTCCTGGATAAGCTTCTGCTCGGCTGTGGCATCCTTTTCTTCCACGATCGCTGTTACGCGGCCGAATTCATCTCGCACGATGCGCCCGTAACCCTTCGGATTGTCAAGTTTGACAGTCAGAAGCACCAAATCGTTCATGCCGCACTCTTCACGCATTGCGGCAATGGTCTTTCGAGAAAGGAGCGGTACGTCGCCTAAGCAAACAAAAGTATGAGGATCGTCCCCATTGAGATGGGGACAGGCCATTTGCAAAGCGTGACCGGTACCAAGCTGTGGCTGCTGCAGTGCAAAAACAAGATCGTTTCTGCCGCTGTAGCGCGCGCGAACCTCTTCTGCACAATGTCCGACCACTACAACGCGCGGCGATTCGCTAAATCCTTCTGTCGCATCCAGCACGTGGTCAAGCATAGGACGACCTGCAAGCGGCTGGAGAACCTTAGGAAGCCGAGAGTGCATGCGTTTACCCATGCCGGCAGCAAGAATGACAAAATTCATATTTATTCAAATAATTAAATATTTATTCGTGATAAACCGATATTTTCAAATTTAGAAGGCAAAATGTTCATTTTTGATAATTCAATAACCGTATTTACAATTAAAGTTGTTTCAAAACGACCAAGAGGGAAATGCCCTCCTCTTATTGGATGAAGTAAACTATATATAAAACATTTATAATTAATGTAATCAATACTTTTTAAATATTCAATGAACGGAATAAAATGAGATCTTACATGATGAACATCATTATCGTTCTGTAGATAAATCAAATTAAAGCTGCTTTGATTTCTTTTAATTCTTTCAATGACAGAAAGTCTTTCACAAAAATCTTTCGACAATTTTTCAAATGAATCTTTACCAAAACCAGCCTCAAATGCGCGGATGATCTGATTCCTATGTGAATACTTTAATAAATCAGTCTGTGGAATATCAACAATTGCTGTCGAATTCGGGCAACACGCTGCCATTTGTAGTGATGTATAACCTCCAGCCGATCCACCATAAAAAATTATATTTTCATTTTTAATATTGTATTTTATAGAAATTTGTTTTATTTCTTTTATTAAGGTTTGAATCAAATCTACTTTTTTTGATCCAATCCACCATCCGCCATTTAAATTATCCGCTAAAAACAACATCGGGTCATTTAATACAATAGTTGTGGCGTTAAAATCATCCGCCCATTTCCATCTTTGATAAACGGGTGGTTTTTGTTTTGTTATATCAATAGCTGACTGATTCACAATGACTAACCGCTTAGTCCATTTTTTTATATTGCACAAAAAAGAAAATTTAAATCCTTCTCTTTCAAAGACTGCTTCAAATCGATTTATTTGCGAATTAAAAATATCTTCAAGATTTTGTATTGTTATCTTTTCCTTTGGAAATTCTTGTGCTGCATTCAAATCTGTAAATTGATTTTCTAAAATCTTTTTTAAATGAGTACCTGCTCGATTTATAAAGAGTTTCTCGTCACAATTAGGAGGTACATGCTGGACATAAATCTTTTTATGAGATGATTCTAATTTAATATTCTTCGATAAAATAAATATAAAATTATCAGTACAAAGTTCATTCAAAAAACTTAAACTATTAATTGTTTTATCTGTTAAAAGGATTAATATATTTGATAAATGTTGTTTTTCCAGATATTTTTTTAGTAGCAATGCATTCAGAGTTACATCATTAGTTCGACCATATTTATCAGAAATATCTATTCCTTTTAAATACATTGCATCTCGATATATATCGAAAGGACAATTCAACTCATCTAAAATGGCGATTGCTTTAAAATTTGTATCAGTCTTGAAATAAAAATTCATATTGAATCCCCGATTTACTTTAAAGCAGCTAAAATCTTCCGTGGCACAAAAGTTATAAATCGTCCAATTTTATACGATGTAGAATTTTTGAGTCTTTTATTTCTTTCAAGTTGTTCGATATACAATTCTTCAAAATGTGTTGTATTTTTATTCACATATTCAACAGATAAGGATTTGTTTTGAGCTTCAGAATTTGGATATGGGGCAAATTGAAGAATTCGCTTTACAACAGTATTTTTTGAGTTAATTTTATTATATTTTAAAAGAATTTTTATTAATTGCTCATCATTTAAGTTCTTTAAAACATTTGATTTCCACAATGCTTCTTCTTGAGAACCATCTATTAATTCTAATTTTTTATGTGGGGCAGCTAAAACTATCGAGGTATTGGATAATACTTCATTTACCTTTAACCATATGTCATCTGCTAATAAAGATAGGGATTTAATATCTTCCTTATTGCACAATCTCTCGAGATTCAAACAGTGTGGTGGGAAGAGTGTCCCTGCACCATGAGTTGCAAACAATTGATGAGAAGGGATATTTATCCAGCCATTATATTCTTTTCGCCATTTATCATAACTATTTATTTTTTCTTCCTTCAAATTTCCAGTAATTAAATGAACACGTGAGGCAATAATCGATCTTGGATGTTTATAATGTGCCAAAATCAATCGTTCAACTGTAAATTTATCGAATCTAATATCATCATCAATCGTAATAATTAAATCGTTCGCATACTCCTGAAATGCATAAAAATATTTTTTATGAGCTCGCAAATCGTCATCAACAAATTTAATTAAAAGTCCTTTATCTTCTAAATTTAGAAGATTATATGGAAGCTGTTTTTTCCCTCCTGGAAATTGAGACTTTGATAAATAAAGAACAACTCGATTTACTTGAATTGATTGATTTAACAAATCGCTGATTGGCAAATGTACGACATTTATCCTTCCAGGAAAAGAAGTTAAGGATACTGTAATTTCTCTTCTAAGTTTTGGTATATATGCAGCATCATTTCTGTAATTTATACTTTGCGTTTGTTGTAATATGCTCGAATCAAATCCAAATTTATTGCAGTACTCGTAATAATAATTATTCCATTCATCTGCAAGAGGAGAATTTGTATATTTCCATGGTTTATCCTTAGAAGAATAGTGTATTATTTTAGCATTTTTCTCAATATCGAATAAGTTTATGTAATTTGTCCCAAATTTCTTATTAAAATCTTTAATAGTGAATTTGTTTCTAGAACGTACCAAATTAACAAATAGACAATTATATGAAACGTCTAGTAATCGGACTTTTCCATTAAAATATTCATTAAAAATATTTTGATCCATTAATGATTCATTAATGCTTTCCTTTTTTAGTTTAAATAATTTTTCTGAAGCTGCATTATTTCTTAACTCCTTTAGGTTAAGCAACATTACCCCAGAATTAAAGTAATTCTTATATTTTTTTACGATTGGATTATTTGAATAAAGGCTCCCAGTATCTGGAACAACTGCAGCGAAATGATTCGAGATATCAGTATTGAAAATTTCAGCTAAATCGCATCGAACAACAATATCGCCATCAATATAGAGTGCTTTTAATTCATTTTTCAATAGATCTGCTATTTTAAATTTTAAAAGAGCTGCTGGTGAAGCCACGCAGTAACTGCTTTTTGATGCATTATGTAATTTTTCAAATCCACTCGTTTTAAATTGAATTAGATTTATCTTAACATCCGATCTTTCAAAAGCTTTTAGTTTTCGATTAATATCGATATTAAATTGATTACAAATAATAAAAAAAGAATATATAGACTCAGGTTTTTTATTTTTAATAGCAGAGAATATTGTTACTGACGTTGGAATCAAATAATTTTGATCCATTACTAAAACAATATTTATATTACTCATTTTAGATATAGCCTTTCTACAGATCAACAGCAACTTTAGTAGCCACAGCAATTTGATAAATAATCTGCATTAAGTCTTTAGCCAAGAGCATTCCCTTGGTATCAACTTTTGGCAGTACCAGAATTCGATCTCCGGGGCTTATCCCTAAACGTTCTGCCATCCCAACTTCGCCGTTTTGTTTCGCCACCAGAATGTTTTTGTCATCGGCGCGTGACGAAACTCCACCTGCGGCAGCCAGATAGTCGTCAAGCGACATTCCCTCTTCAAAGGCCACAGCTTTTGGCATCACCACTTCACCGGTGATCTGCACCACATTGGACTTCTGCGGGATAACGATTTCGTCTCCGTCTTCAAGCCAGATATCGCTGACTTCCTTTCCTCTGGAAACGACAATCACACCGTCCGGTTCAAGCTGACCCGCTCGTTTGACAAAGTCCTGGATCAGGCGCGCTTCATCCACGCGCAGTTGCGCTTCTTCAGGAGTGGAAGAGGTCGCGGTGAGCGCGGTTTGTTCCAATCGACGTAACGAGTCTTGGATTACGGCTTTTTGATCTCGCGCCACACTCTTGCGACGTAAATAGATGGAATCCGTTGCTGCCAACTCAGGTTCAACCTCAATTCGACGTAACAGATCACGCAACTTCACCGTTTTATGAATGGGGTAACGCGATGCTCCAGTGATGGCTCCTGTGACAGTTGCCATGATGGTTTGACCGGGCATATCGGCAACAAACTCAACAATGTCGCCGTCGGCCAGTGAGAAGTTCTCGAATTCGTCGAGAGAGAAATAGCGGTTAAAGGGGGTCTTATTACGTGTACCGCTTACGCTCACGTGCGAGACGTTTTTCAACGGAGACGACAATTCGATAAGTCGTGCACCTTTAGAGGCTTGCTTATCTTTTGCCGCATTTCCTGGTGCTAACTCGTAGACCGCTTCCTCTCGCAACAAACCGTAAGCCGAAACGCTGATGCCTTTTTCTTTAACAAGAATGACGTCTCCGTCCTTCAAGCGGAGCGTGTTCACACTTCCTGCCAATGCAAATTTGTAAAGGTCTAAATCGGCAATGACCTTCTTGTTGCGGATGATTTCGATTCGACGATAGCTGCCGCGTTCCGGATCAATGCCTCCGGCGCGATCCAAGAACGACAACACGGAATCGAGAGAACCACCGGCGTACCGCCCCGGGTGATTGACAAAACCGGTCACATAGACAGCGACGGGCTGAGCACTTTGCAGGTTCACATAGGCCTGTACGTTATCGGTATAGACGCGAGAGATAGCCGATCGAACGGTGGAGAGCAGGCTCGAATTTTTGATTCCGGCTACGTGTACCGGTCCCACTTCCGGGATAAAGAGATTGCCCTGTTGATCAACGATCAGAACATCGTCGTATGAACGCGCTCCCCAAATACGAACAACGACGCGATCGCCCGGTGCCAACACATAGTCACCGCTTGCCGCATCACTGAAGGTGGAAGCAAATCGCCCTTCAAACAGTTTGGATGCAAACGGTTTCAAAGCAATTGATGTCGAATTGCTGTAGGCACCTTGCGCCCAGGCAGGAGGTGCTACCGTGACATTGTTGGTGTCGGTCGGAATCACCAGAGGTGTCCCGGCTACCGGCATGACCGTACCGTTGGGGCCCATAACCGTACCGGCCGGCATATTGGCTGGATTGACTGCCATACCCGTACTGGCGGGAGTGGGGTTGGTACTTGTTCCGAGCGATCGG
>UMEA01010657.1_pt1 | contig 12848 bp, 10 predicted proteins | sample 1964621 | NCBI WGS metagenome assembly UMEA01 (sample SAMEA4836007, study PRJEB28245) | human gut metagenome | biome: gut microbiome; material: fecal sample | place: Denmark | collected 2008 | reverse complement strand
TTCTCCACCACCACAATGAAGGCCAGCGGGTACTGCTCGTCCTCCACGAAGCCCGCGAACATGGCGTTGGATTTCTGTCCGCCGCCCAGCTGGCTGGTGCCGGACTTGGCGCAGACGTTCATGCCGTTAAAATTCCAGTCGCCGTAGACGCTCTGCACATTGTTGCGCATGTACGCCCTGACCTGATCGGCCACGTCCTGAGACATAATGCGGCCGGTGGTTTTCGTTTTTGCCTCGTAGGTCAGCTCTTCGCCGCTGCGAACCTCCGACACCAGATACGGCTCCGCACCCACGCCGCCCCCGGCAATGGCGCCCATGAAGGTCATGTAGCGGGCGGGGTTGATCAGGTCGGTGTGCTGGCCGATGCAGCTCCACGCGAAGGACACCGGGGCGGTGTTGGAAATGTCGTAGTTGCCCTCGGCGGTGGTGACGCCGTCAAAACTCAGGCTGTCCGTGACGCCGAACTGCTCCACGTACTTTACCATGTTCTTCTTCCCCACTAGCTCCGCGATCTGGGCGAAGGAGCAGTTGCAGGAATTGGCGAGGGCGGTTTTCAGGGTCAGGGTACCATGGGCTTTTTCGCAGGTCACCTTTTCCGTGCCGTACTCGTAAGCGCCATAGCAGGTGAAGGTCTTGTCCAGAATATCCGGGACGCAGTCCAGCGCCGCGGCAGTGGTGACCACCTTGAAAATGGAGCCGGGAACATAGGTCGATTGTAAGAAGCGGTTCAGGTACACGCCGTCATACTGCCCGGAGGTGTCCGAGGCGATGTCCGGCACATTATCCGGGTCGTAGGTGGGCGTGGTCAGAGCGCAGAGGATCTCTCCTGTTTTGTAGTTGTACACGCCGACGGTGCCTTTTCTCCCCGCCATGGCGTCCAGCGCCGCGTTCTGCACCCTCGCCGACAGCGTCAGGGTCATCTCGCCCCCCTCGCCGCTGCTGTCGTATACGCCGCTGACCAGGTCGAAGCCCGCCATTTTCCCCGCGTAGTGGGAGACGGCGGAGGCGCTGATGTAGCCCTTCCGGTCGCCCAGCCAGTGGAGCGTGGACTGGCGGGTTGCGGCATCAGAGGAATAGGTGCGCTCCTCGGTAATGTCCAGCAGCACGTTCCCGGAACGGTCGGTCACCGTGCCGCAGCCGATGTTGGCGTTGTTATACACATGGGGGGAGCCGGGAAAGGTCACCCACTCCCCCGCCTGGGTCACGTATTCCCACAGGAAGAACATCATGCCCCCCAGAAGCACAGCCAGGAACAAGCCCATGATCCAGGTTCTTTTGGTTACGCGGTTCATCCGCTCACGCTCCCTTCTTGTTCAGGCGGACGGCAAAGCTGGCATTCTGCCGGGTATCCGCCGCCTTGACGAAGGCCAGCAGTCCCCATGCGCCGATCATGCTGGTGCCGCCGTTGCTCAGGAACGGGAAGGTCACGCCGGTGAAGGGCAGAATATCCAGCGTGCCGAGACAGTTCAGAATGGTCTGAATGACCAGAATGCTGGCGGCGGTGCAGGAGCCGATGGAATAGAAGCTGCTTCGGGCGACCCGTGCGGTACGGATGGCAAAGAAGCCGTAGGCCGCCACGCACAGCACCATCATCACCGCCACGATCAGCCCCCATTCCTCGGAGATGGTGGCAAAGGCGATGTCGGAGTCCGCCGCGAACACGTGTTTCAGGAAGCCCTGTCCCGGCCCCAGACCGAACAGGCCGCCGGAGGCCACGCACATCAGCGCCTGAACCTGCTGGTAACCGGCGTTCAGTGGATCGTCCCACACATGCCGCCACACGGAAAACCGCCGCAGGGCGTGAGGCGCGATTTTCAGCGCCAGCACTCCGGCAAAGATCAGCGCCGTAACGGCCAGCGCCACGGTGCCCATGCTGCCGGAACGAAGATACGCGATCACAAGGAAGGCGCAGAAGAAAATCAGCGCCGTGCCGAAGTCGTTCATCAGGGCAAGCAGGCCGCAGATGAGAATGGAATAGGCGATAAAAATGTAAATATTCCGCTTACTCATGATTCTGTCCATGGTGGACGCGCCGGCATAGACGAAGCAGACCTTGCTCAGCTCCGACGGCTGCAAGGACAGGCCGCCGATGACCAGCCAGTTTTTCGCGCCGTAATACTCGGTGCCGAACACCAGCGTCACCATCAAAAAGCCCACGCCCGCAACCGTGGCCAGATACCGGACGACCTTCGCCCGTTCCAGATCCCGCAGCGACCAGCCGATGACGAGGAACGTCACCACCCCCAGCGCCATGGCGGCAAGCTGCTTCACCGTCTCCCCCGGCTTTACCGTGGCGATGGCGGCCATACCCATGGTACACAGGAAGAACGCCATGGTCTCCACCTCAAAGGACTTCCGGCGGATCATGCAGTAGAAAATGTACAGCAGCCACTGGCTCAGGAAAATGCCGCCGAAGCCCATGAGAACGCTGGCGATCGTCTCCTGCTCCCCGCCCAGCAGGAAGCCCAGCAGCATCAGGCACTGCAAGATGGACAGCACCATCAGATTCGCCACGCTGTCCCAGCCGCTGGCTGCCTTGGTGCGAAGCTCTGCCTGACGCACCTCCTGATGCTCCGTAATGGGCTGGAGCTGCATTTCCACACCGCCGATGGAGATACGGTCTTTTGGCTTCAACGCGCAAATTTGAACCTTCCTGCCGTTGACCAGCGTTCCGTCTTTTGAACCGGCGTCCGTGATCGTCCAGCTGCCGTCATCGTACCGGGTCAGGACCGCATGGTTCCGGGACACGGTGGGAAAGTCGATGGTCACGTCGCTGGACTTGCTCCGGCCGATGACGTTTTCCCAATGGGTGATGGGAATCTGGCTGCCGTCGGTCATGTTCAGCCACGCCCAGATTTCCGGCTCCCGCCGGAACGTCAGCAGGGGCAGGACGCACCGCAGAAGCAGTATGGCGCTGAGCACCGGCACGGCATAGCGCAGAACCCCCACATAGGAGCCTGCGTAATTTTCCTGGGCCAGCGTCAGGGATTCCAGAATATTCTGCATACCATCACCCTCCTTTCTTCGGGTAATTCTTATGTTTAATAAAATGACACATTTTCGTTCAGATGTCAAATGAACATTTTCTTAAGCTTCCATTTCCCGCAGGATTTTGATTTCCCCGGCGTAGCCGGGCAGCTCATTGGGGGTTTCCAGAATCATGGGCTTGTCCTTAAGCCGCGGGTGATTCACAATTTGCCGGAAGGTTTCCAGCCCCAGGCTGCCCTTTCCCAGACATTCATGGCGGTCTTTGTGGCTGGCAAAGGGATTCTTGCTGTCGTTCAGGTGCAGAGCGTGCAGCCTGTCAAGGCCGATCACCCGGTCAAATTCCGCCAGTACGCCGTCCAGGTCATTCACGATGTCGTAGCCGCCGTCATAGACGTGACAGGTGTCCAGACACACGCCCACGTTTTCGCTTCCCACGGCGTCCAGAATGTCCCTGAGTTCCTCAAACCGTCCGCCGATCTCGCTGCCCTTCCCCGCCATGGTTTCCAGCAGCACCGTCACCGGATAGTCGTGGCGCAGGGCGTTTTTCAGGGCGGCAGCAATGTAATCGATTCCCGCCTGCGTCCCCTGCCCCACGTGACTGCCGGGATGGAAATTGTAGAAATTTCCGGGAAGCGCCGCCATTCGCCGCAGGTCGTCCTCCAGAATCCCCGCGGCAAAGGCTCTGGCGTCCGCGTCAGCGGTGCAGAGATTCATGGTATACGCCCCGTGGGCGACCAGTTTGCCAAAGTGATTTTCTTCCAGCATGGCGGCCGCTTTTGCCGTGTCCGCCGGGTCCTCCGGCTTGGCCTTGCTGCCCCGGGGATTCCGGGTAAAAAACGCGAAGGTATTTGCCCCGATGGACAGCGCGGTCTTCACCATCGCCACGTTTCCGCCGGATGCGGAAAGATGACAGCCAAAATAACCCAAAACACTCACTCCTTTTTGGGTATTATAGCATATTCCACGGGAAAAAGCAAATTTTCTCTTTCCCCCGGCAGCGCAGATGTGCTATAATGTCAGAAATAACCGCCGGGAGGAATCCGCATGCCCAAGTCAGACAATCAGAAGCTGAAAATCCTGTACATCCTCGACTACCTGCAAAAAAATTCTCACCAGGATCACCCGGTGAGAACGTCGGAGCTTCTTTCCATGCTGGAAGAGCACGATATTGTCTGCGACCGCAAGACCGTCTACTCGGACATCGCGGCCCTGCAGGATTACGGCGTGGACATTCTCTCCATTCCCGGAAAGAACGGCGGCTACTACATCGCCTCCCGGAATTTTGAGCTGCCGGAACTGAAGCTGCTCATCGACGCCGTCCAGTCCAGCCGCTTCCTCACGGAGAAAAAGTCCCGGGAGCTGATCGAAAAGCTGTGCAGCCAGTGCAGCGTCCACGACGCAAGGCTCATGCGCCGGGACGTGCTGGTTTCCGGGCGGGTCAAAAGCATGAACGAATCCATTTACTTCAACGTGGACGCCGTTCAGGAGGCCATCGCCCAGAATAAGCAGATCACCTTCCGGTATTTTGACTGGGACTTGGGCGGCAAACGGAAATACCGGGACAAAAGCTATCAGGCAAGCCCCTACGGTCTGTGTCAGGACAACGAAAACTGCTACCTGCTCGCCCACTCCCTGCGCCACGGCGTGACCTCCTACCGCCTTGACCGCATGAGCAATATCCGCCTGACGGGGGAAAGCCGCACCCCCTGCCCGGAACTGACGGGCAAGGCATTGGCGGAACATGCTTCCCGGCTGTTTCAGATGTTCTCCGGGGAGGAAACCGCCGTGAAGCTGCGCTTCGACCGGAGTCTGATCAACGTAGTGGTAGACCGCTTCGGCAAGGACATTCTTTTAATTCCGGACGGGGACGATCATTTTGTCTTTACCGTCGATGTGGCGGTGTCCCCCATGTTTCTAAGCTGGGTCATCGGCTTCGGCGGCAAGGCGAAAATTTTGTATCCCCAAAGCGTGGCCGATGCCTGCGTCCAGATGTGCCGGGAAGCGGCGAAACAATACCTAGACCAGCTTAAATGAGTCAAACACGTCCCGCCACACGATCTGGGACTTTTCCGTGGTGTCCGCGTCCCGGAGAACGGACAGACAGTAATGGTAGTTCCCGTCGTCCAGAATCACCGCCCTGCCCAGCTGGTCGCCGTTCTCCCCCGCCGATGCCCAGACGAAGTCATACCGCTTTGCCCCGTCCTGCGCCGTTTCCATCACCGTCAGATTGTCCGGGGTGTAGCCGGATATCCGCTGAATGGTGGCGCTCAGGTCCCCTCCGCTGACGGTCTCGACGATGATCTCATAGTCCTCGCTGAGATAGACCTGCTCCGAGTCGCTTTCCAGCACCGGCGCCACGGCGTTGTCCGGCAGGCGGACGGAAATTTCCCCCGGCTGCGCCATCACCGGCTGAATGATATCGTCCGACACGGTTTCCAGCGTTTCCTCCGCAGCGCAGCCGCACAGAAGCGACGCCAGCGCCAGTAAAATCCAAAGCTTTTTCACAAAAATCCCTCCCGAAAGGAAATCAGTATGAAAGATCTTCTCCTTCTTTACCTGGTTACAATCAATGCGGCCGGTTTTGTGCTTATGCTTTCGGACAAGCACAAGGCAAAGAAAAAACTCTGGCGCATTCCGGAAGCGACCCTGATGACCGTTGCGGCGCTGGGCGGAAGCGTGGGCAGTTTGCTGGGTATGTACACAGTGCGCCACAAGACGAAGCATCCCAAATTCACCATCGGAATCCCGCTGCTTCTGGCGCTTCAGATCATCGCCGCCATCGTGGTGATGGCAAAATTTCCGGGAATAATTGCGTAATAAAGCAGGCGGATTCTGTGTGAACGGAATCCGCCCGTTTTCTAGTGACCCTGATGACCGTTGCGGCGTTGGGCGGAAGCGTGGGCAGTTTGCTGGGTATGTACACAGTGCGCCACAAGACGAAGCATCCCAAATTCACCATCGGAATCCCGCTGCTGCTGGCCGGTCGGATCGACGCGACGCTGAACGCGGAAGTGGTCTTCGCGGACTACCAGAAAGCCCATCCCGAAGCTAACATCAAAATTGCGACCTATTCCGACGATGTGGAGCGGGTCGCCATCCCCGTCCGCAAGAGCGCCGACACGGCAACACTGCTGGCCGCTATCAATCAGGCACTGGCAGAGCTGGACGCCGACGGGACGTTGAGCGCGCTGTCGGTCAAGTATTTCGGGACGGATATTTCCAAGATGTCCTGACCTTTGCAAAAATCACCGGGAGCAGCCCATTTCGGACTGCTCCCGGCTCTTTTCTCCCAACGGTCAGTAGCCAAACATCCGGCTGACGACGTTGCCGTCGATGGCGTTCAGGGTCAGCATGGGCTGGGTCACGTAGGTTGCGCCCTTTTTCATGGACTCCGAGGCGTTGTCTCCGGGCTCATACCAGTCCCACGTTCCCCAGAAATCCCACACGGGAACGATCGTCCCCTGCAAGGAGCCTTTATCCCGGATGCGCATCAGCGACAGGGAGACCTTCGTAATCTCCACGTCCATGTATGTCTCGTCGCCGTTGATCTTGTCGATCTCCACGAGACTGCGGGCTTCCGACGGGCCGATGACCACCACGGGCAGCATGGTGTTTGCGATGGATGCAATGTCCTCAAAGGGCATAAGGGCGGTCTGCGTTTCCTTGATGACTGGCTCAGTGCTGGGAGAATCCCACTCGAAGGAAAGAATGCCGTCCCTTCCCACCGTGATCCAGACGCTTTCCATGTACCAGGAAACGGTATCCGCATTGGTTTCCTCTGAGCAGCGGTAAGTCCAGTACTGATGATCCTCTCCGATGGCGGGATCGCTGAACACACGATCCTCCCGGACGCCGGGAATGGGCACGCCGTTTACGCTGGGGGTATAGTAAAGCTCCCATGTGCCCTTCCGCTCGCCCTCTCTGGGCGTCTGCGCGTCGGCCAGAACCATATCGCCCAGCCCAAGCTCCTGCATCACCCCGTCCGCCCTGGCGATGGCGTCCTCTTTGGAAATGCTGCCCCAGTCGGTGCTGCGGTAATACTTGAAGTCGCTGTTGACAATTGTCGCGTTCGTCCAGTCCCCGCCGAAGCGGTTCATGATGTTGATTTCGTACTTGGCTCCATCCACGGTGGCATCGCCGCTGACCTCATTGGGCGTCCCGGAATCTTCAAAGCCGTGGATGATGGGCTTTTCCTCCGGTGCTTTTGCCATTTCCGCAGTGTAATAGGCGATGATCTCCTTGCGGCGTTCTTCCAGCTGCTCCGGCGTCTGTTCCGGGGCGTCCGGGTCTGCGTGCCATTCGGGGGAGTTGACATAATCAATGGAATCCTGACACTCCTGCTTCGTCATGACAGTGCTGTAGAGCGGCTGTCCCTTCAAAAGCACCCGCAGTAGGGTGTCCACATCCTCCTGGGTAAAATCCCGGGGCGTCACAGTGGCGGTGGGAAGCGCCGTCCCCAGCTCCGCCACCACCTGCGCATCGGCGTGGATGGTAAGTCTTCCCTCCTGACTGACCCAGTCCCCGGTGAATTTTTCCGGGAAGGTGTACTCCGTCTGCTCTTTGGCGCTCTGCTCAAGCAGCATCGCCTGATTGACGGTGGTGGGTTCGGCGGGCGTCCGGCCTTTGCCGCATCCGGGCAGCATGAGAAGCGCCAGCGTGAAGGCGGCAAAACGAACTATTTTCTTTTTCATGGTAACACTTCCTTTCTTTGGATGGTTCCAGAATACCATAGCCAGAATCAAAAGAGTTTACCGGCACGTTACCGTTTGATTACCGATGACGATTCTGGCGGTCGTTCCTTCTCCGAGAGTGCTTTCCAGCGTCAGCGTTCCGCCGTGGACGGCGGCAATCTCCCGCACCAGCGCCAGCCCCAGACCGAAGCCGCCGTTTGCCTTGCTCCGGGAGGGGTCGCCCATGTAGAAGGGGTCGGTCACTCTTTGCAGATCTTTTTCGGGGATGCCCCGGCCATGGTCGGTGACGGTGAAGCCCATCTCCGACGCCTGAATCCGGATGGTCTGCCCCGGTGCGGATGCCTTGGCGCTGTTTTCCACGAGATTGACAAGGGCAATGCACATCAAATCCTTGTCCACGGGCAGAATGTCCCCGTTGCAGGTGATTTCCAGAGAAGTTCCGTACTTTTCCATGATCGGACGGGTCAGCTCCCGCACCTGTGTCAGCAGTTCCGGCACGGACACCGGCGCTATCTTCGCGTTCTTTTTCATGGAAAGCAGCGTCAGCAGCTTTCTGACCATGGTTTCCAGCCAGTGGAGCTGGGCGTCCATACTGGTGAGCAGCGCTTCCTGCTTTTCTTCGGGAAGGTAGACATTTCGCAGAGTGTTCACGTTCAGGAGCAGAGACGTCAGGGGTGTTTTCAGCTCGTGGGTGACCGCGCCGACAAAGAGCTTCTGCCGCTCGTTCTGTTCCCGAAGAGTGTCCACGTGGGTCTCCACCGCCAGCGCCATCCGGTTGAAATTTCCCGCCAGAGTGCCCACTTCGTCCTGAGAAACGACAGGGACGCGCTGGCTGTAATTCCCGTCCGCAATGCTTCCGGCGGCTTCCGAAAGCCGGGACAGCGGGCGAAGCGTCCGGGAGATCATCCAGTAAACCGCCCCAAGCCCCAAAAGGCCAATGGACAGCGCCAGCAGCGCAAAGCGCCCGCTGAGCTGCCAGAGCTGAGAATATATGTAGGTGGCGTCCGCCGCCAGATACACGCTGCAATCCATCCCCCAGGCATCCGTGACCCTGCCCAGAATCAGAAAATGCCTGCCGCCCGCGCAGGCTCTGGCTGATTGCGTACCGCCGCAATGGACATCCAGATAGCGTTCCGGGTCGATCTGGGCGGACGCGCTCAGGCACTCTCCATTGACAACGAGGGCGCTTCCCGGCACGCTGCAGGAACGGAAGCGGTAGGTCAGCAGCGCTTTCCGGGAAAGTGGGTCAAGGCCGTCTGTTGGACTGCGGTAGACGGCTGTCCCGAAATCATCCACCAGATCATTCAGGGTTTCCTCCGTGCTTCCAAAAAGGGCTTCATAGGACTGCTCCCGCACCTGCCAGAGCATGGCCGCCGTCAGGCTCACCGCCACGGCCAGCAGCAGCGCCGCGCAGAGAATTGTCAGTTTTGTTTTCAGCTTCATCGTTCCTCCAACCGGTAACCGGCCTTTGAGATGGTGCGGATTTCCTCGGACAGGTTCAGCTTTTTCCTGAGATTGGCAATGCGCACGTCCACGGTGCGGATGTCCCCGAAATAGTCCTGCCCCCAGATCTCGTTCAGGATGCGCTCCCGGGAAACCGTGCGGTTCTTGTTCTTCATCAGCACCGCCAGCACGTCAAATTCCAGCGGCGGCAGGGGAATCTCCTCCCCGTTCCTGCTTAAGCGGCGGTTGCCGTTGTCCAGCGTCAGGTCCCGGAAATGGTAGATTTCATTGAATTTGCCGCTGCGTCTGAGCACCTTTTCCATGCGCACCATCAGGGCAAGCATATCGAAGGGCTTGGCGATATAATCCTCCGCGCCGCCCCGCAGTCCCTGCACCTCATGTTGGGCGTCGTTCATGGCGGTCAGGCAGATGACGGGGATTCCGTATTCCTGAAGCTTCGGCAGCAAGGTAAAGCCGTCCACCCCGGGCAGCATCATGTCCAGCAGCGCAAGATCGTAGTCGTGGTCTGCTGCCAGCGCATTCCACGCGGCAAGGCCGTTGTCAAAGGCGGTCACGGTATAGTCCGCGCATTCCAGATTCAGCCGCAGCACCTGGGCGATGGCCGTGTCGTCCTCGATGATCAGAATTCGGTTGCTCATGGAATCCCCTCCATCTGGCGTTTTCGTCATTATAGCACAGTACCGTGCCCGTGTGTTTACCAAAATATTACTGTTTTTGCGATACTGCAAAAGCCGCCGTTTTTGCAAAACGGCGGCTTTTCAGCTCTTAATGATTACGTTCCATTCCCACGCAGTTCGATGATCTGGTCACGCAGTACGGCGGCGTACTCGTATTCCATCATCTTCGCCGCTTCCTTCATCTGCTTCTCCAGACGGGCGATCTCCTTTTCCTTCTCCACCTTGGTCATCTTCACGCCGGTTCTGCCCTTGCGTTCGGCGGTGGGAGACGAAATCTCGATCAGGTCCCGCACAGACTTGATGATGGTCTTCGGGACGATCCCATGGGCTTTGTTGTAGGCATCCTGAATCTCCCGGCGGCGGGCTGTCTCGTCGATGGCCGCACGCATGGCGGGGGTGACCGAGTCGGCGTACATGATGCCCCTGCCCCCCGCGTTCCGGGCGGCGCGGCCGATGGTCTGAATGAGACTGGTCTCGCTGCGCAGGAAGCCCTCCTTGTCCGCGTCCAGAATGGCCACCAGACTGACCTCCGGCAGGTCGAGTCCCTCACGCAGCAGGTTGATGCCCACCAGCACGTCGAATTTTCCCATCCGCATGTCCCGGATGATCTCCATCCGCTCCATCGCGCCGATGTCCGAGTGCATGTAGCGCACCTTGATACCCGCCTTTTGCAGGTATACCGTCAAGTCCTCCGCCATCTTCTTGGTCAGGGTCGTCACCAGAACACGCTCGTTTCTGGCGGTGCGGGCGTTGATCTCCCCGATCAGGTCGTCGATCTGCCCCTCAATGGGACGCACCTCCACCTCCGGGTCCAGCAGTCCGGTGGGACGGATGACCTGCTCCACCGTCTGGCCGGAACGGGTGCGCTCGTAATCGCCGGGAGTGGCAGAAACGTAAATCACCTGATTGATCTTCTGGTCGAATTCCGGAAAGTTCAGGGGGCGGTTGTCGTAAGCCGAGGGCAGACGGAAGCCGTAATTCACCAGCGCGTCCTTCCGGCTCCGGTCTCCGGCATACATGGCGCGGCACTGGGGCAGGGTCACGTGGCTCTCGTCGATAAACATGAGATAGTCCTTGGGGAAATAGTCCAGCAGCGTGGTGGGCGGCGTCCCCGGCGCCCGCCCCTGAATTACACGGGAATAGTTCTCGATGCCGTTGCAGAAGCCGATCTCCGTCAGCATTTCCAGGTCATAGGCCGTCCGCTGGGCGATGCGCTGGGCTTCGACGAGCTTGTCGTGGGCGCGGAAGAAGGCCACCTGATCGTCGCACTCCCGCTGGATTTCCACCATTGCCCGCTGCAATTTTTCCTTGGAAGCAACGTAATGGCTGGCGGGATAGATGGCCACGTGGTCAACATACCGCTCCGCAATGCCGGAAACGGCATTGATCTCGCTGATCCTGTCCACCTCGTCTCCGAAAAACTCCACCCGGATGGCACGTCCCGACCAGTAGGCGGGATAGATTTCCAGCGTGTCCCCCCGAAGGCGGAACTTGTTCCGGGAGAAGTCCAGATCGTTCCGCTCATAGCGGATTTCTGTCAGCTTTTTCAGCACATTGTCCAGGGGGTACTCCTGTCCCACCCGCAGGGAAATGACCATGCTCTTATAATCGATGGGGTCGCCCAGACCGTACAGGCAGCTGACCGAGGAGACCACGATCACGTCCCGCCGCTCAAACAGCGCGGAAGTCGCCGAGTGACGGAGACGGTCGATCTCCTCGTTTACGGAAGCGTCCTTTTCAATGTAGGTGTCCGTGTGGGCGATGTACGCCTCGGGCTGATAGTAATCATAGTAGGAAATGAAGTATTCCACCGCGTTTTCCGGGAAAAACTCCCGGAATTCCGAACAGAGCTGAGCGGCCAGCGTCTTATTGTGCGCCAGCACCAGCGTCGGGCGGTTCAGCTTTTCAATGACCGAGGCCATGGTAAAGGTCTTGCCGGAGCCGGTGACGCCCAGCAGCGTCTGCTCCCGCAGCCCCCAGTTCACGCCGTTTACCAGCGCGCTGATGGCCTCCGGCTGGTCGCCGGAGGGCTTATAGTCCGATACCAGTTTGAATTTGTCCATAATAACTCCCTTCATCCAGCCGGTAGCCCGACTGCACCATGGAGACATAGTCCCCGTCTGCCACCACGATGTGGTCGGCCAGCTGAATTTCCACCGCGTTCAGGGCCATGGCCACCCGGCAGGTGGTCTGCACGTCCTCACTGGAGGGCACCGCGATGCCGCTGGGATGGTTGTGCGCCAGAACCACCGTGGTAGCGTTGGCAGCCAAGGCCGTCTCCACGATCTTCCGCACGGAAATTCCCGCGGAGTTCACGCTTCCCTGCCCGACCTCCTTGCAGCACAGCACCTTGCATTTGGCGTCCAGACACAGCAGAAACACCGTTTCCACGTTCCGTCCGAAGAAGAACGGCACCAGATATTCCCCGCAGGCCTGCACCGTGGGCAGAATTTTCTCCCGCATGGTCCGGTCAACCTGATAGTACCGCGCCACGTCGTTCATGAGGCTGAGCAGCAGTGCCGACTGTTCGCCCACGCCCTTGACCTTCCGCAGTTCCTCCACCGGTGCTTCCAATACCTGATACAGGCTGCCGAAATGGTCGAGCAGCGCATGGGCGATGGGGTTGGTATCCTGCCGGGGAACGCTGAAAAACAGCAGCAGCTCCAGCACCTGAATGTCCGTGAAGCTCTCCAGCCCTTCCTCCAGGAAGCGCTGCTTCAGCCGCTGGCGGTGTCCGTCATGAATCGACATATTTTTCACCTCGTAGTTCTTACCCCTTGCTATTTTGTCCCGTTTCCGCTAGAATGAGAAATGAAAAAAACGTCGAATCTTGCCGGGAAAGTTTTCACCCATTCTGCGCATGATAGGACTGCTAGGAGGATCGTCATGGAAGAAAAGAAAGATACGCTGGGAATGCTGGATCTGGTGATCCGCCCCGGCTTCTGCGTAAAAGAAAATCAGATCATCAAGGTCAATCAGGCCGCCGAGAGCCTTTTCATCACCCCCGGCACGGATGTCCGCCCGCTGC
>UMEA01045420.1_pt1 | contig 12948 bp, 8 predicted proteins | sample 1964621 | NCBI WGS metagenome assembly UMEA01 (sample SAMEA4836007, study PRJEB28245) | human gut metagenome | biome: gut microbiome; material: fecal sample | place: Denmark | collected 2008 | reverse complement strand
TCTCGTATGGTCCGGCTTGAAACTTTAAACATATCAGCCAGTTCCTGAATTGATATTGTCTGACTATATTCTGTTTTTGTAATTAGCTGAGATAATATTTCTCGAGATCTCTTGTTCATATGTTCACCTCATCTGTAACTAAAGTATAGCATTGTACTTTTTGAAAAAACAGTTTCAAGTGTTTCAAAAAAAATGCAAAAAAATAGTCTGCTTACAATTTCTTTCACAATTTTTTGAAAATAATTGTTAAAGCAGCTATTTTTTATACTTTGTAATTGTATTTTTTATTCTAAACTATGTTTTAACATATCGAGAACCATCTCTGGTGCCTTCACATATGATTCTACGGTTGCTCCTCCCTGATGATTTGTCACTGTAATATTGTCTAATTTCAACAATGGTTCATCTTTTGAAACGGGTTCTGTCGGGAATACATCGATTGCTGCTCCCATGATCTTATGCTCTGAAAGTGCATGATAAAGTTCTTTCATATCAACTGCGACTGCTCTTGCTGTATTGATCAAATAAGCAGTTTCTTTCATCTGATTAAATTCCTCTTTTCCGATAATTGGTGGATCACCAGCCTTGATCCTTGCATGAATCGTGATCACATCTGATCGTTTGATCAGTTCTTCTTTTGTAACTGGTTTGCATCCTTCTTCTCGAATCTTATCTTCATCTGCAAATGGATCATGAACAAGGATAGTTGGATGAAAACCTTTCAGACGTTCAATGACGAGACGACCAATCGTTCCAAATCCAATGATTCCGATCGTCTGGCTTCTTAGTTCTGTCAGTGTCTCAGAATTTTGATATTTTTCTCTCCACTCACCATTCTTTAATGCTGTACAAGATCTTGTGATATTTCTTAATTCATTTAAAATCATTCCAATCGTATATTCTGCAACTGCATATGCATTATGAGCTGGGCAATTAATAACTTTCACACCCTTTTCTTTTGCCGCTTCCATGTCAATATTTTCCACACCACCACGACAGGATAAAATATACTTTAGATTTTCTGCTTCTTTGATCACTTCCTTACTAACCGGACACTGATGTACAAAAATAACATCCGCCTTTTTCATAAGCTCTGTAATCTCATCTTCTACCTCAAATGCACATGCTCCCTGTGTTTCTATCTTTCGGATAACTTCCCTGAAATCATCTTTACTACTATTTTCTTTCCAGGATTTACATATAAACTCATCAATGATCGAACTTTTTTCTAATTCCCTCCTAAAATATATGGACGGAATCATCATATCTCCTACTGCAACACATTTCATAATAAAACATCCTTTCTAACACTTATATTTGTTTTATATTAACATTTTTATGTTCGTTTTGTCTATATAAATGTTCGTTTAGAACTTTTTATTATTCTCTTATTTCTTGAATTTTCCTTTTCTGTAAAGTATAATAAAAGATAATTATATAGTATATAAAAGGAGCTATTTCGTTGAAAAAAGATATACGTCAACAAAAAATATTAGATTATTTATCTCATTTTGAAAGGATTTCAATTTCTGAAATCTGTGAAATATTTGGCATCGTACCAATGACTGCACGAAGAGATTTAAAGGAACTTGAGGATGACCATAAATTGATCCGGACACATGGAGGTGCAACACTTCCTTCTCTTTCGATTCACGATACCACTCTTCCTTTTCATCAGCGTATGACGCAGAATATTGAATTGAAAGAATCTATTGCAAGAGCTGCTCTTCCTTACATTCAGAATCGACATCATATTTTCCTTGCCTCTGGAACAACAGTCCATATGTTTGCTACAATGCTCAAAGATTCTGGCACCTTAAATATCGTTACAGATGCAGTCAATATTTCTTACGAATTAAGTTCATATCCTAATATTCATCTAATTTCTCTGGGTGGAGAAATACGTCATAATTCACTTACTACAACTGGTCAGATTGCCGAATCGAATCTGAATTCATTCCAGCTTGACTGTGCTTTTATTGGAGTTAATGCTGTTGATGAAGAAGGAAATATCTTTTTAGGAAGTATGGCTGAGGCATCAATTGTACGCCTGCTCTGTCACATGGTTCCTGAAATCTATTTTCTCGCAGATGAAACCAAACTTATGAAGAAAGATTTTATCTACATCTGTCAACTTGGAAAAGGTCGCAATCTTATTACGAATTCTTCAATCTCAGAAAAATGCATTCATACATATGAACAACTCGGTGCCTGCGTGATCACAGAAAGTCAAAAAGACCGGAGATAACTATTCCCGTTATCTCCGGTCTTTTCATTTCTTATAATTATTTACTCTTTGCAGCTGTTGTTGCGTTTTTTGCAGCTGTTGTTGCGTTCTTCGCCGCTGTTGTTGTAGTAGTTGTTGCTGCTGTAGATGCTGTTGTAGCTTTATATTTGAACTTAACTTCTTTCCACAGATCCTGATCTACAGACTTCTTGTCATCCCACTTCTTGTCAGCATCTTTTGTCCACTTCTTGTAGACTTTCTCGTATGCTGCCTGCTGTTTTTCCTGAAGCAGTGTGGATTTGTTTGATGCAGCTGCTGTTGTGTCGTTTGGATTTAACATCTTGATGATCACGTATGCATCGTCTAATTCTACGACTCCGCTTACCTGGTTCTTCTTAAGTTTTGCTGCTGCTGTTTCGAATTTTGTTCCTAATGCAGCTTTTCCTTTTGTATAGGATTCTTCGTTGTCAGAGTTTACGCTGAACTTCTTAGCTACAGAGCTGATACTCTGACCTTTCTTGATCATCTTTAATGCGGATTTTGCTTTCTTTAGCTGATCTTTCTTCTCAACGGCTGTCATGTCTTTTTCTTTTCCTGTCTTGCTGTCTGTTGTCTTTGTTGTGAAAACAAGTTTGTAGACTTTGACAGTTTTGGCTTCGTCATCTGTTACTGTAACGTTTGCTTTCTTGATGATCGCCTGCATAACTTTACTTGCGATCGTGCTTTCTTCGTACAGTTTCTGGATCATATCTTTATCTGCTTCTGTCTTCTTCATGACTTTCTTACCTGTTGAGTCTTTTGCGAAGGCAGTTACGCTTTCTTTGATCTGCTTCTTCTCAGATTTTGTTAACTTCACGTTGTAGTCGTCTGCATGTGCTGCTAAAACTTTGATCTGTTTTAACTGGTTGATAACGCTGTTTTTGACAGACTGCTGCATTGTGATCTTCTTTCCTTTGCTGTCTGTTCCGACCTGCATAGACCACATGCTGTCTCCGAAGTATGCTCCGTACTGAGCTTCTGCCTGATACTGCATGATTCTTGCATATACATGAGCTTCCTGGAATGTTACTTCTTGTCCTGCATATTCAAATAATGTCTTCTCATTCTTGCTTTTACATCCTGTAAATAAAGAAAGAGTTAACGCAAGAACTGCAGTTAAACATAGCAACTTCTTTGCTAATTTCTTCATTTCATTTTCTCCTTCATATTATGATTATATTAGCTAATGTCTGGCGATATTATAGCACAAACTTATCAGATTATCAATGAATTGAGCGAGTTCACACAATGTTCAATCTTTTCTAACTGCTTCACTTTCTTTGTCTTTGACAGATCCAGTACAAATGTCGGATTCTTGCCTGCCTGGAAGGATAATTCACGTTTGTATTCTTCTAATACCACTGGAATTTTTTCTACGTCCACAGCTGCATCTGGTTTCATTTCAAATGAGACTTTTTCTCCTTTTTGTTTCACATCTGTCATATAAGCATGATGTGCTAATGATTTCAAATATGCAACATATAACAGGTTGTGGACTGCTTTCGGCATTTCCCCAAAACGGTCGATCAACTCGTCTGTCATATCTTCCATTTCATCTTTGGATTCAATGGATGAAATACGTTTGTATAATTCCAGTTTTTGATATTCATTATACACATACGTTGATGGAATAAATGCATTGATGTCGAGATCGAGTGTTGTGTCAAATTCATCCTCGTCTTTTAATTCGCCTTTTAATCTCAAGACTGCTTCATTCAGCATCTTGCAATACAGATCGTATCCAACTGCTTCCATATGACCGGATTGTGCCTGTCCCAAGAGATTTCCTGCTCCGCGGATCTCCAGATCTCGCATTGCGATCTTATAACCGGATCCCAGATCTGTAAATTCCCGGATCGCCTGTAATCGTTTTTCTGCGGTTTCTTTTAACAGTGTGTTCTTTTTGTACATCAAAAATGCAAATGCATTTCGATTCGATCTTCCGACACGTCCTCTTAACTGATACAACTGGGACAGTCCAAGCTGGTTGGCATCGTGAATGATCATTGTATTTACATTCGGAATATCTAGTCCTGTCTCGATGATCGTTGTGGATACCAATACATCGATCTCATGGTTCATAAATCCCATCATGATCTCTTCCAGTTCGCGTTCTTTCATCTGTCCGTGGGCAAATGCAACTTTCGCATCTGGAAGCAATCTCTGTAATTCGGCTGTCACTTCTGCGATATTATTGACGCGGTTATACACATAATATACCTGCCCGCCACGTGTCATTTCGCGGTAGACCGCTTCTTTGACCAGTTCTTCATTATATTCCATAACATATGTCTGGATCGCTCTTCGGTCATGCGGTGGTTCTTCTAATACACTCATGTCACGGATTCCGATCAGACTCATATGCAGGGTTCTTGGAATTGGTGTAGCAGATAATGATAAGACATCGACATCTTTTTTCATTGTCTTGATCTTTTCTTTATGTGTCACTCCAAAACGCTGTTCTTCATCAATTACGAGCAGTCCCAGATTCTTATACTGCATGTCTTTGGACAATAAGCGATGCGTTCCGATCACAACATCTACCGTTCCATTTTTGAGTCCTTCGATCGTCTCTTTCTGCTCTTTTGCTGTACAAAATCTAGACATCATGCGTACGGTGATCGGGTAATCATGAAATCTCTGTGCAAATGTATTGTAATGCTGCTGTGCAAGGATCGTGGTTGGTACGAGATACGCCACCTGTTTTCCATTGTCTACTGCCTTAAATGCTGCACGGATCGCTACTTCTGTCTTGCCATACCCGACATCTCCACAGATCAGTCGGTCCATGATCTTCTTGCTTTCCATATCCCTTTTCGTATCATCGATCGCATTTAACTGATCCTGCGTTTCATCGTATGGAAATAATTCTTCAAACTCTTTCTGCCATACAGTGTCCTTGTCATAGACATATCCTTCTTTTGCCTGTCTTAGTGCATATAACTGCACGAGTTCTTCCGCAATATCTTTGACTTGACCTTTGACACGTGTTTTCGTCTTCTTCCATTCATTTCCACCTAATTTATGAAGTTTCGGCTTTCTTGCATTTGCACTTGCGTATTTTGCGATCTGGTCTAGGGCTGATGCTAAAATAAATAAATTATCACCGCCCTGATATTCAATACTGATGTAGTCCTTTTCAACCCCATCTGTTGTGATCTTTTCGATTCCGCGGTAAATACCGACTCCATGTTTTTCATGAACAACGTAATCACCGATATTGATATCTGCAAAACTTCGGATCTTTTCTCCTTGTTTTTTCTTCTCTTTCTTTCGGCGCTTTTTTTCTTCTCTTCCTTTGAAAATGTCTCCTTCTGAGATCAATACCCATTTGGCTGCCGGATATTCAATTCCTGTCAGAAGCTTTCCTGCTGTGACAACAATCTGCCCTGCTTCCACTCCATATTTCAAGTCCTTATCATATGTCACAACCAAACCATTTTCTCTCAGATCACTGCTTAGACGTTTCGCTCTTGTAACAGATGGAGAAGCAACAACGATCCTGTAGTCCTTACTCTGATATTTGGTAAGATCTTTGACTAACTGCTCAAAACTGTTGTTATAAGACTGAATGGATTTTGTATCCATAAATAAGGTTCTAGCAACTCTAAAATCATTGATCTCAGCAGATAAGATCGAATAACATAGCATCTTATGTTTCTCGATCTGATATAAAATACTCTCATAATCTGTCACCGTATTTGCCTGTTTAGGCAGAAGATACCCACCTTCCAGACGGCTTTTCATACTCTCTGAGAATTCCAGATAAAATGCATCTGCACGTTCTCTGATATGTTTTGGTTCATCCATATAGATCATGCTTTCTTCTGGGAAATAATCTAAGATGCATTCTGTATTTTCATAAAAATATGGGAGGTAACCTTCTACTCCGATCAACATATGAAGTTCCCTTAATTCCTCACGGACACGGTCCATTTCTTTTCTTAGGCGGGTTTCCTGATCATATTTTTTTTCTTTTTTAAACTTCTGTGATAACTTCTCATAATCTTCTTCCATATTTCGAAGACCATGTTCAATCCTTGGCTGGTTTAAAATGATCTCTGATGCCGGATAAATGGTCAGAGTATCGACTTCTTCGATGGATCTTTGGCTTTCTTTATCAAAACTTCGGATCGAATCAATTTCATCTCCCCATAGTTCGATACGATATGGGCTTTCCTGCGTGTATGGGAAAATATCAATGATTCCTCCTCGCACAGCAAACTCGCCTGGAGCCTCAACAAATGGTGCTTTTTCGTAGCCTCTGGCAACAAATTCTTCTGCAATCGTTGCCTCTTCCAGTGTCTCTCCCATTTTTAACTTCATCTTATGATTCTTGATATCACTTAATGGAACAACCTGATCCATCACAGCATCGATCGTCATCACAAAGGTTCCACATTTGTCATCCACGATCTGCTTGATCGCCAGCATACGGTCTCTTGCGATTGCATTTCCATGAACATCAGCTGTATAGAATAATGGATCTTTTGCTGGAATATACTGAACCTTTTCTCCAAAGAAATGACTTGCCTCGACCCATTGTCTTGCTTTGTTCTCGTCTGGTACGATGATGATCTTAAATTGCTTTTTCTTATGATTTCCGATCAGACTGGTCAGATGCCATTTGGCTGTATCGGTGCATCCTGATACAAGAACCGGGCCACAGTAATCTTCGACCTCATCCTTTAATTGTCTGTATACCGGATCGTCTTTTAATATATGTTCTAACACTTTCTATCCCTACTTTTTCTTATTGTGGCGGTTCATCGCTTCTGTGATGTCGCCCATAACGATCAGCTGTACTGCATCGTACACTTCATCAAAACGTTCCGCAAAGATTGCCTGTTCTTCTTTTGTAAAATGTCCTAATACATAATCTGCCAGATCATATCCTTTTGGTTTCTCTCCAACACCGATCTTCACCCTTGGGAAATCCATACTTCCTAAATGACTGATGATACTTTTCAGTCCATTATGTCCCCCTGCACTTCCCTTTCTTCGGATACGCAGTCTTCCAACATCAAGGTCGATATCATCATGAATAATGATAAAATCTTCTGGCTCTAATTTATAGAAATCCATGATTGGACGAAGACTTTCCCCGCTTAAGTTCATAAATGTCTGTGGTTTCACAAGAAGGACTTTTTCTCCTCCCATATAACCAGTTCCGATCAATGCTTTGTGTTTCCCTGTATTTATACTTATGCCTTCTTTGTCTGCAATATAATCAAGAGCTTCAAATCCAATATTGTGTCTTGTGTTGTCATATTTCTTTCCCGGATTCCCCAGTCCGACGATTACTTTCATAAGATATCTCTCCTTTTTCCCTAGAATCTATAAAACTGACAAACACCCGGAAATCAATGGATTCCCGGGTTGTCTTTTTCTTTCTTTAGTTATAGTATATCCCAATTTACAATTCTCAGCAAGATTTTTTCTAGTTATAATGCCTGAAAGAATTCTCTTGTCTTATTTACCTTCTTCATCAATGTATCAAACTGTTCTGGTGTCAGTGACTGTGGTCCATCACATAATGCTTTGGCTGGATCATTATGAACTTCTACCATTAATCCATCGGCCCCAGCTGCGATCGCTGCTAATGCCATTGGCTCTACCATATCTCTGATTCCTGTTGCGTGAGATGGATCTACCATGACTGGAAGATGGGATTTCTTCTTGATCATAGGGATTGCAGAAAGATCTAATGTATTTCTCATGGCTGTTTCGTATGTTCGGATTCCTCTCTCACAAAGGATTACATTTTCATTTCCACCTGCCATAATGTATTCTGCACTCATTAACCATTCTTCGATCGTTGCTGCAAGTCCTCGCTTTAATAAGATTGGTTTGTTGATCTTTCCTAATTCTTTTAATAATTCAAAGTTCTGCATATTTCTTGCTCCAACCTGAATCAGGTCCACATCTTCGAATAATGGAAGATGACTTGCATCCATGATCTCTGTAACAACTGGAAGTCCTGTTGCTTTCTTAGCTTCTAATAATAATTCTAATCCTTCTCCATGAAGTCCCTGGAAAGAGTATGGGGAAGTTCTTGGTTTGAAAGCTCCTCCTCTTAATAATCCTGCACCAGAATTCTTCACATCGTTTGCGACTTCTGTGATCTGTTCTTTTGTCTCAATAGAACATGGTCCTGCGATCACCTGGAAGTTTCCACCACCGATCTTTACTCCGTTTACATCAACAACTGTATCGTTTGGATGGAATTTTCTGTTGGCCTTCTTGTATGGCTCCTGAATACGCTGTACATTTTCAACGATGCTGTTTGCCATGATATGACGCATATCTACAACAGATGTATCTCCCACTAATCCAAGGATCCTTGTGTTAACACCTTCGGATTCGTGGATTCCCAGTCCCTGCTCTTCCATCTCTTTCTTTAATGCGTTGATCTTTGCTTCTTCTGCCTGTTTCTTTAAAATAATAATCATGATGTTCGTCCTTTCCTGGCAAGTCGTTTCTATCCTGCTTCTCTGGTGCGGCCTTTGTTTCTTTGAGTAAAAAGAAAAGGCATGCACTCTGTTGCAAGAATGCATGCCTTAAATGTTTTACTCTGTCGGTTTAAAGTGACATAAGTTTTGGCGATGATTCATTGCAACAAAAATAGTCAGGATAAAAATAATAACCCTGAAAGCTAAAGTAATAAAATGTGCAATTATTCATCTTACTTGTTGTCATCTTAGTTTCTCCTTGTTTTGATGTTTTTACGATACATGAAATTTTTTTCTGTGTCAATAGATTTATAGATGTTTTTTATAAAATCCATAGACCGTATTTATGATTTATTTTATGAATTATAAAATTTATTTTTTGCGCACTGCAAGAAATGATGCGATCAATGCTGTGATCGGTACTGTTAATACAACACCAAGACTTCCAGATAATCCTTGCATGATCTCAATTCCGATCACATAAGAGTTCGCTAACTGTCTGTAGCTTAGATCATATGCGTAATTGATCACTAATGTTGTCATTGCACCGCCTACATAAGCAAAGATCAGTGTATTCGTCATCGTTCCCATCATATCTCTTCCAACATTGATTCCTGATACAAAAAGTCGTTTCATGGACAGTGTTTTGTCTGTTTCATAAATTTCCTGAATCGTAGATGCAATGGACATACCAACGTCCATGACGGCTCCTAATGCTGAAATGATGATTCCGGCAAAAAGCAATTCTCCGATCTTTATCTTTGTATTTTGTCCGACATAGTTCAATGCTTCGATATCCGATACATTATATCCTGTGATCCCTGCTGCTTTTCCAAATGCCATCGCTGCCACTGCTGCGATCACGACCCCGATCGCTGTTCCAAGGATCGCAGACACTGTTTTGCTCGAATATCCACCAAGAAGTCCTAATGTTACAATCGTTGTCAACACTGCTACAATGATCGTCAACACGATCGGTGAAATTCCCCGATACATCATCGGGAACATGATACCAATGATACATGCAAACGCAAATACAAGACTTAAAATAGCATAAACACCTTTTTTCCCACCAATCGCACATACCACCGCTGCAAAGATCAACGCAAATCCATAGATTGCCATGGTACGGTCCTGACTATATACGGTAAATCCTGCATTTGTTCCACTTTTATTTACGATCACGATGATCCTTGCTCCTACTTTACAGTCAGCTCCAAATAAAGTTCCGCTTGGATTGATCGCCTGTTTTTCTTTTCCTTTGTAGGTTCCCGTTGTCATTTTGACCAGAACTTTCTGCGTTCCATAACGACTTCCGTCTTCTGCAAGATTATCTTTGATGATCTTTGTTACAACTGCTTTTTCATATTTTTGTCCTTTATAAGATGCCAATGGCGTTTTCTGAAACTGATTGCATTTGAAGATGATCCCTGCAAATAAACACACTGCTATTGCGAGAATCAAGATTTTTTTCCACGATACTACTTTTTCCATAAGTTGTCTTCTTTCTATAAATCGTAGCCTTTTATTTATAAAGAAAAATCAGAGAATGCCTGTGTCCGGATCTATCATTCCGGGCGCAGGCTTTTGCTCTGTCTGATAAATTAAGTTACGACACTAATTCTTTATCATCTCTATTTGATTGTTGCTTTTTTGGCTGTGCTGTAGGCTCCATAAATACGTTTTCCATTTACTGTTTTGTAAGAACGGACTTTTACGTAATATTTTTTCCCTTTTTTCAGACCTTTGATCTTGTAAGATGTTGTTGTTTTCGCTTTTCTTACTGTCTTTTTACCTGTAAATTTCTTGTTTGTAGAATATACAACTTGATATCCTGATGCTTTCGTATTCTTTTTCCATTTGATCGTTAGCTGTTTTTTGATCTTATTTATTAAAGAGATACTCTGTTTCTTTGGTGCTACAGTCACTGTAACTGTTTTGGAAGCTGCTTTGTAGTCTGTAGTTGCTGCTGCTTTCACTGTGATTGTTGCAACTCCTGGTGCTTTCACTGTTACTTTTCCGTTAGCATCTACTGTTGCAACGGATTTGTTTGATGTTGTGTAAGTGAGTTTACCATTTCCATTTGTTTTTGCATTTAATTTGAATGCTTTGGATGTTTCGCTCTTCTTATAAGATGCAGTTGCTGTGATCGTCTGGTCTTTTGCCTGTACTTTTGTATCATCTTTCTTTGTTGTATTTGAGTTCGCATCATCTTTTTTGGTATCTTCTGCTTTCTTGACGATCTTGTATGAAGATGATCCATCTAATACTTTTCCTGTTTCCGCATCGTATGTTGTAACTTCAAAGGAGTCATCTGTTACATTGACTACAGAATAACTTGGTGTCCATGTCTGGCTTCTCTCAGAAATGAAATCCTGTTTTGCTGTGATCAGATTGTAGAATTTAGATCCTGTTGCTGAGTTTGCTTCTAAATATACAGTTCCTTTTGGATTTACAACTGTTCCGCCTTTTGTTGTATCAACGATTTCGTAGCAGTTATTTTCTTTTGCATAATTTGCTGTATTTTCTGTTTTTGTGAATTTATCATGTGCCTGCCCATCACTCTGTAACTGATATGTTCTGGAGTATGTATGGTCATGTCCCTGAAGTACAACATCAATATCATATTTATCCATTAATGGTGTTAACTGTGTTCTTAAAACCATTCCGTCAGAATCTGAATGATCATATCCTGATCCATAAATGTCCTGGTGGAACATTACAACTTTCCATTTTACATTTGGATTTTCTTTGATCGCTTTACGCATAACATTTTCGTGAGTTGCACAGTTGTAATTGTTTGTGTCTAATACGATAAACAATGTATTTCCATATGTGTAATAATAGTCTGTTCCTGCTGCTGTCTTTCCTTCTGTATACTTTGCTGTGTTTCTATATCCACCTGTATCAAATGCATTTGGATTGTTGTAATGCATACTATACTGTGCTGATCCTGAATCGTGGTTTCCGATCGTTGTTGCTACTGGAAGAGATCTTAAAGCATCTGCTCCAAGGTAACCTGCATACTGTTTTTCATTGTTATTGGTATTTACCTGATCTCCTGCGGATGCAACAAAACTTAGATTTGGATTCTGTTTTACTGCATTATTTAATACGTTATTCCAGTTATAACTATCATTTCTTGCTGCATAGTTATTATCTTTCATCACATCTCCTTCAGTACTTGTCTGTCCTGAAGAAGCTCCGATCTGAGGATCTCCTACATATAAGAAAGAATAGTTTTTAAATGATTTTGTGGAATATTTCTGTACATCCTGATATTTTCCATTCTGGAATACCTGATAGTAGTAAGTTGTATTTTCTTTCAGGTCATTTACAGATGCTTTGTTAGAATAGTACTGAACACCTTCGATCGCTACTGCCTGTGTCTGTTTTCCTTCGACTTCTTTTGCATCAGACATATCTGCTTTTGTTGCGATCTTAACTTTTGGTGTTTCTTGTGTTTTGCTGTAGTATGCAAAATTAAGCTGTGATTCTGTCGCTCCTGGTGTTAGGGATACATTTTCATAGTTTGTGCTGTATTTATCCCAGTTTGCTTTCCATGTGGACCAGCTTTCTGTTTTAGAAGCAGATGCATCATTCCAGTGTTCTGTCGCTGCGCTGACTGTTGATGAAAGAATTGGAGATGCCATCATAACTCCGCCTGCTAACATCATGGCTGATACAGTTGCTTTTGCTGCATATTTTTTTGCATTTCTTGCTATGTTTCTGCGAATTGTTCTCACAATAAGATCCTCCTTTAATATAGTCAATCATTCTCTGTTGTGTTTAACTATAAACTTGTGAGATTAAGAAAAGGTACATGGGAATGATAAGTTTTTGTAAAATTTTTTAATTGTATGACGGGAATGTGTCGAGTATTCATAAAAAGATAAAGAAAGATAGCGGTACGAAAAACGAATTCCATTGACGGATTTTTTGCAAAACGCTGATCCGCCAACACTCCTGCACAACTCACTGCGTTCAAACAGTGCCGTGTTGGCTGCGATTTTGCAAAAAATCCTATGGAATTCTACCATTTCGTACCGCTATCTTTCTTTATCTTTTTATGAATACCTGAAGACATTCTTGTATAAAATTAATAAAATTCAAGCTGATGGGTGTATGTTAAACGTTATCGTTTTTTAATTTTTATAGAAGCAGACAGATATTATTAATGCTAATACAGTAAAACATACACACTGTGTAGTGGTTTGAATAGACTTCATG
>UMEA01057405.1_pt1 | contig 12997 bp, 8 predicted proteins | sample 1964621 | NCBI WGS metagenome assembly UMEA01 (sample SAMEA4836007, study PRJEB28245) | human gut metagenome | biome: gut microbiome; material: fecal sample | place: Denmark | collected 2008 | reverse complement strand
ATTATATATAAATATTGTAAAAGGTATAACTAATCGTTATATCTTTTATTTTTAATTTTTCGAGGTGTGTATATGATACATATATTATTAAATGGCTCAAGTGGTAATATGGGTAAGACTTTTTGCGAATACATAGAAAAATCAAACGATAAGTGTGAGCATTCCTCTAATTTTGACATACTTTATGCTATAGATAAGTCAAATTCCGATTTATTTAATAACATAGAAATTAAACCTGACGTAATAATAGATTTTTCAACCCCTCAAGCCACTTTTTTAGCTTTAGATTATGCTGTTCAAAACTTAATTCCAGTAGTTATAGCTACAACTGGATTTAGTCAAAGTGAAGAAAATAAAATCAAAGAATTCTCTGAAGCAATACCCATATTTAAATCGTCAAATATGTCACAAGGCATACATATCTTTTCAAACCTTGCTTCAAAATTAGCAAAAAAATTTAACAATATTAATCAAAATGTGGATATTGAAATAATAGAAAAACACCATAGAAATAAAATAGATGCACCGAGTGGTACAGCTCTTATGATAGCTGATAATATAAATAAAATCTGCAATAACAAGTATAAGTACGTCTTTTATAGAAGTTATAAAAATTCAAATGTGGATAATTTTGAAGCTCAAAATATAAGAAATGATTTTTGCAACGATAATAATAAAACTAGAAAAAATCAAAAATCATATAATGAAATTGGTTTTTCTTCAATTAGAGGTGGAAAGTTAGTTGGAGAACATACTGTAATTTTTCTAGGAGAAAACGAAACTATAGAATTAACTCACACTGCCTATTCCAGAAGTATTTACGTAGAAGGAGCTTTACATGCGGCAGAGTTTATAATATCTAAAAAGAATGGACTGTATGATATGCAAGATTTATAACAGCAAAAAAGCACTTCTGTTTTCAGAAATGCTTTTATTTGTATTTAAGATAATTCTATTTATTAGCTGTTTCCTCTACTGGATAAACGCTAACTTGTTTTTTATCTCTTCCTAATCTTTCAAATTTAACTCTTCCAGTTACTTTTGCATATAGTGTATCGTCGCTACCAATACCTACATTTGTTCCTGGATGGAATTTAGTACCTCTTTGTCTTACTAGAATGTTACCAGCTGGAACTATTTGTCCATCTGCTCTTTTAAGACCTAAACGTTTTGATTCACTATCTCTACCGTTCTTAACACTACCTTGACCTTTTTTATGAGCCATTTATCTCAACTCCCTTCGCGTACTAATTTAATTTTGTAAATCTCATTTTATATAAAATTTAATTATTCTTTAATTGTTTCTTTTTTTGTTGTTTTGCTTGCTGTTGTTTTCTTTTCTGCTGTCTTTGTTTCAGCTTTTGCTTCTGTTTTAGCTTCAGCTTTTTCAGCAGCTGTCTTTATTTTTGTAATTTCAACCTTTGTATATGGTTGTCTATGTCCTTGAGTTCTTCTGTAGTTCTTTTTAGCTTTATATTTGTAAACTAAAATTTTCTTTCCTTTTCCATGAGAAACTACTTTTCCCTCAACTTTTACACCTTTAACATATGGAGCTCCTACTTCTACTTTTTTGTCGTCAGATACTAAAACTACATTATCAAATGTAACTTTTTTTCCTTCTTCAACGTCTAATTTTTCAAAGAATACTACGTCTCCTTCTGTTACTTTGTATTGCTTTCCACAGCTTTCAATTATTGCGTACATTATATGTACACCTCCTCTTATATGTATACTCGCTAAGCATAAAATACAAGGCAGTTAGATAACTCTAACATTTAGTTGCCCGACCCAGGCGGCTTACGAGTAAATATTTTATCATACTTTTATCGCAATGTCAACCATTTGCGAAATATTAATTTTCTTTATTCCACACTCTTCAAGCTCTCTATCATATCGATTTTCTTTAATGAAAAATATGTTACTATATTTACAATGACTGCAAATACTACAGTTATTATTATACCTAGAATATAGCTTAATATTTGAATGTCTGGGTCAAACATTGTTATATCTAGTTCACATGTTTTTAATACATAAGTAGTTAAGACATTTCCTCCAAATAGTCCTAAAAATATTCCTATTATTGTAAGTATTATTGTTTCTCTTCCTATATAGCTATACACTTCCTTGTCATAAAAGCCTAATACTTTTATAGTTGCAAGTTCACGTATTCTTTCACTAATATTTGCATTTAATAAGTTGTATAGTACCACTAATGCAAGGAGGCCTGCTGCTACAATTAATACCCATACTACCATATCCATGTTGTCCATTACTGTTGCAAACATATCTTCTGTTGCAGAAGTAAAGCTTACACCTGATATATAGTCTGAATTGCCTAGTAATGTTTTTCCTAATTCATCTTCCTTTTGCTCTGTCAGTTCTGTTGTAATTGCATATACATGGTTTGATTCAATTCTTGTATCAAATACGCTGTTATATAGCTCTGGAGACATATATATGTAGTGCATAATATAGTTTTCTGTTATGTTAGATACTTGTACTTCTCTTCTATCTCCATCCGCATTTTCTAGTAGTACTGTATCTCCTTTTTTTATGTCTAATAGTTGTGATAGTTTTTCTGTTATAACTATACCATTATTATCCAATGCATATGTATTTTCTTGATTTTTTCTGTCACGCAATGTTATGAATTCTGATAGTTTGTTTATATCATTTGGTACTATTAATTGTATACTTTGATTATTATCGTCTTTTATTATTTTTACAGATTGTAAGTTTACACTTAATACATTTGTAATTTGCTCGTTTTGTAATAATTCTTCTTCTACTTTTGCTAAATCGTCACCGTACTTTTCTTCTTTTAATGAGATTCCTATGTTATATTTATTTATTTCTCCATATTGTTTTGGTATCATTCTTGATATTGAATCTCTTAATGCAAATCCTGCAATTATTAAAGAAGTACAGCCACATACACCTATTATTGTCATTAAAAATCTTTTCTTGTATCTAAATACATTTCTGGCTGTAACTTTTGCTGTGAAGTTAAGCCTTTTCCATATAAATGGTATTTTTTCTAGTATAACTCTTTTACCTGGCTTTGGTGCTTTTGGCCTCATGAGTGTTGCTGGGTTATGCCTTAATTGTCTTGCACATGTATATACAGTTGCTCCAAGTACACATATTAAAGCTGCCGCTATTCCAAGTGTTGCTATATCCCAATTAAATTGTAATATTACTTCTGGTACTGCATATACCATTGCATACATATTTGCGATTATTTTTGGTATTAGGTTAAATCCTATAAATATTCCTATTACACTACCTACTACTGTTGCAACAAACGCATAGATTATGTATTTCCTTGATATTTGTGTTTTGCTATATCCTAGTGCTTTAAATGTACCTATTTGTACCCTTTCTTCTTCTACCATTCTAGCCATAGAAGTTAAACTCATTAGTGCTGCAACTAGGAAAAATACTACTGGGAACACCTGTGCCAAACTTGCTACTCTGTCTGTATCTTGTACATAACTTGCGTATCCCATGTTTTCATTTCTATCTAATACATACCATTCTGGTCTTTCTAATTCCTTTAAATCTTCTTTTGCTTCTAATAATTCCTCTTCTGCCTTTTCTATTTCTTCTTCAAATTCTTTTTTTGCTTTTTCTAATTCTTTTTCTCCATCTTTTAGTTCTTTTTCAGCTTCTTCTATTTCCGCTTCTGCTTCATTTAAAGTATAATATGTATAATTTTTGTTACTTTCTAATTCTTCCTCTGCTGCCTCTAACTCTTGCTCTGCCTCTTTTATCTTATTTTCTCCATTTGTTAGTTCTTTTTTTGCTGTATTTATTCCACTTTCCAATGTCTTTATTGTAGCAGATATATCAGTTACACCTTGGTTTTTAAGTTCATTTTCTATAGAAGTAATTGTAGATTCTATTGTTTTTATTTTTAAATTTGTTTCTGCTATACTTGCTTCTATTTGTTCTTTTTCTGCTTCAGTTTCTGCGTTTTCTAGTTTAGTATTTAAATCTTGTAATGTTTCCTTTAATGTATTTATATTAGTGTTTAAACTACTTATCTGTTTTTGTATTTGTTTTAACGTTTCTAGCTGATTTTCATATTCTTTTATTTGCTCTTCAGCTTTTTCTTTTTGTTCTTCAAAATTTTCTTTTTGAGTTTGTAATTCCTCTTTTCCTGCATTTATTTGTTCTTCTGCATCTGCAAATTCGCTATATGCCATATTTCTATTAGATTCTAATTCTGCTCTTCCATCTTCTAACTCTTTTTTACCATCGTCTATTTCTTTTTGTGCGTCAGCTAGCTCTTTTTCTGCCTTTGCCTTTTCCTCATCTAGTTTTTCTTGTGCCTCTTGTATTTTAGAGTTTGCACTATCATATAGCTCGTTATACCTTGCTTCTCTACGTTCTTCTGAAATATTCTCTAGGCTATTTTTTACCCCTTCTACTGTATCTTCGTATTTATTACTTGTTGTATTTAACTCTTTTGCACCTGCTACTGTAAGATAAATATTAGTGTACATATCTATATTTATATTTTCTTTAGGTATGTACATATAGAAATCTATTACACCACTGCCTAGTTTAGTGCTTCCTCTATCTGTAGATATGTATAGTGGAGATTTAACTGTTCCAACTATTGTAACAGTATTATTCTTTAAAAGTTTAACTTCTTCTCCTTCGTCATTTGTTACATTTTCCACTTCAATATTTATGCTATCTCCTATAGCATGCTCGGTAGATAGTAAAAAATTTTCTTCTACTACACATTCGTTTTCATTTTCTGGAAGTCTGCCTTCTACTAAATTTAGTTTGTTTATATCATTAGAAAAAGTTTCTAGTTTTACCACAACTTCTTCGTCGCCCACATTTACTGTTGCATCTGTTTGATACGAACCAACTACTTTATCCACATTTTCTACATTTTTTATTGCAGTTATATCTTCATCTGTTAAACCTAATGTTGATATTACTTGTATGTCCATTACGTCTAATGAGTCAAAATATTCGTCCAGTGTATCTTTCATATCTGGGCTTGTTGCTCTTAACCCCGCAAAAAAACCAACACCTAATAATACTATAAGGAGTATTGAAATAAATCTTTTATATGAGTTCTTAATTTCTTTTATTCCGTCTTTTATTAATGCGGTTTTCAATGTTTCCACCTCATTTATATATTAATCTACCACTCTATTTCTGATATTGGAGTAGGATTTGGATTTTTTTGTATATCAAATGCCGTACCATTTTTAAAATGTATTACTCTATCTGCCATTGGCGTTAATGCACTATTATGTGTAATTATTATAACTGTCATTTGTTCTTTCCTGCATGTGTCCTGCAATAATTGTAAAATTTGCTTACCAGTTTTGTAATCTAGTGCACCTGTTGGCTCGTCACATAAAAGTAATTTTGGATTTTTAGCTATAGCCCTTGCTATTGCAACTCTTTGTTGCTCTCCACCAGATAATTGTGATGGGAAGTTTTTTAGCCTATTCTTTAAGCCTACTTTTTCTAATATTGCTTTAGGATTTAATGGATGCTTACATATTTGAGTCGCAAGCTCTACATTTTCTAAAGCTGTTAAGTTTGGCACTAAATTGTAAAATTGAAATACGAAGCCGATATCTTCTCTTCTATATTTTGTAAGCTCTTTCTTTTTGAATTTACTTATGTTTTTTCCGTCAATTATTACGCTTCCAGAAGTAGCACTATCCATGCCTCCGAAGTATATTAAGTGCAGTTGTTTTTCCAGCGCCACTTGGACCAACTATTACAACTAATTCTCCTTTTTCAATTTCGAAGTTAGTTTTATCTAATGCTTTTATAACAACTTCTCCCATTTTATATTCTTTTACCACGTTTTTGAACTCTATATATGGCATCTTTTTCACCTTTCCTTTGGCTTAAAATCTATTAAAGAGAGTAAATAAATATAGATAATTATGCTATCTATATAATGTACTCCCCTATATTTTCTTATTTTTATTTTTAATAATTGTATACTAAAATTCCAAATTTTTCAAGATAAGTTTTGCATTTTATGAATTTATTTTTCGATACATTTTTGAAGCCCTAGCACAATACGTACTAGGGCTTTGGTTAGAGGTTCCTTGCGAGATTTACTTCAGCACCTGTTTGATGCGGTAAGTCTCGATAGTGAGCTGCTCTTTCAAATCTTTGGCGATTTGCTTGACCAGTTCCTTATCGAGGTTCGGGTCGCTCAAAACAAGCTTCCCGTCCAGCACCACGTAGTCAATGGTTTCACCATTCACTTTGATGATCCCATTGGGTGCGATTTTGGAACCCTCAAAGAGAGGGCAAATCTCGAACTTTGTAGCCTTTTCCATGTTGTATTCCTCCAGTTTTTTTGTTACTTACCATTACGGTATTCTTTTATTATACTACATTTTACAATATTTGTCAATTAATATGTGGTTTTTTTACAAATATTTCCTGTTGTTTGTTTTTACATTTGTTCTATTCTAGCGTTTTCGTCTCCCAATATTTCTTTAAATTGCATTAAAGTTTCATTAGTGTTTAAAAATATTCCTCCTGCCATGTCTTTTCTTTCGCCATTTATTATTTCTACTTGTATATTATTTTTTTCTCCATTAAAAAATTTTATAGCGCCACGTAGCTTTTCTTTTTGAGCGTCATCTGCATTTGTTATATCTAGTATAAGTACATTTTTCTTTTGCTCTCCAAATTCTTTTATATCTCTTGCTACTATTTTTGTATCTTCATCTTCTCTTATGCTTAACCTTCCTTCTACTAGTACTATATTGTCTTCCATTAATATATTTGAGCAATTTTGATAACAGCTTTCAAACACAATTACTTCTGTAGGTCCATATAAATCTTCTATTGTAACAAATGCCATTATTTTATTTGTTTTAGTAAATTTCTTTTTTACACTTGTTATTATTCCAGCATATTTTACAAATTGTCCGTCTTGTAATTTGTCATTTATACTTATATTTGCCACTATTTCTGCTGTTTTTTCTTGTCCTTCAATCATTTCTGCATCTAGAGAACTTGCATTTTGTGCTTCTCGTATCTGGGCTGTGTTTATGTTGGTTTGCATTTCTATTTGATGCCTTAACTTATCTAGCGGATGTCCTGAAATGTATAGACCAAGCATTTCTTTTTCCATTGAAAGCAATTCTCTTTCATTAAATTCTGGCATTACCTTGTATGTATATTTTAATTCTTTTATCTCGTTTTGGCTATCTCCACCCAAGTCGAACATGCTTACTTGCCCGTCGAAACTTTTTTTAGAACTATCTGCTATTGAATCTACTATTGATTCAAATGATTCTAACAATGTTCTTCTTGTTTGTTCAAAATTATCAAATGCTCCTGCTTTTATTAAACTTTCTATACATTTTTTATTAACTGACGCATCTGCAATTCTTTCACAGAATGATGCAAAATCTTTAAACTCTCCATTTTTATTTCGTTCTTCTACTATTTCGTCAACAGCAGCTATTCCAACGTTTTTAACACTTCCAAGTCCAAAACGTATCTTGTTTCCATCAACAGTAAATTTTGTGTAACTTTTATTTATATCTGGTTTTAATATTTCTATATTTAGCCTTTTGCATTCGTCAACATATGCAGGTATTTTATCCAAATTTCCTAAAAAGCTATTAAGCATTGCAGCCATAAATTCTGCTGGATAATATGTTTTTAAATATGCTGTTTGGTACGAAAGTACGGCATATGCTGCTGCATGGGATTTGTTGAATGCATATTTTGCAAATTCTGCCATCTCGTCAAATATTGTATTTGCAGCTTCTGCTGTTATTCCATTACGCACACAACCTGGCACTACAACATTTCCATTTTCATCTACTTGTCCATTTATGAAAATCTCACGTTCTTTTGCCATTACGTCTAGCTTTTTCTTACCCATTGCACGTCTTACTAAATCCGCTCTTCCAAGAGAATATCCTGCTAAATCTCTTACTATTTGCATAACTTGCTCTTGATAAACCATGCAGCCATAAGTTACATTTAATATTGGCTTTAATCTTTCATGCGTATATACAGCATGCTCTGGATCTTTTTTGTTTGCTATATACCTTGGTATTTGGTCCATTGGGCCCGGACGATAAAGTGAAACACCTGCTATAATATCTTCTAAACAGTCTGGCTTTAGTTCTTTCATGAAGTTTGTCATGCCTTGGCTTTCAAATTGGAATATTCCAACAGAATTTCCTTCCTGCCATTGTTTATATACTTTTTGGTCGTTCATATCTTTATCAAACTCTACGTCTATACCTCTATTTTGCTTTACTAAATCCTTTGTATCTTGTATAACTGTAAGTGTCCTAAGGCCTAAAAAATCCATTTTTAGAAGTCCTAGTTCTTCTAATGTAGTCATTATATACTGTGTAGAAATTGTGTTATCTCTCATATAAAGTGGCACATAAGTATCTACTGGCTCTTTTGTAATTACTATTCCACAAGCATGCGTTGAAGCCTGCCTTGGCATGCCTTCTAATGCCATAGCTATGTCTAATAATTTTCTATATTCCTCGTTTGTATCATAAGCTTCTTGCAATTCTCTATTTTGTTCCATTGCCTTTTTTATTGTTATGTGAAGCTCATTTAGCACCATTTTAGCAAGTTTATCAGTTTCTGCATATGATACGTCTAGTGCCCTCCCTACGTCACGTATCACCATTCTTGCAGACATTGTTCCAAATGTAATTATCTGCGAAACATGGTCGTGTCCATACTTTCTTCCAACATAGTCTATTACTTCTTGTCTTCTTTCATAGCAAAAGTCCACGTCAAAATCTGGCATGCTTATTCTTTCTGGATTTAAAAATCTTTCGAATATTAATCCATATTTAATTGGATCTATATCTGTAATTCCTATTGCATATGCTACTATAGAACCTGCGCCAGAGCCACGCCCTGGTCCTACTGGTATTCCGTTTGATTTAGCATAATTTATATAGTCCCATACAATTAGGAAATAGTCTACATAGCCCATTTTGTTTATTACAGAAAGTTCATAATCTTTTCTTTCTATAATCTCTTCCGGTGGATTTTCTCCATATCGTTTTATACTGCCATCATCTGTAAGCTTTTTTAAATAGTCAAAATGAGTTTCAAAACCTTCTGGTACGTCATAATTAGGAAGTATTGTATGTCCAAATTCAAATTCTATATTACATTCTTCTGCTATTTTTACTGTGTTTTCTATTGCATCTGGCACATTTGCAAAATATTCTTTCATTTCTTCTGGAGATTTAATGTATAACTCATCTGTTTCAAAACGCATTCTATCTTCGTCTGTCATCCTTTTGCCAGTTTGAATACATAAAAGTACTTCATGGTTATACGCATCTTCTTTTTTTAGGTAATGGGCATCATTTGTTGCCACAAGCGGAATATCCAGTTCACGTGAAAGTTGTATAAGCTTTTGATTTACTAGTACTTGCTCTTTTATTCCATTATTTTGTATTTCTAGGTAGTAGTCTTTTCCAAATATGCTTTTAAACCAATTTGCAACTCTTTTGGCTTCCTCCATGTCATTTTTTAGTATTGCTTGGTTTACCTCTCCTGCCAAACATGCACTACAGCAAATTAAGTTTTCATGATATTTTTCTAATATTTCTTTATCAATACGTGGCTTATAGTAAAAACCTTCTGTAAAGCTTAATGAAACAAGCTTTGATAAATTTTTGTATCCCTCATTATTTTTAGCAAGTAATATAAGGTGGTTATATTTGCTATCTAGTTCAGCATCTTTGTCTTTTCTGGAACGTGGCGCAACATATACTTCACACCCTATAATTGGTTTTATTCCATTTGCTTTACATGCTTTATAAAAATCGATAGCTCCAAACATAACACCATGGTCTGTAATAGCCATTGCATCCATTCCTAGTTCCTTGGCTCTTACAGGTAAATCTTTTATTCTATTTGCTCCATCTAATAAACTAAATTCACTATGCACATGTAAATGTACAAAATCGCCCATTTTATTTCTCCTTCTTTGCGTTTATTTTATATATATTATTTATAGTTGGCATTATATCACATTAATTTTCGTTTTACAATTTGTATTTTGTTAAACAAAATGAGGCTTGTCTATATAATCATGTGTGTAATTACATAGATAAGCCCCATCTTGCTTTTTTCATTGAAATTAATTAGCTAAAATCCTCTTTAATTCTTTATCATGAATTCTCGAAGTTTTCTCTAATTCTGAAATTTTAAATGAATTAATTTCTACTTTTTTGTCAGTAGCTTCTTGCCTAGATTTTATTTGATTAGTAGTTTCTACATTCATACTGTACCCGTCAAACAAAGCTGGAATCTGATTAGACAATTTGTCTTCAATAATGACTAAATATCTTTTAATGTCTGCAAGTTCTACAGAATGTGCATCTATTCTTGAAGTTAATCTCTTGTCTACTTCGTCTATTTTTGAACTTAATCTCTTATCTACTTCGTCTATTTTTGAACTTAATCTCTTGTCTACTTCATCTATTTTTGCATCTAATTTAAAATAATTTTCGTCCATTTTTGTGCTTAATTCACCCAAAATTTTTATAACCTTTTCTTCAAACTCTTGACTCATTTACTATTCCTCCTTTCCTCTAAACTTTCGGCCATTATATCATGTATACTATTAGATTTCAATTAGAATCGTCAGGCAAATTTCTACAAAAAACAGCATAAGCTTTATTAATTCTACCTCATTTAAGCTTATGCTAATTTTTTCATTCTTTTATATAGCAAGTGACCAAATCATTGCTTTTGATACTTTTTTGCCGATTGCTTCTTCTATCGCCTTTTTATATAAATCTAATTGTACTTTATATTTTTCTTCTAATACTTTTATGTTTCCATTTGGTACATAATCTGTTTTATAATCTACTAATATTAGGTTATCGTCTTTGTCAATATAGTATAAATCTATAATTCCTTGTACTAATATTTGTGAGTTTTCTTCCGCTTCGTCATATATTGCTCTGGCTGGTACATTTATATAAAATGGCACTTCTTTGTGTATTTCTTTTGCATTTTTTAGCTCTTCCCATAGTTCTGATTTTGTATAATTGTATAATATATCTATGTTTATGGATTCCGCTTCTTCTTTGGTTATTATATTTTTTTCTTTTAGATTTTGTACAAAATCATGTAATTCTTCTTTTGTATAGTCTTTAGTTTCATCTAACTTTTGTACACACAAATGCAATAGTGTACCTTTTTCTGCTGCTGTAAGTATATGTTTTTCCTCCAAAAACTTTGGCTGCACTTCTGCTTTTTTATGTTCAGTTTTGGCATTTCTTGCCTCGTTAATAAGGTCTTCTATATCTTTTTCTTCTTCTAATTCTTTTAACTTTGTAACCGAAGTTTTTGCCAATATTTTTGAATTTGCCAAGTATTTATATTTCCAATTCAATGTTTTTAATATTTCATTATCTACTTTACTTTGCTTTGCTTTCGTGTCTATTTTTCCTCTTATATCAATGGTTTCTTCTGCTTCTCTTCTTAACCCTAAAATCAAATCTTGTTTATTATATGTAAATAATTGCATAACTTCTTCTATATTATTTTCTTTATTGTTTTCATATACCAATTCCAACCAGTCCAAATATGAAATATATTTTTCTACTAATTCTGATGGTATTTTTCCTTTTTCTTTAACATTTTTAAAGGTTTGTAGCAATTTTTCTTTATTTTCTAATGATTTTTTCAAATCTCTACTTAATCCTGTTATTATTAGCCTTTCCTTTGCTCTAGTAAGGGCAACATATAGCACTCTCATTTCCTCTGAAATTGTTTCTCTTCTTATCTTTATTTTTATAGCTTCTTTAGTTAGGGTTGGGTACTGTATCCTTCTTTCCGAATCAATATATTGAAGTCCTATTCCCATTTCTTGGTGAAGTAACACTGGTTTATTTAAATCCTGCATATTAAACCTTTTTCCTGTGCTTGCCAAAAATACAACTGGAAATTCTAGTCCCTTGCTTTTATGTATACTCATTATTCTAATTACGTCGTCATTTTCTCCTATTATTTTTGCAGAAGAAGCATCTTTGCTGCTAGTTTTTACTTTGTTTATAAAATTGATAAAGTTAAATAGCCCTTTAAAACTTGCAGTTTCATATTGCTTTGCTTTTTCGAATAATAGTTTCAAATTTGCTTGTCTTAAACTACCATTCGGTAATAGAGAAACATAGTTATAAAAACCTGTATCTATGTAGAGTTTCCATATAAATTCATTTAATGCCATATATTTTTCTTCTGATTTCCATTTATTTAAATTCTCTATTACCATATCTATTTTATGCCTTAATTCGGGCTCGGCACTCACTCTCGCTTTTTGCATAGCTTCATAAAAGTTACACTTATTATCAGCTAATCTTATTTGAGTTAAATCATTGTCTGTAAAGTCAAAAATACTAGAGCGAAGTACTGAAACAAGTGGAATATCTTGCATTGGGTTGTCGATTATTCTTAATAAATTCATTATTGTTTCCACTTCCATAGTTTCTAGATATGTATCCGACGAATCGCTAAAAACTGGCAAGTTCAGTTCAGAAATTTCTTTTTCATATATTGGTGCTAACACTGAAGTTGCCCTTAACAAAATGCAAATATCTCTTGGTTTAATTTTTCTATACTTTTTCTCTTTTTTGTCAAAAACTTGATAATCACTTTGAAGCAATTTTTCTATTTTTTTAGCAACAAATCTTGCATCTAGTACAGAATCTTCTATTCTCTCTTCCTCATTTATAGAGCTTTCCTCATTCTGCTCTTCTAGGTATATATCGTTGTCTTCTTTTTCTTTTAAGTCTATTATATGTAATTCTGCTATACCTGCATATGGTGCTTGCGTTTCTGGTTCTTCATAATTTGCACCATAATTTAAGTATTCTCCACTATTGTATTCTATATTGCCAAGCTTTTTGCTCATGATATTTTCAAATACTAGATTTGTAATATCTAGCACACTTTCTCTACTTCTAAAATTTTT
>UMEA01039066.1_pt1 | contig 13121 bp, 5 predicted proteins | sample 1964621 | NCBI WGS metagenome assembly UMEA01 (sample SAMEA4836007, study PRJEB28245) | human gut metagenome | biome: gut microbiome; material: fecal sample | place: Denmark | collected 2008 | reverse complement strand
ATAGTTATTTCCTCCCATAATACATTCATTTCCAAAGCTTTTATTTCGAATATCTTTCTTATAGATTTACCTATTCTTTAGTACTTGATTCACTTAAGAAATAGATAATTTCCTATATTAACTTCTATATTAGATACATTATTTCAATATTAGAAATATTTGTTATCTTAAGCGAATCAAGTATCACTATTTTCTATTATTTTGTATATTTACTTTGAATGCTTATATCCCTTTCTTTTTCTTTTATTTCTCTCTCCTCTTGCTTTTTGTTCTCTAATTTCTTCTCGTCTATTGCTTGGTTTTCCACCTGTCTTTCTTACATTGTTCTTACCATGTTGTGATTGCTTTATTCCATGCCTAATTACTTTTGCTGCAATCCATCTAAAAATTGTATTTTTATAAGAAATTTTTCTTCCTGCATATCTTGTCTTCGGACTATGCCTTTTCCAGCTAGAATAAGACACATAAATTACAACCCCACCAACAAGCACCAATTTTACTAAAATTGGTACTGCTATCGCAAAATGCCCACTAGGATCCACATAGTTTATCGGATTATTCGCACAGTATACGTATAAATGCTGTGTATCAGGTTGATCATTTTCTCCACGATATGTATCCTCTGTTAAGAATCTTCCTTCCTCTGGATCATAATACCTTGCATTCAGGTAATACAGTCCCGTAGTCTGGTCATAGATTCCTCCCGTATAACATACTTCATTGTCCGCCTGATCATCTCCATGGATCGTTGTCTCTCCAAAATCTGTATACTGGTAAGTCGCATCCGCACTTCCATCTTCTTTTACCAGACTTGTGGTACTTCCCTGGATATCTTTGTTATAAAGGTAATACTGGGTCGTATCTTTCTGGTATCTCTGGGTCGCAAGGATGTTTCCTTCCGTTCCGATCAGATTCTGGCTATTCTGTTCTCCGGCTGCATCTGTTGTATAAGCCACCACTCCATCCTGATAATAATAGTTGATCGTCTCATCTCCATCAATCTTCTGGATCCGCTGTCCGTCCCCATTATAGATGTTCTGCTGGATCACTGCTGTCTTTCCGTCTTTTGTCACGGACACCTGACTTAATCTGTTTTCCGCATCATATGCAAAAATCTGATCTTCTCCGGTCTTTGTGTTCTTTACATCTGTCTGGTTTCCATTCGCATCGTAATCATACTGACGGACTTCTTCTACCGCAGTTCCTTTCTCTTTCGTGGATGTCTTTAACTGATCCAATCCGTTATAAGTATACGATGTTGTCGTCGTTCCGTCATCTTCTTTGAGCCTGTTTCCAACATTATCATAGGTATATGTGACCGTCTTTGTCTTATCATCCTTGTTATGATCTGTTGTTACAGTCTTTGTCAGTCGTCCAAGTGTATCATAAGTATAAGATTTTGTCTCATTAACTTTGTCTGCATCTTCCTTCGGATAGTTATTGACCTGCGTTTTCTTTGTGATATTAGAGTTCTTATCATAGCTGTACTGATAAGATTCCATCACTTTTCCAGTCTCAAGATCTGTGTAGGTCATCTCTTTGACACGGTCAAAACTGTCATAGGTATAGATTTTTTGAACTGCCTGAGCACCGTTCTTTAACCGATTTCTGTAGTCCTTGATCTCTTTGACCTTTCCATACGCATCGTAACTGTAACTTCTGAGGACTTTCTCTGTTGTCTGCCCCTTGGAATGCAGTTCTCCTTTGATCTCCTGCAGCCATCCGTTTTCATCATAAATATAAGATAATGACTGGATTCCATCTTTGGTGGTCGGATAGGATACCTTACTGAGATTTCCATTCTCATTATAAGTATACCGGATCTGATGGGCTTTGATATCATCTACCGTTGGCTGGGCATTCTGACTGATCTCTGCAAACGTTGTGATCCTTCCTCTTGTGTCATAACTATATTCTGTATAACGATATGCCGTCTCTGTTTCAGATGATACCCTGTAATCTGTCATCTCTGACAGCTGGCCTTTATCATCATAACGATACCGGCTGGTCAGTGTTTTTGTTCCTTCTTTGTCATAAGACTGTGTTTTTGTAACCAGATTCCGGTTGTTATATTCATAGGTCTTTTTCGCCCCATTGGCATAGACTTCTGAGAGCTTATTTCCACGGTCATCATAGGTATACTTTGTTGTAATGGATTCACTGCCGTCTCCAAGATCCGATGTTGTTGTCACTGATCCGGATGCACTGGCTGTTTCCTGCTTGACATGTCCATTCGCATCTGTAACACTTGTTGTCGTTGATCCGTCTGAATTCACCTGATAGGAAACTTTTGTCTTCTGTCCTCCCTGTGTGATCTCGGTTACACGATTCTGGTCATCATAAGCATAGGATATCTGATCTCCATTACCATCAGTTTTTGTTGTCTCATTTCCCTTTGTGTCATACTCTGTTTTCTGTAAGATGGAACTGTTTCCAACCTTTACTGCGGCATCAGAAGTCCCTTTTGTGATCTCTGGATTCTGGATCGCAGCTGTCTGTTTTCCTTCTTTGTCATATAACTGCAAGGCGATCTTTCCATCTCCGGAAGTCTTTGTTCCAAGACTGATCGTTGCGATCTCTTTTCCGTCACTGGTGAACACATGATCCGTATATAATCCATGGCTGAAACTTCTGACGGTCTGCCCCGCTGCATCTGTCCATGACTTTTCACTGACATGTCCATTGGTCTTTGTTGTCTGAACGCTCAGATTCTGATAGTCTTTCGTTCCATTCAACGTATGGATCTGTGCATCTTCATATCCATAGGAAGTTTCCGTGACGGTATCTGTCCCGTCTGCTGATTCTGTTGCTTTGATCACACGGTTTAGTGAATCATAACGATACGCTGTCTTTATTCCGGATGCACTGGTTTCTGTTGCTACGGTTCCGTTATCATCGTATGTTTTAGATTCTGTCTGTGTCACTCCATCGGATGTTACTTTCGTCTGTATCGCTCTTCCCATGAAATCATACGATGTTTCCGTACTGCTTAAGATATTTCCTTTCCTGTCTTTACTGGTATTTTCTGTTTCACGCCCCATGGCATCTGTTTTTATCACAGATGTCTCTTTCTCTTCTCCCTGTGTCGTTGTTGTTGTCTGTGTCGTTCCCTGTACAGTATCCTGATATGTCGTTTGTTCTACAGAATCAGGAGCTCCTTCCTTTGTTGTCGTGACTGTTGTTGGCTGTCCGTGATCATCATAGGATGTGACTGTTTTGGTTTCTTCTTTTTTATTTTCACCTTTATCTGTTTCTGATATTACATTCCCTTTGGGATCATATTCATAAACAGTTTGTGAAATAAAGTCATTTCCATTCGTTGTAGTTTCGCTTGTTGGAAGATATGGATTTTTCTCATCCTCATACTCACTGCTTGTTATATCTCCGTTTTCTTCGGTCTCAGAGATGACATCATCGTTTTCATTGTACTCAATACTGGCGATCGTAAATGTTTCTTCTTTTTCCTTGTCTGTTTTCAAAAATTTCACCAGTCCGGCAGCATCCAGCTCCTGATAATCCACTTCCGTTTTGATCTTTCTTACAAGATATTCATTTACCCAGCCATTTTGTTCTCCGTCTTTTCCTCCATCATCATAACTGTAACTGCTTTCAATTCCATTGGCATCCGTCTTTTTCAGGATCTTTCCTGTATTCTTGTCAAAACTCATGGAATCCTGTGCTGTTTTGGTTCCGTCTGCCTTGTGAGAAGATACCGTCGTTGTTCCATCTCCATAAGAAAGCTGCTGGTATTCTCCATTCGGACGGATAAATCTTTCTGCTTTTTCTCCTGTATAAGCAATCTGGTACCCGTTCTTCTTTGCATCGATGATCTTGCTCATCTTCCCATTACTTCCATAAGCATATGTCTGATCCACAGAAGCTGTTTCTCCGCTGTTTTTGTGAGAAACATTCGTAAGTTTCCCTTCAGCATATGAATAAACAACCTTTGTTCCATCTGCAAGATCGATCTTCTTTAACAGATCTTCCTGTTCTCCGTTTTCATAATATGTAAAAACCAGTTCTTTGTTCAGATTGGAAACAACCTTATATAATCTTCCTTTTTCATCGTACTGATAGATCAGATAGTTGCCATTACTGTCCTCTGCTTTTGTGATCTCACCATTCCCATCAAATGCATATGTCATACCATCCTTCATATGGATATTTCCGACATTGGACACCGTGATCACTTCCTTTTCTCCTTCGGATGCTCCACTGTCTTCACTATCATCGTCTTTTTTCCCCGGACGATAATTTCCTTTATTGGAAATGGCACTTCCAAAGATATTGTCAGAAGCAGCATTCTGAAGTTTTGCATATGCCGCTGCTCTCTGATCCCCATTTGATGATCTTTTTACATCATCTTCTGTATTAAATAAAAGTGCATAGTCCTTTGTCTCCTTATTCTGATAAGAAACATCAACACTTCTGCTTTTTTGTGGACTGTATGTCAGATAGGTTCCGTCACTGTCCTGAAATACAAGATCATCTCCCAACTGGTATAATTCCTTATGAAAACTGTCATACCATCCTTTTCCAAGCATTCCTTCTTTATCTGACTGGCTGTTATAGGTTCTTGTGAGTTCAAGATTCAAAAGCAGTGATGGAATTGAAAAATCTGTACTTTCATACATCAGATTCCCCTGGGATTTTTCAACGGATCCTGTCCCATTGGGCGTGCTGATCTCCATGCTGTCTCTGTAATCTTTACTTCCTAGTCTTTTTTCATATTCTTCCTGTGTATCCTGTGCCACTTTTTCTGATAATGCATCCGTACTTTTTCCATTGATCGTTCCATCCATTGCCAGTTTCTGTGCCTGTACTTTATAATAGTAACTCTTGCCATCTCCCACTCTGGTATCCATGCAGTAGGAATCTTTGATCGCACCACGTACCAGTGTCGAATCATCCGGTGTGAAATCCGCGGATTCCCCCCTGTAAACTGCATAATAGATACTGTCTGTCAGTTCTCTCTTATCCCAGTAGATGACATTCTTTCCATACGATTTTCTGACCTTTACATTGGTTGGTGCATAATCCTGTGCTTTTGAGGCATCCGTATAATAATAGGATACTTTTGTTTCCCCGCTTTCATTCCCTGCTTTATCAACAACGATCACATAAACTTGATACTCTGTTCTTCCTGTCATGCTGTCTGCTGGAATCGAAACATTTGCATAGGCGTATCCATCTTCATCCGCCCTTGCACTTTCATGGTAAGTTGAGGTTCCTTCCAGACGGTATTTAAAATAGGATGCATTCTCATCTACGATCCCGACCTTCAGTCTCGGATTCAGAGAACCAGATGGTTCGCTCTCATCATTTCCTTCCTCAAAGGATATATCTCCTGCTTCCGGAGCCGTGCGGTCTATCGTAAACCATGCCGCTGCTCCCCAACCTGCAATATAACCGTTGTCTACTCCTCTTACAACAAGTTTATAATGGCCTTCCGGCATCGTACTGCAGTCAATATCCGCACTTCCGTTTCCACTCGTCCCAATCTTTGTAGATGAAGAATATGAAACATAATCACCTGTTTCTTCTCCATTTCCCCAGTTTGCAATCCTGTATTCCACACGGTTTAATGAATGGGATGAGATGCCTGCCCAGTTTACATGTAATGTCTTCTGATGATCGTTGTTTGCATACTGCGGTGTAACACTGACAGACGATGCCGTTGTCGGTCCATCATAATAAGTCACTGACATCTTTGGACGGTTTGATGATGCTCTGGAACTGTAAAACTGTCCATAACTCTTTGTCTCGTCCGCATTTTTTAACATCACACCATACGATGTGATCTTACCGGATGCACACTGTCTCGCATATTCCGTCAGATTAATGCTTCTTGCTTTCTTTGCAGTCCCTGTTGTTTTTACATTTCCATAATTCGTACTATATCCCGGGCGGTTACTCCATTTCAATCCAGGTCTGGTCCAGTTTTCTGTAACTCTTCTTGCCTCGATTGTCTGTCCACTCTGGCTGCTTCCGGTTTCATACATCGTAAGCGTTGCACTGTCTACATATTTTCCTTTGATCTTTGCTGTAAAATCTTTAAAACGCAGATATGTCCGGCAGACACCCTGTTTTGATTTTCCAGCCATCATGACTGTAACTCCATTGTCATAAAAGTTCGTATTTTTATAAGATCCATTAATTACATAGACATCCCAGAAATCCGTGGATTCGGTCCATGTGACCGTCGGATCGATCGTGACTGGATACTGTCTGTCTTTGTCCTGAAAGTAATCTTCATCCAGATGCAGTGTTAACAGATAAGAATCTTCTCCGCCATCTGGTTCAATGTCATAGGAAAGCTTCTCACTGTATGCCTTTCCTGTATGATCGTTCATGTTTGGAGCTTCCAGTGTTGCGACCAGATCCTCTGTTTTTTCATCTAGGAAGCTGATCCCGCCATCCAGTATATTTTTCTTTGGGACCAGTCCTTTTGCCTGAAAGCGGAATTTTAAAACATTTCCTTCTGGAGCTTTGGTCAGTACGATACTTTCCTTGATCCCCATGTTTAACGACTGGTAAGAAAATGTACATTCTTTCTTCTGGGATTCATAGGAGACTTTCACTGGCTTTTCTTCCTTCTCTCCCTGTGCATCTTCCACAGGAAGATCTTCGATCGCCTGTCGGTCCAGCTCTTTGACCGATGTCAGGGCGTCTTCCGTATCTTCTGCGGTTTCTTTTTCGGAAGATCCATCCGCTGAAATGCTTCTTACTGCTTCCTCTGCCTGTGAGACAGCATCTTCCACAGAGTCTGTTCCAGGATCCTCCGTTTTCTTCTCTTCCTCATTCTTTGTTTCCTGTCCATAGATCGGTGCAAAAGAGATCTGATATTTCCCATTTTCCATTAAGACCGGTGTCTCTTCGGACAGATCTTTGGGAAGATAATGTTTTTTATCTCCTTCTTTATTTTCATACTGATAATCCTTTAGATCCTCACCCTGCTCACTCTTTGATCCCGTTACCCTGACAAGACTTGGATCGTACTCCTGAAGATCTCCATTCTTATCTTCAAACCGGACATCCTGTCCGTAAAAGACCGTCTGTTTCTTTCCATCTTCCATCTGGAAAGTGGTCGAATCTTTCGTGTTCTCTTCTTCAACAACTTCTTTCTTCTCTTTCGGTACTGTTTCTGCTGCTCCTACCACAGTCGTTTCATTCACGATCGCAGACCATTGCACGGATGTAAAAACCATCGTAAAGGTCAACAGACAACTGACAAAGATCTTTGCATATCTTTTCATAAACATCCTCCTATGCTTTTCCATTGGCTGTTTTCTATGTTTCCTCACCCTTATTTTGATCATTTCCATCTAAGACAGATTCCGCTTCTTCTGAAAGATAGATAACTCCCCATTGATTAAGTTTTATATAAGTTGATTATACAAATATCATATATTCATTTCAATCACTTTTATTTTTTTCGACATCTTGCACAAAGATCTCCTGTATTTTTTTGTCACTCTACCAATTGAAAAAATATACTCTGTCGTTCCTGAATTCGTAAATTTTCCTTTTTTATCCTCATATTCTAAATCTTATATTATTTTTCTTTTGTTTCCTTTTCCGATATTTCTCGATAAAAATAACGATCCCACAGTCCAAAGACTGTGGGATCATCCTTCTTACTCTTTCCACAAAGCATCATCACTTGTTACAATTTTTATTCCTTTGTTAGTAAAATTATATAATTGATCTTTATTATTGATCGTCCAGATATTAATCTTTATATTATTTGCTTCAAATAACTGAATCATATCATCCGACAAGATATTTTTGTTAATACTTACATTAATATGATACTTCTTCATCCATGAGAGATCGTTCTGAGTAAAATCATGCCTAACATATTCTAATGGCATTTTACGTGCATATTTTCTCATATAAGTAAGCTGTTGTTTGTATTTACAAGTGACGACTGCCTGATTTTGCATTTTTGCTTTTTTTAGACTTTGATACAGTCGTTTGATCGTATCTTTTTTCATCTTTTGTTTGATCTCGATCACAGGCTTCATATGATATCTTTTGCAAATACTTAAATATTCCTCAAGAGACGGTATCCTTAATTGTTTTTTTGTATATGATTCAATATTGTTTCCTGTTTTGATATGATATTTGCTTCGAATCTTTTGATATGTTAATTTCTTTTGATATATATTTTTTCCAGATAATCCACACATACGATTTAATGTTTGATCGTGCATGATCACAAATCTACGTTTTCCCTTTTTATCCTTGGCAGTTTCATGAATGTCACACTCAACTGCTTGAAAACCTTCTTTTCCTGCGGCTTCGAATGCAGGAATTGAATTCTCTGGTGCATATTTCGTATATCCTCTGTGAGCGACATAACATATATTATTTTCATTTGCTGAAACATTTATATTTAATTGCATGATCACGCATATCATCATGCAAAATACTGTGAGGTACTTTATTATTTTCATAAAAATTATTCTCCTTTGTTGGATATCCACAGTCAAATTGACTGTGGATATCTCTGGTGCTCTATTTTCGTGAACTACTCGGCAAATAGTCCTTATTTGATTGTTACAGTGCATACAAACTTCTTTTTGCCTACCATAACTGTGATCTTTGCTTTCCCTTTCTTTACAGCTGTGATCTTTCCTTTGCTTGTCACTTTTACAACCTTCTTGTTGGAAGTCTTATATTTAGCCTTAGAAGTACATGTGATCGGGCTGATCACTGGTTTTAACTGATAAGACTTCTTTCGGTTCAATGTCAGCTTCTTTGATACGTTTTTAATTGCTGTACAAGTTACTGCTTTTTTCTGAACCGTCACATTGATCACTTTTTTAAGCCCTGATGCTAATGTGATTGTAATCTTAGCTTTTCCAGTTTTGTTTCCTGCTTTGATCGTACAGGTGCCATTGCTTCTTCCGGATACAGTAACGATTTTTTTGTTGCTGCTCGTCCATGAACTTATATAATCCCCTTTAGCAAGTCCTGTTACAACAAATCTGTTCGTGGACTGTCTGCGTTTAAGCTTCAGGGATGTCGCATTGACGCTCATCGTAGCTTTGATCTTACCACTGATTGTTCTTGTTTCTTCTTTGCTGCAGATACTGCAGGTACGTTTCTGGACTGCATCAGAGAATACATCATTCTCTTTGACAGTCTGCCAGTCACTAAATCTGTGTCCCGTAGATTGGATCATTTCTGTCTTTGTTTCACCACAATCTGCACAAGTGTATGTCTTAGAACCATCTTTTTCACAAGTAACCTTTTCTTCTTTTGTTAACTGCCAGTTATGATCGGCTTTTTCTGTCGCAGAACCTTTTTTGATCAGCTCTCCACAGTCGGCACAATAGATATCTCCACCGTAGCCTTTCTCCTTACATGTAGCTTTCTTTTCATTACGGACCTCTGTGTGCTGATGTCCTGTTGCTTTTAAGATTTCCTCTTTTGTTTCTCCGCAATTTTTACATGTATAGACTTTTAAGCCATCTTCGGTACAGGTAGCTTTTTTAGTTACCTTTCCTTCATCGAAGCTGTGTTCTTTCTTTGGAATTGCTTCTGTTTTCGTGTCACCACAAATGCTGCAGGTGTAGGTTTTTGTTCCCTCTTTCTTGCAGGTCGCTGCTTCGGTCACTTTTCCACTATCCCAAGAATGTCCAGTGGCTTTCACTACTGCTCCTTTACTGATCAGCTGACCACAATCTTTACAATAAAGATCTCCACTGTAGCCATCTTCTCCGCATGTGGCTGTTTTTTTATCTCTGAGTTCTGTATGCTGATGCCCAGTCGCAGGAATCGTTTCAATCCATGTTTTATCACATCCTTCATCGGTACAATGATACGTTTTCTCTCCATTTTCTGTACAAGTTGCTTTCTTTGTAATCGTACCCTGATCCCAATGGTGGGATGTAATTGGAATACTCTCTGTCTTTGTTTCGCCACATGTCTTGCAAGTATAAGTCTTGATACCTTCCTCTGTTTCTGTTGCTTCTTTGGTAATAACGCCATTATCCCATGTGTGACCAAGCTTTTTGATCACAGAACCTGCTTCTAGCTTTTCTCCGCAGTCCTTGCAGTAAGTATCTCCTGTATAGCCATCTTCGGTACAGGTAGCTTTCTTTGCGTTTCTTACTTCTTTGTGCTGATGTCCTGCTGCTGGAATGACTTCCGTTTTTGTCGTATTGCAGACAGTACAGGTATAAGTCTTTTCTCCATCTTCCGTACAGGTAGCTTTTTGGGTTACCTTTCCTTCATCCCAGGAATGCTCTCCTAATGGATTACTTAATGTCACATCTTTTGTCTTTCCACAAACGCTGCACTTATAATGTTGGATTTCTCCAATGGTGCATGTAGCAGGTGTCGTTGAGACAAGTTCCCATGAATGATCGACCTTGTCAAGCACATCGACCTCTCGATCTCCGCAGTTCTTGCAGATTCTGTGCCTTGCCCCGTATTTTTTGCACGTTGGAGCCTGATCAAGAACCCATTCGCCATAATCATGTTCTGTTTCTACAAGTTTAGGAATCACGGTTCCTGTTTCTAGCTTTTTACCACAATCTTTACAGTAAGTGTCTCCGGTGTACCCTTCTTCTTTGTAAGTTGCATCCTTTTGATTCCGTACTTCTGTATGGATATGCCCAGTCGCAGGTGTCTGTCGTCTTGATGTTGTAAGTCCACAGTTTTTACATACATAATAGCTAACACCTTTTTCTGTGCAAGTAGGAGCTTTTACTACATGCTCTTCATAGTTATGTTTTGTTTTTGGGATCTCTTCGGTCTTTGTTCCACCGCAGCGACTACAGGTATAAGTCTTAACTCCTGTTTCGGAACAGGTAGCTTCTTTTGTAATCTTTCCTTCATCCCATGTATGACCTAGAGCTGGTTTGGTTTCTACCTGTTTTGTTGCCTTACATGCTGGCCATATATCTGTTCTCTCACATTTATATGTTGTAATTTCAGGATTTTCGCAGGATTGTTCCTGTGTTACAGTCCCTTCCTTACTCCATTCATGTCCTAACGGTTCAATCCATTCATATTCTTCATAGTTACATCCTGGTACAGTACATTTATGACTTGTATATCCTGCTGTTGTGCATGTTGCTCCCTTGCTTTTTTCAGCAGTGCCAAGTTTATGCTTTCCTTTACATATAGAATGTTCTTTAGAGTAATCATCTTTTGTAATATTTTTATAGGAATCTTCAATTGTATTACTGTCAGGTGTATACAAGCTAAAGAAATATTTCGGTCCATGCAATACTTCACTTCCTGGTTCTCCATCCTCTTTAAAATATGCATTCGTAGGATCTACATAATAGTAAGTATCATCTATTTCGACCAGGTTCCAAGCATGTCGAATTCTATTACTGTTTGTTATGCCATCTTCAAACAAAGCATTTAAACCTACAGCATTTGCCATATAATAAAAAGTCCCTGCATACCCATCACAAACTGCCAATCCATCTAAAACGGCTCCGGTTAAATCGTGTTGGTATTTTGTTTCGTTATCTTCATCATATCGCACATTTGAAACAATCCAGTTTGTAACTGCTTTAAATTTATCATAATCCGATTTCCCATCAAGATTCAATGATTTAATAACCTCATCTAATTTTTTTGTCGCTTCTTGATATCTATCCCGTCTATCTCCATATCCGCCACTTCCAGAATAGTATCCTTTATATTCACCATCTGAATATTTTATCCCATCTGAACGATTCTCTGCCAGCAGATTGCCTCCTCCAACAGTAAATGCAGACATTGTATGCCCTTCATTTGGCTTCCCTGTATCTTTATAAATTTCATTATGAATATCTTTATCACATTTTCCATTCTCAATATCTTCAATCGTATGATCCGATTTTATTTCAACTGGAATATCAAGATCATACCTTGCATATTTATTTTCAAGAAAGATTCTTTTTGCCATAGAAGCAATTTCTTTAACCATTTGATCATATGATGTGTATACACAGGTTTTATCCGTTACACACTCGATATTTCCATGCTGATCTTCCCTATAATAAAAACCATCTACGCTAGAATCAGCCAATTTAGTCCACGTTTTATCCGACTCTTCTGCATGAACATGAACTTCTGTGTTCGGCAACACACCAGTCGTTACCGTAGCCATAGATAACGCAACAGCCATCGCAGCTGCTGCCACTCGTTTTCCTTTTTTTACTTTACTCATAATCTACCTCCAATTTTACTTACCCTCTAGTTTTTTGTTGCTCAACATACCATTTGATCGTATCCAGACTAATAAAATCTTCTGTGCTAACAAAATAAGATCTAGTCCAGAGAGAACTCATTTTTGATAGTTCTTTAAATTCCTTTCTTAATATTTTTGATGTGTACTCTCTGATGCTCCCCATGATCCTTGTTATTGTTGTCTGTGGATATGCTCTTACATATAAATATACATGATCCACATCACATTTCATCTCAAGAATCTCGATCTGATCCTTTTCACACTGTTCCTTTGTCAATTCTTTCATTCGTTCTTCTACTCCAGGGATCAGAAATATCTTTCTTCGATACTTTGGGCAAAAAACGAAATGATACTTGATCAGTGATGTTGTTGTTTTTGTAACTTTATATTCTCTTTTCATACTCTTATTATAGCACAAGTATGTAGCTGTTTGCAAGTTATACAGCTACAATATATCAAAATGTTCAAAAAAAATCCTCCAATCCGAAATTGGACTGGAGGATAAAATTATCAGCTGCAAAACCACATACCTTTAGGTGTGTGGATACGCAACGTCAATTAAATACTCTGCCTGATGGCAGGTTGTGCGTACTATGCCGTACTGTTACCATACGGTTGTTCCGACTTCAACTCGACAATGATAGAAAGGCTTTTTGCATACATATCACAAGGCTTTGCTTACTCTGACCTAACTTAAATATGTACGATAGAGCAACGGTCTGTTGCGTCAACCGAAGGTATCATGACCTAAATATCGTAGGAATCATTTCTGAATCCTGAGTCTGGTGAACTATTTAACAGAAGCCCACTACCTTTAGGTGGTGGGTAGTTCACATAAAAAGCCCCCAGACACATCACTAAATCGTGTATCTGGACTCTTTTCGTTATTCTTTCATAGAATTAATCAGGTCATTAATCA
>UMEA01025357.1_pt1 | contig 13200 bp, 9 predicted proteins | sample 1964621 | NCBI WGS metagenome assembly UMEA01 (sample SAMEA4836007, study PRJEB28245) | human gut metagenome | biome: gut microbiome; material: fecal sample | place: Denmark | collected 2008 | reverse complement strand
CCCCCTGCCATAATCTACTCCTTTTACTCTCTTTGCATATGCATCTTATCATACGCAAATATAATTCTTTATCTTATTAAATGCTGCTTCCTTAATTCCAGACACTTTCATTATATCTTCTATTGTCTGGAATCTGCCATTATCTGTCCTGTATCTTACTATATCTTCCGCCCTTGAACTTCCAATTCCCGGCAGTGTCATAAGCTCACTTTCTGTAGCTTTATTAATATTAACAATCCCCTCTGTCTGTTCTTCTATAACAGAAATATTCTCTCCATATGCCGGAATATATATCCTTTCCCCATCAGCGACAAGTGCTGCAAGATTAACTGCAGACATATCAGCCAAATCATCAGCTCCACCAGCCATTGCCACTGCTTCATACAGCCTTGTTCCCTTCAGGCACTTTACAACACCTGGAGAATTAACATGACCACATATATACACATATATGTCTTCAACTGATGATTCACTTTCCATATGCCAGCTGTCTTCTATACTACTTGATACGACATTATCTGCAAATGTATTCTCTGACACTGAAGCATTCTTTCTTCCTGCCAGATATATCAATCCGGTTATAATCAGAAAAACTGCACATATTCCGTATTGTACAGCCCTTTTGTGTTTTTTATATAATTGTCTGTATTCCATGTACACTCTCCTTAAGCATTACCCTTTGGAGATTCCTTTTGCGTACTTTTCTATTTTACAAAATTGTACTATCGAATACAAGCCTAATTTGCCTATAATTGTTTACACTTTTTTCGTTCTTTGGTAAAATGTTACTATTACCGGCTAAGGGAGGGAAGCCATGAATTCATCAAAGAAATCAATTCTTAATTCTAACTTTACATATCTTGCTGCCTTTGTACTTCCAGTTATAATGATGATGGCACTGTACTATACAAGAGGCATATTTCCATGGGGAAACGAATGTTATCTGAGGTCTGACATGTATCATCAGTATGCGCCATTCTTTTCAGAACTGTGGCACAAGATAAGAAATGGTGAAAGTCTTACTTACTCATGGAATATAGGAATGGGAACTAACTTCACATCTCTGTTTGCATATTACCTTGCAAGTCCATCTAACTGGTTCGTTGCACTTTTTCCACAGAAATACACTATAGAGATAATGAATGCATTTATAATACTTAAGATAGCTGGCAGCAGTCTTTCTTTAACGTATTATCTTACTAAACACAATAATAACAAGCATGTAATTGCTGCCATATTCGGTATGTTCTATGGTATGTCCGGCTTCATTGCGGCATACAGCTGGAATATTATGTGGCTTGACTGTGTTATTCTGATTCCACTTATCATGCTTGGACTTGAACGACTTGTTAATGAGAACCGCTGCATATTCTATTGCATAACTCTAGGATTATGTATATTTACTAATTATTATATTGCAATCATGGTATGCCTTTCAGTAGTGATTTACTATGTTGTTCTTATGATTGCTTATAACGGTATTAAAAGCCCTATGCAGTATGTGAAGAAATTTATTAATTTCTGTGTATATTCACTGCTTGCCGGTGGACTGGGAGCGTGTCTTCTTCTGCCTGAATTCTATACATTTTCACTTTCAGCCTCAAGCGACACGACATTCCCTGATAAGCTTATTTCTTATTTCAGCATATTATCAATGCTCACAAGACAGCTTATCAACATTCCGGTTCATTTAGGACTGGATCATCTGCCTAACATATACTGCGGCGTTGCTGTTTTTGTACTGCTACCGCTTTATATTATGTGCAGCAAAGTCAATGCACGTGAAAAGATTGGCAAATGTGTCATCCTGCTTATCTTCCTGACAGCATTTAACTTAAATATACCTAACTATATATGGCATGGTATGCATTTTCCTAACAGCCTGCCTTGCAGACAGTCATTCATATATATATTCTTCCTGCTTGCAATGTGCTATGAAGCTGTTATTAACCTTAAGAATTCTACTAACAGGCAGCTTGGTGCATCATTATGGATTGCAATTGGTCTTCTGCTTATTATGGAAGAACTTTTTATTAACTCAGAGACTGAATATTCATTTAAGAGTGTATATATAAGTGGAATATTTATTCTTATATATGGTCTGTTAATGTTTATTCATAACAACGCCAAGTTCAAGATTCCTGTCGTTCTTATGCTTACATTCTCAGTATCAATCATTGAATGTACAATGAATATGGATGCAACCGGTATTGGAACAACAAGCCGTACATCATATCTTCTTGATTATGATGCCGTAAAGACTGTTACAAAAACCGTATCTGATAATGACACATCCTTCTATAGAATGGATAAGCTTTTTGGAGCGCGTTCTAAAAATGATGGTGCATGGCATAATTACCGAACTGTTTCAACATTTTCATCAACATGCAATGCAGGGATGTCAAAGCTTTACAACCTTATAGGAATGGAAAATTCAACTAATGCATATGGCTGCAATGGTCTTACCGCTGTTACTGATTCTCTTTTCTCTGTAAAATACACTATTTCTAACCGACTTTTAGTTGAAAGTGATATAAGAAATTATTATACAGGCAGCGATGGTGAATTTGTGTATAAGAATAATTACACACTTCCTATTGGTTATGCGATTAACAGTTCAACAGCATATGACCTTGTTATGGCTAAGAATAACAATGGTATTGAGAACCAGAATCTTCTTATTCAATCTCTTACCGGAATAAGTGATGTATTTGAATATACTACCTCATTCCCTACTGAAGCCGATTGTATCATCACGCCGGCAAAAAGTGGTCATATGTACCTGTCAGTTGCAAATAAATCTGTTGATTCCGTAACTGTTACTATTAATAACACAACCACTTACACCTACAATAATATAAAGAGCAATAACCGGATTCTTGATATTGGTTATGTCCACGACACAGATACTGTCGAAGTAACTTCTGATACCGGCGGAATGAATCTTTCTGTATACACACTCGATGAAGACAAATTCATCAGGGCTTACAATAAACTCAATTCAGAAAGCTATCAGGTTGAGAAATTCTCTGATACTAAGTTTACAGGAACTCTTACTGCTTCCTCAGACAAAGCAATATTGTTCTCTATTCCATACGATGGTGGCTGGTCTGTGTATATTGATGGCAAGAAGGCTGACACTTATGCCTGGGAAAATGCATTGTTATGTGTTGACGTAAGTGCCGGAACTCACACTGTTGTATTAAAATATCGTCCTGTTAATTTAATATTGGGTTGCGTTATTACTACACTTTGCATTATTATATTGATTGGCATTTATCTTGCCAGCCGCTTTATTAAAGCAGAAAAAGTAAATATGGCACATTTTCCGTTAGTTATCAGAAAATATCTTGATGATCCGTCTCTTACTAACAAAGACATTAAGAAACTGTCTGATGATAATATAGAAAGTTCTATTCTTGATGATATGGATGATTTCGAGAATCTTGAATCACCTGATATTGATGATGAACTTACTGACAGTCTTCTCTCTTCTATTGAAGATGAAGAAGATAATTTTAATGAAGAAAATACAGATATTTAATTCAAGGAGGATTTATAAATGAAATTATGGGGTGGACGATTCACCAAAGAAACTAATGAGCTTGTTAACAACTTCAACGCATCAATTTCATTTGACCAGAAGTTCTATAAGCAGGATATTGAAGGAAGTATTGCACATGCTACTATGCTCGGCAAGCAGGGAATTATTCCTGAAAGCGAAAGTGAGCAGATTGTAGAAGGTCTTAAGGGAATTCTTGCTGATATTGAATCAGGAAAGCTTGAAATCACTGATGAATACGAGGATATCCATACATTTATGGAGGCTACTCTTATTGAGAGAATCGGTGATGCCGGAAAGAGACTTCACACAGGACGAAGCAGAAATGACCAGGTTGCTCTTGATATGAGACTCTTCACAAGACAGGAAGTTCTTAATACTGATGCTGAGCTTAAAGAGCTTATGGCTGTTATCTTAAGAATCATGAAAGAAAACACTCATACATTCATGCCTGGATTTACTCATCTCCAGAAGGCTCAGCCTGTTACTGTTGCTCATCATTTCGGTGCATATTTCGAAATGTTCAAGCGCGACAGAAGCAGACTTCACGATATATATGAAAGAATGAATTACTGCCCTCTTGGTGCAGGTGCACTTGCAGGAACAACCTATCCATTAGACAGAGAACTTACTGCTTCTCTTCTTGGTTTCTATGGTCCAACACTCAACAGCATGGATTCTGTTTCTGACAGAGATTACCTTATTGAATTCTTATCTGCATTATCAACTATCATGATGCATTTAAGCCGTTTCTCTGAGGAAATATGCATCTGGAATTCCAATGAATACAGATTCATAGAACTTGATGACGCTTTCAGTACAGGAAGCTCTATTATGCCTCAGAAGAAGAACCCTGATATCGCAGAGCTTGTAAGAGGTAAGACAGGCAGAGTATATGGTGCTCTTATGAGCCTCCTTACAACAATGAAGGGTATTCCTCTTGCTTACAATAAAGATATGCAGGAAGATAAGGAATTATCATTTGACGCATTTGACACAGTCAAAGGCTGCATCAGCCTTTTCAAGGGCATGATTGATACTATGAAGTTCAACAACAAGAGAATGGAAGCTTCAGCAAAGAACGGCTTCACTAATGCTACTGATGCTGCTGACTACCTTGTTAAAAAGGGAGTTCCTTTCAGAGAAGCCCACGGTATTGTCGGTCAGCTTGTTCTTATGTGCATTGAGAAAAATATTGCACTTGATGACCTTTCACTTGAAGAATACAAGGCTGTAAGCCCTGTATTTGATGAAGATATCTACGAGGCTATCAGCCTTCAGACTTGTGTAGATAAGAGACTTACTCTTGGAGCTCCTGGTCCAGAGGTTATGAATAAGGTTATTGCTATATATGATAAATATATGGATGAGAATTAGTTTCGGGGTTGTACAGTCTGTGAGTTAAGCATTAGTGCCAACTTTGGGTAAGCTGACCTAGTGGCTGTAAATGCCGCCATATACAAAAGTTCGGTGCTGGAAATCTCGTTCAAGCGAAGCGCGTTTGATTTCCAGCACCGTTATAAGCTCTGTATATGGCGGCATTTACAGCCACTAGGACCGCTTACCTTAGTTGTGATAGTGTGAAGCACTTCTTCGACTCCCCAACCGTTAGAATCACACTCTTATCTTAGTCCCCTTAGTATCTCTGTGTGCCGTCTTCATCTTGGCAAAGCTGATACTCTTGCCCTTATATTCCATTGTGAACTCATCACCTTCTGTAAGCAGAAATACATCTTCTATATAATCATCCTTTGAAAGCTTGATTCCTCTTACGCCAACAGCACTCTTCTTCTTCATTGGAATGTCTGTTAACGGGAATTTTAAGAATACTCCGCTTTCTGTCTGTACAATTACATTCTGGTTGCTCTCGACAACCTCTTCTTCCTTGATTTCGCCATCAAGCGAGAATTTGGAATAAATCTCTACTCTTGCGTCTGTTGAATACATTCCGATAAGCTTATCGTCATCTGCTAATTTGGTACATGCAACTGTACGCTTTGCAACCTGGAATTCTTCGCTGTCTACAAGCTTCATCATTCCCTGTCTTGTGACAAAAAGCATTTTCTGATTCTTCAGGCGTTCAAATGGAGTAATATACACAATCATCTCCTTAGAGCTGTCATAGTTACACAGATTATCAATCGGTGTGCCTTTATCTCTGAACTTAGTGAATGGCAGATCCTTTATCTTTAACTGGTGCAGATCTCCCGTATCAGTAAATATGCAGATTTTATCTGTGTTCATTACCGGAATGACATATTTGTTCTCATTAAATACAGCATCTTTATTTCTCTCAAATGCAGCCATATCAATGGTTCTTGCATATCCGAATCTATCCATAATAAACATAACTTCCATCTCTGGAATCTTCTTTTCCTCAAATACAGCAGCTTCTCCGTCTTCAATTACAGTTCTTCTTGCAACACCATATTCCTTCTTAATATTAAGAAGGTCAGACTTGATAACCTTAGCCATCTCTTTTCTGCTGCCAAGTATCTTTTCATACTTCTCAATCTTCTTGACACATTCATCATATTCTTTCTGAAGATTAAGAATTTCAAGGCCAATCAGCTTGTACAGACGCATTTCTAATATTGCACCAGCCTGTCTCTCTGTGAAATCAAGACCTGAAGCCTGCTTTTTTGACTGCTCTGACTTAAACTTGATTCCCTCAACATTACCATTAACAAGGCAGTCCTTAGCCATCTTAAGATTAGCACTGCCTCGTAATATCTCGATAATAAGGTCAATAATATCACATGCTCTTATAAGACCTTCCTTAATCTCCCTGTTAACCTTCTCCTTTTCAAGAAGTGTTGTGTACTTTCTTGTAGCAAGCTCATACTGAAAATTAATGTGGTGTTTTATTATATCCTTAATACCTAAGGTCTCAGGTCTTCCATCAACGATAGCCAGCATATTTACGCCAAATGTATCTTCCAACTTGGTCTTCTTGTAAAGAAGATTTTCAAGATTCTTGACATCAGCGTTCTTCTTAAGTTCAAGGACAATTCTTATTCCTTCCTTAGAAGATTCATTGGAAATATCGACAATATCAGTAGTTTTCTTAGTTTCTATAAGGCTTACTACATCAGATATAAATTTACCTATGTTAGCACCAATCATTGTATATGGAATCTCTGTAATAACAAGCTTGTCCTTCTCAGAACGGTTCTTGGCAGGCTCGAATACGACCTTGCCTCTTAACTTAATCTTACCTGTTCCAGTCTCATATATTGCACCAAGCTCGCTTTTATTAATTACAATTCCGCCTGTAGGAAAATCCGGTCCAGGGCAGAGCTGCATAAGCTCGTCTGTTGTGATATCCTCATTATCCATATATGCACATACTGCATCAACAACCTCTGATAGATTGTGTGGAGGGATATTAGTTGTCATACCAACCGCAATACCATCTGCACCATTTACAAGCAGATTAGGTACTCTTACAGGAAGAACCTCAGGCTCTTTTTCTGTCTCATCAAAGTTAGGCACGAAATCCACAACATTTTTATCAAGGTCAGCAAGATATACGTCCTGTGTGAACTTTTTTAACTTAGCTTCTGTATATCGCATAGCGGCAGCTCCGTCACCTTCGATAGAACCGAAGTTTCCGTGTCCGTCAACAAGAGCCATACCCTTCTTAAAATCCTGTGAAAGTACAACGAGTGTCTCATATATTGAACTGTCACCATGTGGATGGTATTTACCCATTGTATCACCAACGATACGTGCAGACTTTCTGTGAGGCTTGTCGTAATTAAGCCCCAACTGGTCCATGGCATACAGCACTCTTCTCTGTACCGGCTTTAAACCGTCCCTTACATCAGGAAGTGCTCTTGCTGTAATAACGCTCATGGAATAATCTATATAGGACTTCTGCATAACCTCAGAATACTCAGTCCTTATAATCTTCTCAGCCATTTTCTACTCCTTTAGCTTTTACGCATCAATCTCAGCTTCATTAGCATGCGTATATATAAATTCTCTTCTAGGTGGTACATCTGTACCCATAAGCATTGCTGTAACCTCAGTTGCAAGCCTTGCGTCCTCAATCTCAACCTGCTTTAAAATTCTTGTTTCAGGATTAAGCGTTGTCTCCCATAGCTGGTCAGGATCCATCTCTCCAAGACCTTTGTATCTCTGAAGTGTAAATGTTCCTGACGTATGCTTCTTTCTGTAATCCTCAAGTGCCTTGTCATCATATAGATATTCACCCTCGCCCTTCTTAGGAACAACCTTATAAAGAGGTGGTGTAGCAATATATACATGTCCCTGATTAATAAGCTCAGGCATGAATCTGTAGAAAAATGTAAGAAGCAGTGTATCAATATGTGCTCCATCCACATCGGCATCAGTCATGATAATAATCTTATTATATCTTAATCTGCTAATATCAAAGTCATTACCGTAGCCCTCTAAGAATCCACAGTTGAATGAATTAATCATTGTCTTAATCTCGGCATTGGCAAGTACCTTATCAATACTTGCCTTCTCAACATTAAGAATCTTACCTCTGATTGGAAGAATTGCCTGAGTTCTTCTGTTTCTTGCAGTCTTTGCTGAACCTCCAGCTGAATCTCCCTCAACAATGAACACCTCACATTCCTCCGGATTCTTGCTCTCACAGTTGGCAAGCTTTCCGTTGCTGTCTATAGAGAACTTCTGCTTTGTAAGCATATTTGTCTTAGCTTTTTCTTCTGCTTTTCGTATCTTCGCAGATTTTTCAGCACATGCAATTACAGCGTTAAGGTCATCCAAATGTCTGTCGAAATAAAGTTGTACCTCGTCTCCTGTTACATTTGCAACAACTGTACCAGCATCCGGATTATCAAGCTTGGTCTTGGTCTGTCCCTCAAATCTTGGTGCAGGGTGCTTAACTGCAACAACTGCAGTCATACCATTTCTTACATCAAGACCTGTAAAATTCGCATCCTTATCCTTTAAGATGCCAAGTTCTCTCGCATACTGGTTGATAATCATTGTAAACTTGGTCTTAAAACCTGTAATATGCGTTCCACCCTCCTGAGTGTATATGTTATTACAGAAGCCAAGAATATTTTCCTCAAATTCATTAACAAACTGAAATGCTACTTCAACCTCAATATCTTCCTGCTTCTTCTTAAAGTAGACGATATCGCATACTGTCTCTTTGCCATTGTTAAGGTCTTTGATATATGCCTTAAGTCCGTCAGGCTCATGGAAAGTTTCCTTATCCTCGCTGCCCTTTCTCTTATCTTCAAACTCAATTGTAAGCCCCGGATTAAGATATGCAGTCTCATGAAGCCTGCTCTTTATCGAGTCTGCTTTGAATCTTGTCTTTTCAAATATTTCTCCATCAGGAAGAAATGTAACAGTTGTACCAGTATCATTTTTTCTGCATGTACCAATCTTTTCAAGCGGCGCTGTTGCTTTTCCACGCTCGTATCTTTGCTTGTACACACCACCATCAACTCTTATCTCAACCTCAAGCCATACAGAAAGTGCATTAACTACAGATGCACCAACGCCGTGAAGTCCTCCTGATATCTTATATCCGCCATCTCCGAACTTGCCGCCTGCATGAAGTACTGTAAATACGACCTCAACCGCAGGTATTCCGGCTTTAGGATGGATTCCGATAGGAATACCTCGTCCATTATCCTTGATAGTTGCTGTTCCATCATCATTAAGAGTTACATTTATCTGTGTACAAAAACCCGCAAGATGTTCATCCACTGAATTATCCGCAATCTCATATATAAGATGATTAAGACCTTTTGTTCCGACACTTCCAATATACATACCAGGTCTCATTCTTACCGCTTCAAGGCCCTCCAGTATAGATATACTGTTAGCATCATATTTATTAGCTGCCATTATTAATTACTCTCCTCTTTACTTTCCAAAATACGCATTGAAAGTATCCTCAAAGCTGCTTCCCAACGTATACGCATCCTGAATACTTAATTTCTTCCACTCACTGTTATTAAATTCCATATATATACCAGATTCATATTTCTCAAAATCAGCATTAAACTGCTCTAACTTTCTCTTTTCAAGAATTGCAGACTTATTAACCTCGGTCTTAGCCTTATCATTATCCGATGTACATCTTATAATATAATATCTGCCTGCTGACTCAACTATACTGCTCATCTCACCAGTAGACAGATTGAATGCTGCTTTTTCAAATGCTGCATCCATCTCGCCACGTTTCAGTTCGTACTCATATTCGCCATCCGCATTGTACTCCTTGGCAACAGCAAAGAATGAACTTCCTGAATTCACAAGATTATATGCTTTATTAATATCTTCCTCTGAATCTGATACAATATATTGGATATCAATAACTCTTGCCTCATCTGCGCTTACTTCAATATCCATGCTGGAAGTAAGGTCATCGTAGAGTTTCTGTGCTATTGCAAATTCAGTAAACATTGTATTCAGTTTATCCTTAGTTATTCCTGTACTGCTTATCTGCGATTCTGTTAATTCATTGTAAAATGCATCAACAGCCTTACCCACAGAATCTTTTTCTTCTCTTCCAAGCACAACACCGCGTTCCTTAGCCTTAACATTCATAGCCTTGACACGCATTAACTTACTCTTAATCTGGTCCTTAATATAGCTTTCAAAATCAGCATCACCAATTTTCTCTCTCCATATATTACTGCCAAACATTTCCTCATATTCCTTCTTCACATCAGACATGAGAATATCTGCCTCGCATGTATAAGTTATCTTCTGTCCTGCTGTCTTAATAAGCTCACCGCTCTTCATTCCTGTTGTAAAATATATCAGACGTCCATTAAAGAACTTAATATATCCTGCAACTAACAGAACTACAACAAGAATAACTGCTAATATAATAAATGTTTTTTTTCTTCTTTTCATATTCTATCCTCTTTAATTATTTGTGATATGGCTCATTCTTCATAATCCTGTAAGCCCTATATATCTGTTCCAAAAGAATAACTCTCATAAGCTGGTGTGGAAATGTCATCTTTGAAAAACTCAGCTTATAATCAGCTCTCTTAAGTACTGCATCTGCAAGTCCCAGAGAGCCTCCTATTACAAATGTTATGTTACTTGTTCCTTCAATTCCAAGTCTTTCAATCTTTTCTGATAGTTCAACAGAATCAAGCATTTTCCCTTCTATTGCAAGTGCACATACATAAGCATCATCTTTAATGGCAGAAAGAATTCTCTCCCCTTCCTTATTCTTAATCTGTTCATTGACTATATCACTTGCATTATCTGGTGTTTTCTCATCAGGCAGTTCAACAATATCAAGCTTACAGTATCTTGAAAGTCTCTTAGAATACTCTTCAACTGCATGGGTATAAAACTTTTCCTTAATCTTGCCTACACATACAACATTTATACGCATCTGTACTATCCTTCCACGAAGAAATATCCGCCATTATCAAGCCTGAATACTTCTAACTGCTCAAGAAGCTCATCATTGCTTAAGTCAGATACATCCATTCCCTCATCATCCATCACTTCTCTTAATTCTTTAATATCCTTGCAGTATACCGCCATACAGTCCTCTAAGAATTCCTTAGCTTCCTCTAAATCATATGCAACAGGCTCATCGAAAAGCTGTTTCTGATCTCTTAAAAACACCTTCGCACACTCATCAATATGTTTATCCATAACTTAAATCTCCTTATCTTATCTCTTTAAATTGCTCTCTTAATGTTCCTTCTACCCATCCCGTTACGAAACGCCCATGTTTCTTAACATCATCTACAGCTTTCTCCATAACATATGAGTAATACACCCTGTCAAGCATTGCAATATCATTATAGTTGTCACCAAATGCCATACATTCTTCGGGTTTTAAGCTGAAATATTTCTGTATCTGCTCAATTCCTCTACCTTTATTAACATTAGTGTCCATAAGGTCTAAGTAAAGTTCTCCCGATACAAGTACTGAAGCCTTATCACTCCATTTGTTAATAAAATGTTCTTTAGAGTTCTTAATTCCTGTCATATCACACACAGCTATCTTTAATATATCCTCGTCAATGTCTGTGAACTTATCAACTAATGTAGTATGATAATTGACCACCTTGGTCATCCTGTAATAATATTCTTGAGACTTAGGCTTAATATATGCCGTATGTTCTCCTGATACAAGCACCTCACAATTAGGCTGTTCAATTACATCCTCAATTATCTCTAACGCAAGCTTCCTATCCATCGCAGTCTTTCCAATAGTTTCACCCTTGTATTCCACAAGTGCACCATTCTCTGCAATATATGCAAGCTTATCACTGACAGCCCCAAAAAGTCTCTTAAGCCTCGTTATCTGCCTGCCACTAGCCGGTGCAAATATAACGCCTTTGTCAACAAGTTTATTGATATACTGTATAGCAGATTCGTCGACGCTCTGTGCTCCGTTAAGAAGCAATGTCCCATCAAGGTCACTTGCTACGAATTTAACCATATATTTTCTCCTTAAAATGTTTTAAGCTCATGTACAAGTCTTGCAACAGGCAGACCGACAACGTTATTATATTCGCCTTCAATACCCTTAATGTATGCTGCGAATTTTCCCTGAATACCATATGCACCAGCCTTATCCATAGGCTCTCCTGTGCTTATGTAATCCCTGATTTCCTCATCAGTCATATCATATACCCACACATCAGTCTTTTCATAAAAACTTACATTCTTATGTGTGCTGCATATAGTTACACCTGTATACACCTGATGTATCTGACCTTCTAAAGACTTAAGAATTCTGAATGCATCCTCTTCATCCTTAGGCTTGGTAAGAATCTCTCCTTTATGATAAACAATAGTATCTGCACCTATAACGATTACAGAATCATCTTTATCTGCATATTGCTCTAATACAGACTGTGCCTTAATAGAAGATAATTCTCTTACATAATCTTCAGGCTCCATCTCTTTAATATTCTCATCTGCATCACTTGTAACAACAGTAAAATCAAGTCCTACCTGACTCATTAATTCTCTTCGTCTTGGTGAACCCGATGCAAGTATCAAATGTTTCATAAAACTTCCATCTCCTTGTTCTTCACTGTATTTTGTGTTCAAAGCCTACTTCGACTCATACATATTGCATTATAGCATAAAAAAGCAGAGTGCTTCAATACCACCCCAATAAAAAAGGCACAACATTACTGCTGTGCCTCTCTGATATCATTAACATTTATTATCTTTTATTGCTCTTTTTGCTTATCACAATAACAGTTCCAGAAATAACAGCTGCTGCTACAAGAATCACAATATATACCCATACATGATTATTGTCACCAGTCTTTACAACCTCTTCATCAGCCGCAACTTCACCAGTTTTTCTGACTCTTGAGCCATCAACAGTCTCATCTTCTTTTCCTGTAACTAATTCTTCATCTCCTGCAACTTCACCAGTCTTCTTTGTGACATGAGTTGATGAAGTTGTATGTTCTTTTGTCTGTTTATTAGAATCTACTGTTGTTTCATTTGACTTTGTTGTCTCATTAACAGCTGTTGTTTCGTTTGATTCTGGTTTTGTCGGCTTAGTTTCCTTACCAGCATCAACTGTTGTCTCATTCGACTTTGTTGTCTCCTGCGCAACTGTTGTCTCGTTCGACTTTGTTGTCGCCTGCGCAGTTGTTGTCTCATTCGACTTTGTTGTC
>UMEA01063140.1_pt1 | contig 13218 bp, 5 predicted proteins | sample 1964621 | NCBI WGS metagenome assembly UMEA01 (sample SAMEA4836007, study PRJEB28245) | human gut metagenome | biome: gut microbiome; material: fecal sample | place: Denmark | collected 2008 | reverse complement strand
CAGGTAAATTAATTAATATGGGCTTGAGGGTTTCAAAAGGAGAAACGTTTATCTACAGCCCGAATGGAAAATTAATCGCTCACTGGCTCGGTCAATATGCTTACGATGAGAAAGGAAATATAATTATGAGCCGAAAATACTCAGATTAAGCATTATTAATATTTTGACACTTTCTTATTCAGATTTTAAAATGTTATAATTAAGGAATTAGTACAGAGGGAATTATGAATAAGAAAAAGAGCTTAATTAGTGTGTCATTATTGGTTTCTGCAGTTTTAGCATCTGCCAATATTTCATTCTCATCAGATAGATATGTTAATGAAGATTATTTATATGGAATTACAAATCAGGAGTTTAAAAATATAGATGTATCTGCCGAAAGATATACAGAAGACGGAGACGGTTATAAAGCCGGAGATTTAAAACCGGGTCAAAGCGAAGGTTATGGCGGTGCGATTTATAATACAGGTACTATTAATTTTTTAAGCAGCAATAATTATACCGGCAATAAAGCTGATTTTGGCGGAGTAATATTCAATCAGGGTGTAATTAATGCAATTGAAAATGAAGTTTTCTCAGGCAATACCGCGGTGGCAGATGGCGGAGCTATTTATAATCTGGGAGAAATAGGTTCTATAATCGGAGAATTTACCGGAAATACCGCATCAGGAATAAATTATGACAGTTATATAAATTCCAGCGGAAGAGGCGGAGCTATTTTTAATTATGGCGGAAAAGTCATTACTGGAGGTGAAGACTCCTATCTGAGCTCAACAATTGACAGCATTGGCGGAAAATTCGAAAATAACAGCGCAAACCTTGACGGCGGGGCTATCTATAATTCAGGGGAAATAGGTACAATAGGCGGAACTTTTACAAATAACACTGCCCAAAACGGAAAAGGCGGAGCTATATATAATGACAAAAGCGGCGGAGATGGCTATACTCCCCCTGAAGGTGATGAAGAAGGTCTTAAGTTCGGAGAAATTGATACAATTACCGGAACTTATACCGGCAACTCAGCAGCAGAAGGCGGCGGCGCGGTTTATAACAACGGAAACATAGAAAATATCAACGCAGCATTTAATAACAACGGTAAATACTCTAATGATGATAAGACCGTTAATACTAAAATCGGCGGCGCCATAATGAATGACGGAAATATCAATAATCTTTATGATTCAACCTTCAAAGGGAATTCGTCTACAGAAAAAGGCGGAGCTATTTACAACACAGGTACGATAAAAACCCAAAAGACCGTAAATTTCGATTCAAATACATCCGCTAACGGCGGAGCTTTATACAATGAAGGCACCTATAATCTTTCCAGATACTCAAATTTTTCAAATAATAAAGCTGAGCAAAACGGCGGAGCTATATATAATGCCGAAGGCGGTACAATTACAAGTTCTTCACTTGTAAACCAGACTTTTACGAACAACAGTGCCGGAGAAAAAGGCGGAGCTATTTATAACGAAGGCTCAGTCTCACTTGGTGGTGATCCGGCTTCAGGCGGAGGCGCAGGGAAACAAAATACAGTAACTTTTACCGGCAACAGTGCTGCAGATGGCGGGGCAATCTATAATTCAGGAAATCTTGATGTTAAACAAAGTATTTTTAACGGAAATACTGCCACAAACTCAGGCGGAGCTGTTTATAATAATAATACGGCAACTTTTACAAACACGTCATTTTCAGGTAATAAATCTTCAAATGGCAATGGCGGAGCAATTTATAATGGTACAAACGGTGTAATAGAAACATTAACAGCAACCTTCCAGAACAACTCGGCAGGCAAAGATGGCGGTGCCATATATAACGATGGAACGTTAAATAATATTACAAATTCAAATTTTACGGGCAACAATGCCGTTACAAACGGAGAAGCCTCTACAACCGGCAATGGCGGTGCAATATATAATGCCAGTGGTAAAACAATAAATATTACTAATAACAGTTTCTCAGGCAACAAAGCAGGAGAAGCAGGAGGTGCTGTTTATAATGCAGGAACCATAACCATTTCAGGAAACACATTTAACGGTAATTCAGCATCAAAGGGCGGCGCTGTTTATAATAATGACACTCTTAATATAGCAGAAAACACCTTTGAAGCTAATTCTGCAGATTTCGGCGGAGCACTATACAATAGTGCCTCAGGTAAGATTAGTGCAATACAGGGAACATTTAATGCCAATACAGCCGTTAGTGACGGCGGAGCTTTATATAATATCGGCTCTATAAATACAATAGGCGGAAGTTTTACAAATAATAAAGCAGCCAATAAAGGCGGAGCCGTTTATAATACAGGCAAGCTGGATAAGATTGCAAATGCTTTATTTAGCAGCAACTCAACTACTGCAGACAATGGAATGGGCGGGGCAATTTATAATTCACAAGCTTCAAATAAGCTTACAGTAGAAGAAACTAATTTCAATTCAAATAAATCTGCTAACGGAGGAGCTATTGCAACCGATGGAGCTTTAGATATTACAAATTCAACATTTACGCAAAACTCTGCATCAGGCAACGGCGGAGCGATTTATAATATAAAAAATACAACAAACATCAATTCAAGTACCTTTACGTCAAATTCAGCCGTAAATGGCGGAGCCGTTGCTAATGACAGTACTATAAATATTTCAAACTCAAAATTTAATGATAATTCGGCATCTGCAAATGGTGGAGCTGTTTATAACAAAGGTAACTTAACGGTTACAGATTCTGAATTCACAAATAATTCAGCCGTTAAAGGCGGGGCAATATATTCAGAAGGCGGAACAGTAAATATTAACGCCCAAAATAAAAATATAACTTTCTCAGGAAACACTGCAGAAAAAGGCGGAGATATTTACTTAAACAATTCTACATTAAATCTTAATGCCACAGAAGGAAAAAATATTGCGTTTAACGGCGGAATTGCAGGTCAGGGAACAATTAACGCCTCCGGAACAATTCTTCTAAACGGTGCTGTTACACCTGACGGTGGTAACCTTGCATTCAATCTTAACAGCGGTGTAATTAAATCTTCCGTTGATAATTACCTTGACGGAACAGATTTGAAACTTGCAGAAGGTACTACTCTTGATTTGATTAACAACAAAACAGGGTCGCTTAACTTAAACAGTTTAACATCAAACAATGCAAATCTTAAAATAGATATGGATTTTGCAAATTCAGCTAATCCTACAGATATTATAAATGCAAATACAGCTTCCGGTACATTGAACTTAACTGATATTAACCTTATTTCGGAAATGGAAGAAGGAACAAACACAATTACAACAGACTTTAATCTCGGCGATTTAACTCTGAAACTTCCTGAAAATGGTATTAATATTCTTACAAACGACTATCTTTATACCGTAACTTCAAAAGATTCAACACTTACAATTGACAGACTTCATGAAGAAGACGGAACAGCCACAAAAATCGACGGTTTTGCTCTTGCAGTAAACCAGAATGATAAAATCGGCGGTAAAGTTGATGTAAATCTTGATGATGAAAGAAGTTTTTCGGCAACAAGAGATATTGAAATCACCGGAGCAGGACTTGAAAAAGGCTGGACAGGAGATTTAAGCGGTACAAAATTAACCGTTAACGGAAACGGATACAACCTTAACGGAAATGATAAAGCCGGACTTACCGTAGGCGACGGACAAACATTAGAATTTAATGACACAAATATTAACGGATTTAAGACAAGCGAAGACAAAAAAGGCGCTCTAACCGTAAAAGATAACGGGACACTTAACATTAACGCATCAAATCATGATGTAACAATATCAGGTGTAACCGCAGGTGAAGGGCTTGACGCTAACGCAATTTATCTTGACGGAACAGGCTCTGCAAAGGCAAACCTTAATACTTATAACGGAAAAAGTATAACCGTTGACAATGATATTCGCTCGGCAGCTGTCGGAAATGAAGTTAAAATGTCAGGCGACGGCACAATAACTTTTAACGGTGAAATTCACCCTGTTACTTTAATAAACGAAAATAACAACACAGTTCATAACAATTACGTAAACGGTGCAACTTATAATTTAAAAAGCGGTACGGTAAGCTTTACAAAAGACGAATATCTTAACGGAAACGGAACAGCCAATAATCTTATATTTAACGGCGGTACTTTGAATATTGCAAACGGTGTTACAAGCGACATAAGTCTTAATGAATTATCAGTAAATTCGAATTCAAATATTATGGTTGACGCTGATCTTGCTGCAGGCAAAATGGACACCATATCAGCAGATAAAGTTAACGAAATTGGCGAAGGAATTAACCTTAACGTAAGCGGCATTAACCTGATAAGCGATACAAAAGCTGAAAAAACAATTATAAATTTCGTAAATGACGAAAGTCTTATGGGGCATATTACAAGCTCAGTATCAAACGTTGCATATTCACCGATTTACAGATACGGTGTAGGCTATGATGCGGCAACAGGCAGCTTTGAGTTTATACGCGGCTCATCAAGCGATTACAAAAATGTAAACCCTGCAATTATGGTTGGACCTGTTGCAGCACAGCTGGGCGGATACTTTAACCAGTTAAATGCTTATGATCAGGCATTCGCAAATATGGATATGACAATGCTTATGACAAAAGAACAGCGTCAGGCATTGAAAATGTATAATAAATACGCTCTTGGCAAAAAAGCACCTGTCGGCGACGTGCCCTCAACATCCGGAACTGTACCTGAGGAAAGTGCAGGACTTTGGGCAAGACCTTATTCATCATTTGAAAACGTTGACTTGAAAAACGGTCCTAACGTTTCCAACGTAATGTTCGGTTCTTTCTTTGGCGGTGACACATCAATTAAAGAACTCGGACACGGTTTCGACGGAATTTTCAGCGTATATGCAGGCTATAACGGTTCACACCAGGTTTATAACGGAAACAGTTTATGGCAGAACGGCGGAACTGTCGGTTTGACAGGTACATTATACAAAGGCAACTGGTTCGGAGGATGGACTGTTGCAGGCGGTCTTAGCGGCGTAGATGCAAATACTATGTACGGTTCGGAAGACTTTATGCTCTGGAGCGCCGGTACCGCTATCAAAACAGGTTACAACTGGGAGTTAATGGAAGGTAAATTCATTATTCAACCTCACTACTTAATGTCTTATACATTTGTTGATACACAAAATTACACAAATGCCGCAGGATACAGAATAAGTTCCGACCCGCTGAACGCAATCCAGTTAGTTCCGGGATTGAAATTCATCGGAAACCTGAAAAACGGCTGGCAGCCATATTTGGGTGTTGACTTTGTATGGAATATTATGGATAAAACTAAATTCAGTGCAGCAGAAACAAGCTTGCCGCAATTGTCCGTTAAACCATACGTACAATACGGTTTAGGTGTCCAAAAACGCTGGGGTGACAGATTTACCGGATACCTGCAGGCAATGTTCAGAAACGGAGGAAGAAACGGTGTAATCTTCTCTGCAGGCTTCCGCTCATCATTCGGACACGGAAAATAAGCATAAAAAAGACCGATTTAAAATCGGTCTTTTTTATTTCCAATTCCAAAAATATCTCTTTATTTTATCTGCAAAACCTAACTTTTTAAATCTGCCTTTTTGAACTGATTGAATTTCAAACGGTTCAGGCTGAATTGTTCTTGCAAATTTTATGTCAGGTTCGCCGAAAAGCATCACGTAAGATGCTTTATAACCCTCCGGAATATTTAAGTATTCTGACAACTCGGGCATAATCATAAGGCAGAATTCTACAAGCCCGCACCAGCATGTGCCGACATTCATGCTGTTTGCGTAAAGTTCAAAATAACTTAAAGCAATAAACGGATCAACATTTGCACAGGGAGCATTTACAGGAGTAGAAACAACAACCATGTGAGGAGCACCTCTGAACAAAATATCCTGCCCGTCAAGAAAAGATTTTGTATATCTGCTCAATTTTTTTGCAACTGCTTTAACTGGTTTAACTGTTAAAGCGTCTTTAATCTTTTGATTTACATAATCTCTGAATTCATTCATAACTTCTATGTCATCAATAAATGCAAAGTGAAGCTTATGAAAGTTCACGCCTGTAGGAACATATTTAAGCATATCTTTTAATTTTTGCATCTTATCGGGCGAAAGATTTTCCTGCTTGTAATGCCTTACACTCCTGCGTGATTTAATAAGATTTAAAATCATTTCGGGGTCTTGAGAATAAATTCTGTCGGAATTTTCAGGATGTTTATCGCAGACAGATATTGCTCCGACAGGACAGACAGCAAGACAATGCTGGCATTTAAAACATTTTTTCTCATCAATTACCGGAATTTTTTCATCGTTAAATTGAAGTGCTTTCGGTGAACAGTCTTTAACACACAAACCGCAGTGAATACATTTTTCTTTATCAATCTCAAACATAATTTTACCTCTAAACTATTATACAAGAAAAATTATTGATGTTATAATTTATATATGAAAAAGTTCATTGTGTTGATGTTAATATTACTGACCTGCCCCCCTTCATTTTCGGATGAGAACATAAGAAAAATCTCATTGCAGGAAGCGTTGGATATTGCAATTGAAAATAATATCGACTATCAGGCATCAAAAATGAACATTGATATTGCTGCAAATAAAGTTAAAGCATCAAACAGGCTCCAAAATCCCGAAATACAAACCCGTTTTAATATGGGCGGAATTGCAAGCGGGGAACCGCAGACAACAGGTTTAAGCGAAAAAATAGAAATTGCCAAAAGAGACGCAAGAAAAAAGCTTGCTCAAGCAAATCTTGATTTGGAAAAACAAAATCTTAACTACACCGAATTCGATTTGAAAATGGATGTCAGAGAAGCTTACGTAAATCTTGTTGCGGCGAAAGAGATTTTAATAGTTCTCGAACAAAGACGCAGATTGCTAAACGACCTTCTTGCAATTGCAAAAAAACGTGTTGCGGCAGGTGAAGTTGAAGAAATCGATGTCATTCAAACCGAAATTGCCTTAAACCAGCTTGTAATTCAGGTAAATACCCAGAAAGCAAACGTAAAAAGTGCAATGTATGATTTCAATAAGGCAATAAACATCAATAATAAAAATAATATAAAATATGATGCACAGGATGACAATTTCTCTGATAAAGACGATTTTATAGCTTTATTAAGCCCCAAGCCTCTTGATAAACTTCCGTCTTTTGCTTCTATAATGCAAAATTCACTAAAAAACAGATATGACATAAAAATTGCAAAACAGGAAATTGATGTTGCCAGAAAAAATCTTGTCTACGTAACCCGTCAAAGAATTCCGGATTTGGAAATTCAGGGCGGCTATGGTTTTATAACACGCGGTATGAGTGACTCAGGCTCTGCTGTAAACGGAGCTTACGCAGGCGCAAATATAATAAATATTCCTCTTTTTTATGCATATAAACCCGAAATTCAAAATGCCGAAATGCAGGTTAATCAGGCAGAGTTAAAATATATGTCGGTTCAAAACAAAGCTGTTAACGATTTAAACGGAGCTTATGAAAAATTCGTCACCGCTCAGATTAACCTTAATTATTACAATGACAATCTTTTAAAAAATTCAAACGAACTGATTAAAGTTGCCAAAAAGAACTATGCAACGGGTAAATCAACATTAACAACACTTATAGTAATGGAGCAGTCATACAGGTCAATAGTCGCTGGATATACTTATGCTCTGGCGGATTATTACAAATGCTGGATAGACTTTTTGAGAGAAGTTAACGTAGAAAATTTTGATCTTAACGAAGAAAGTATATAAAAATGAAACAGGAAAAATTAATTAAAACAGCAAGAGGGCTTGAAAAAGCCGATTTGGTTATAAAAAACGCAAATGTAATAAACGTTTTATCGGAAGAAATTCATAAATGCGATATAGCAATCTCTGACGGAATAATTGCAGGCATCGGAGAAGGTTACGAAGGCAAAAAAGAGATTAATATAAACGGAGCATACGTTTCTCCCGCATTTATTGACGGACATGTCCATCTCGAAAGCTCAATGATGCTTCCGCATGAGTTTGCAAAAGCAGTTGTTCCATGCGGTACAACAACAGTAATAATTGACCCGCATGAAATTTCAAATGTTCTCGGGCTTCATGGTATCAGCTATATGCATGAAGCAGTTAAAAATCTTCCGCTTGACGTTTACACAATGCTTCCGTCATGCGTTCCCGCTACACCTTATGAAACTTCGGGATTTGATCTGAACAGCTACGATCTGGCGTTATTAATCGACAGCCCGTGGGTTCTCGGAATTGCCGAAATGATGAATTATTCCGGACTTCTCAATTTAGACAAAAATGTTCTGGCAAAGCTTGACCTTGCAAAGTCAAAAGGGAAAAGGATTGACGGACATGCACCGTTTTTAAGCGGTAAAGACCTTTGCGCTTATGCTGCAAGCGGGGTTAAGTCAGACCATGAATGCACTAACCCTGAAGAAGCAACAGAAAAAATCCGCCTCGGTATGTATATTATGATTAGGGAAGGTACGGCAGCTAAAGATTTAGACGCCTTAATTCCTGTTCTTAAAGAAAAAAATACAAGAAAATGCATGTTTGTAACAGATGACAGGCACCCGAAAGATTTGAGGGTTCATATTAACGATATGGTAAGACGTGCTGTTGATGCGGGAGTTGATGTTATAAAAGCGGTTCAAATCGGAAGTTTAAATACCGCAGAATACTTCGGGCTTAAAAATCAGGGAGCTGTTGCACCCGGTTATAAGGCTGATTTGCTTATTCTGCCCGATTTAAAAACTTTCAAACCCGATTTGGTTATAAAAGACGGTAAAGTTGTTGCAGAAAACGGAAAACTTTTAAAGGATTTTGCCAAATTCGAAAAACCTTCTGTCAGAAGTTCTATTAACGTCAGATGGATTGAAGAAAAGGACTTTGAGATAAAAGGAACATCAGAATTTGTTAATACAATAGAGATTATTCCTCACCAGCTTGTTACAAAGTCTTCCGTATGCAAGGCAAAATTCGAAAACGGAAAACTTAACAGCAATACGGAAACAGACACTTTAAAAATTCTTGTAATGGAGCGTCACCGTGCAACAGGTAATATCGGAAAAGGATTTGTTAAAGGCTTTAATCTCAAATCCGGGGCTATAGCGTCAACTGTCGCACATGATTCGCATAACATGATAATTGTCGGTACAAATGATTTTGACATGTACACTGCCGCGGTTGAACTGGTTAAAATGCAGGGCGGCAAGGTTGTCGTAAATAACGGTGAAGTTATTGCAAAACTTCCGCTTCCTATTGCAGGCTTAATTTCTGATAAAGATTTTGATTACGTCGTAAAACATTGTGATGAACTCAATAGCGCTGTTAAAGAATTAGGCTGTAATCTTGATGATGCCTTTATGACAATGAGTTTCTTATCTTTGCCTGTAATTCCCGAATTAAAAATTACCGACAAAGGTTTGTTCAGTACGAAAAAATGGGACTTTGTCAAAATTAACCCTGAAAAATGCCGCCTTAATTAGGGGCGGCATTTCTTATATATTATTCATCGATTGTTGTTGTTGAAAGATTTTGGATTGTTTGTGCTATCGGTTCGTCTTTTTCTATCAAGCTTAAATATAATAACTTGTTTGCTGTTGCCTGATCGAGGTCTATAAACTTACCTCCGGCTTTTACATCGCTTGCTGATACAATTTTAACATTAGCGTTAATCTCTAAATCTCCGTATGTTAAATGTACCGGAACAACATCACCGACTTTTAATTTTCCTTTGTGTTTAAGAGATACACCGCCTCTTGAAATGTCGGAAATTGATACAACTTCGTCTGATGACTCGAATGAAATCAGGTTTTGATTATCATCTGTGCCAAATCTCATATACTGACGTTTGTCAATAGAGTCAACTCTGTCATTTACAACACGTTGTTTGTAAACTGCCTGACCAAAGTCAATATTTGGAATGTCCGGATCAACAATATCATCATCCGTATCGGTATCAGTATCAGTATCCGTATCGGTATCGATGTCAATATCCGTATCGGTGTCCACATCAGTATCGGTGTCTGTATCTGTATCTATATCTGTATCAGTATCGGTGTCTGTGTCCACATCTGTATCAGTGTCCGTATCTGTGTCAGTATCGGTATCGGTGTCGGTATCCGTATCTGTATCGGTATCCATATCTGTATCGGTGTCCGCATCTGTATCGGTGTCGGTATCGGTATCTATATCTGTGTCAGTATCTGTATCCGTATCTGCATCAGTATCTGTATCCGTATCGGTGTCAGTATCCGTATCAGTGTCAGTATCCGTATCTGTATCGGTATCCATATCTGTATCAGTGTCGGTATCTGTATCGGTGTCAGTGTCTGTGTCAATATCCGTATCAGTGTCGGTATCTGTATCGGTATCTGTATCGGTGTCAATATCCGTATCAGTGTCGGTATCAATATCTGTATCAATATCTGTATCAGTATCTACATCAGTATCTGCACCGTCTTCTTTATCTTCAGGGACTACAAGATTATCGTCATCATTTTCGTCGCCTTCCTGATCAGTTGTGGGGTTGTCAACATAATCGCCGTCTTCATCTTTTACGCCGTCATATCCTTCATCCTGCCCCTGTGAACTGCCGCCGTAATAGTAATTACGATCATCTTCATTTTTACCTATAGCTGTAACATCATCCGGTCTTACGGCTTTTGCTCTTATAGAAACAGCTTCGCCGTCAGGTGTTGTAATTTTATTTGTTCTTGCGTCTTCTTCAAAGTAAGAAGGGTTAAATCTAACAGGATCGTCACTTATCTGACCTCTGTCTTTACCCATGTGGAAGTGGTATCCGCCTGCGTAAGCATTATCTGCGACAAGTGTTAAGTCTTGTTCATGAGCGGGTCTGCCTTCGCCTTTACCGTTAATTTTACCGTTTTTAATAATTATTGTTGAATCTGCGGCATTGCTGTGGTCATCAGGATTATCCCATGAAGTATCAAGATCAAGAGCTGTTATTTTAACTCTGTCAGGATGAATATCTCCGTTAGGACCGTAATAATCCTGAGGATATGTAGGAACTTCGCCAAGATGTTCTATGTACATATTCTTACCGCGTGTTGTAATATTAATATCTTTTGCGGCAGTTGTTTCTCTAATAAATGTATCACCTGAAAATTCAGCATTTATTGAACCTTCACGTGAGATTAAGCCTCCGACATTTGTATCAAGTTTGTCGCCGTTATCGGCATCCATACCTTTAACGTTAATATCCTTAATTGCAAGCATATCAACACCGTATTCGGCATCATCGGTATGGTTAAGCTGACCGTCAACTGAGCCGTAGCTTCCCTGATTTTGTCTGAATGTTAAAGCTTCGGAAGGTTCCCCCCCCCCGATATTACCGCTTGCAATAATTGAAATGCCTGCGCCTTCAACATTCGGTTTTGATTTATCTGTTGATTTGTTAAGAATATCGTAAGCAGTTCCGCCTTTATTTGTTGAATCATCTGCTAGCAAGATTACTCTGCCGTCAGCTTTAATCTGATCAACGTTCATGTTTTTGTCTAAACTTGCAAGATTAATTAAAGACTTATTGCTGCCTTTAGTGCTGATTGCCTTAATTTTGCCGTCAATTGATACGTTAACGGATTTTGATAAATCTCTGGCATTTGTACCGATGCCGGTATAAGCACCGTTATTTGGCCCTACTTCTTCACCTACGGCGCCGTTTTTAACATTAATATTTAAATCTGCACCGTTAGATGTTGCAATCAAGGTATGTTCAACGCCGTTATTTAAAAGGTTGCCATCAGTGATATCAATATTTAGATCGGCATTAGAGTTAATGTTATTCTTATTGCTTGTATGACCGATAGTCATATTTGAATTTTTATTGGTAAATTGAACGGTATTAGCTTTATTACCATGGTTTATATCAACTTTACCCTGAATATCAATACCGCCGTTACCGTCATTGTATACAAGTAATTTTGATTTATTATTATTATTTTCTGCACCGGATTTTATCTTGCCTGTAGAAGCAACAAGGAGCCCGCCTGCATTATTTGTAATTGTCATAGTGCCGTTCGGATTTGATACTTCACCTGCAATATTAATTCCTTTAGAGCCTGTGTTTGTAATTGTTACATTACCGTTGCCGTAATTTCTGACGATAGCTCCATTTGCAACTGACGTTCCTGTGCTAGATGTAATAACTATATTGCCGTTAGAGCTTGCAAAAGCATTGCCTGATGACATGTTATCTGTTTTTACCAGCTTATCGAATAATGTTTTTGCAGCATCTTCGGTTTTTAAAACTTCCGTATTACCGCCTACACCTGCAACAAGAAGTCCGCCTTTGCCTACATTAACGTCTCCGCCTTTAAGTTCAACGTTACCTCTTGCTATAACAGCTCCGTCAATATTAATTACGTTGTTTGCCTCATTACCGCCTGCAAGGGAACCGGGGTCAAATGTTGCATTTGTCTGCTGAACATTTGTTCTGTAATCACTATATTTAGTAACTGTTATCTCGCCTGTTCCAATATTAGCAGTTGCTTCTTCAGGTACATAAACAGGTCCGGGCAAATTCAACGTATTTTTTAATGTATCATAATTACTTTGAGTAGGTGTTATAACAGATAAACTTCCGACGTTTAAAACACCCGAAGCTCCGACAACCATACCTTGAGGGGAAATAAATATCATATTTCCATCATTTTTAAGCCCGCCGCCTACTTGCTGCAAAGCATTAACAATACCATTTATATTAACCTGACCATTTACAAGGCTGATAAAAGTATTAATATCTCCAAACTTTGTATCCCCGTTTACAGTCCCATCAGGACCTATGGAACCGGTTTTTTGCATCCACTGATAGATAAAATTAGCTACATCACCTTTTTCAAGAATAAACTGGTCAAACTGTTTAAATCCGACATCACCGTTTACAGCATCAGGTCTAAATTCATAATTACCCCCCGGATTAGTTCCGATTGGTTTACCGTTAACATCAGTTATAATAGACTGAGCCAATACCTGATAAGCCATTGATTGCTGCATTACAAATAAAAAGCTCAACATAAATGCAATCAATCTTTTTTTATTTATTCCCGAATATTTCATTTTACGAACCTCGTTTGTTCTTTTTTGCACGTAAACACTTTATATTACATGTATATAAACGTTTTTTTGGCGATAAACTTTACTTTTTTATAAACCTTTTTTACAAAAGTTAATACTTTATATAACAAACAAAATGATTTATATATTAAAT
>UMEA01038847.1_pt1 | contig 13366 bp, 5 predicted proteins | sample 1964621 | NCBI WGS metagenome assembly UMEA01 (sample SAMEA4836007, study PRJEB28245) | human gut metagenome | biome: gut microbiome; material: fecal sample | place: Denmark | collected 2008 | reverse complement strand
GCACAACAACGGGCAGCAGCATTAGATCCAGCAGCAGGGCATCCGCACGGCGCAGGGCCGCAGCGGCCAGCGCCCCGGTAACGGGCAGGGCGGCCAGCAGCAAAAACAGCCCCAGCTGCGCCGCACTGCCGCCCTGGGCCACCGGCAGCGCGCTGCCAAGGCGGGCGTTCAGGCTTTGGGCAATGTTCCCGGCGCACTGCTGCGCCCCGGCCAAAAAGTTCCGCTGGCAGATGAACAACACCACAAGATACACAATCACCCCCGCCAGCAGCCCCCAGCGGCGCAGGGCTTGCGGCGCACGCAGGAACAGCGCCCACCCGGCGCAGAAAGCGGCTGCCGCGGGCCACACCCACAACGGCACCGCAATGCCGAACCCGGTGGAAAGCACCAGCAGCAAACCAAAGGTGAGCGCCAGCAGCAGCGCGGCATCTGCCGCCAGCCACAACGCGGGGTGCGCTGCGGGGCGCTGGGTGCTCACCAGCACACGGTCCACAAACTTCAGCCCACTGCCGGGGTCGGCAGCGCCGCGCCGGCTCAGGGCAGTACGTTCTTTTTTGCGCTTGGGCGGGTTTTTGCGGTGCTTCGCCGCCTGTTGGGGAAAATCCCCCCATTCCTCCGCTCCGTCCAGGTCCCCACCGGGGGTCAGGGCAGCGCGCAGGGCGGTCAGCGGTTCGCGCACCATCAGGCGGTCCAGCTTGGCGCTCAGCTTCCAGTGTACCTGCTTGAGGGTATCCCCGTCCCGGTACTCCCGCAGCTCATAGCTGCCGCCCAGGGCGGCGCGGGTGTCGGCTTCGTCGCCGTCCTCATCGGGGGCGGTTTCCGCTTTGGCTTTGCCAGCCGCGGCAGCGGGCAGCACACAGATGCTCTGGCTTTGCACGGCAGCCGGGCATGCCACGGTGAACACCCCCAGGTGATCCCGCAGGGTGATGCCCCGCACCGCAATGCTCCACACGCCGCTTTTGCCTGCGTTTAAGGTAATGCGCTGTTCGGCGCGCTCTCTGCCGCCCAGCATGGCGGCGCAGCGCAGGGTGATCTGCCCCCCGCCCCATTCATCGGCGGCGTTCAGCAGCACCACAAGCGCAGGGATGGGCAACCGGCTGCGGTTGCGCAGCCGAACCGTCAGGGTAAAATCTTCGCCCTGTATCACGGGTTTGTCCGGCACCAGCAGCTCTGCCGTTACCTGCCTGCGCAGATAGGCGGCATCCAGCCGCAGCAGCACCAGAAGCACCAGCGCAAACGCTAACAGGAACACCGCCAGCGGTGCCTGGGTGATGAGCGCCGCGGCCAGCAGCACCAAAAGCACCAGCGCCCGGCCCAGCTTACCTGCCATGGCGGTCAGCCTTTTCGGGGCGGGGACGCGGCACGGTACGCAGCAGGTCCTGCATTACGCTGTCCACCGTTTCGCCGCCTGCGCGGGCCTGGTCATTCAGCACCAGGCGGTGGCGGGCAACCGCATCAAACACAGCGGTCACATCCTGCGGGGCAACAAAATCCCGCCCCGCCAGATACGCCGCCGCGCGCGTCATGCTGGTCAGCGCCAGGGTGGCACGGGGGCTTAACCCCACGGCCAGGCGCGGGTCCTTGCGGCTGGCCTGGGCCAGCGCCACAATGTAGCGGTACATCAGCTCATGCACAAATACCGTGCTGACCTCCTGCTGCATGGCAAGCAGATCCGCCTGACCGGCAACGGGGCGCACACGGTCCAGCAGGCGGCCTTTGCTCTGCCCGGCCAAAATTGCCAGCTCCGCTTCCTCATCGGGGTAGCCCATTACGGCGCAGACCATGAAACGGTCCAGCTGAGACTGCGGCAGCATCTGCGTGCCGGCGGCGCCGATGGGGTTCTCGGTTGCAATTACGGTAAAGGGTGCGGGCACCGGGCGGGTAACGCCGTCCACCGTCACCGTGCCTTCTTCCATCACTTCCAACAAAGCCGACTGCGTGCGGGAGGAGGTACGGTTGATCTCATCGCCCAAAAACAGGTTGCACATCACCGCACCGGCGTGGTACACAAACTTGCCGGTCTCTTTCTGGTAGACCGAAAATCCCACCAAATCGGACGGCAGAACATCCGGCGTAAACTGCACGCGGCTTTCTTTCAGGTCCAGCGCGCGGGCAAAGGCCAGCGCCAGCGTGGTTTTGCCCACGCCGGGAATATCCTCAATCAGCACATGGCCGCCCGCCAGCATGGCCATCCAGATGGTGTTTACCGTTTGCTGTTTGCCCTGCACGGCCTTGTTTACTTCGGCCGTAACGGCGGCGGCCTGCTGTGTGTACTGCATGGTTAATCCTCCCGGTGTTTTTTCCATATCACCATAATGCCAACGGCGGCGGCAATAACCACCAGCCCGGCCCACAGTGCGTTGTTTTCCAGCCAGATCATGGTATTGGAGATCGCGCTCCCCTCGGATTCCGCGCTGCCCTCCCCCGGCAATGGGGTCAGGGCCTGGGGGGCCACTTCGGCAATGGAGCTGCCGCCGGCATCCTCCACGGTCACCTGGCGCGGCGTTTCGTCCCAGGTAGCGGCGCTTTCCTGCAAATCCTCCTCTTTGGTGGTGTCCGCAGCGGCGGTGTCGTGCTCCGCAATTACCAGGTAGCGCTGGCTGTTGCGGGTGTAGGGGTGGCAGGTGGAAAGGGTCAGCAGGTCCCGCCCCGGCTGGATCAGCACGGCGTTGATATCGCTGGGGTCAATAATTTTCAGCTCGCTCACGCGGTAAATCAGCGTTTCCCACGGGGTGGTCAGCTGGATCTTGTCCCCCACCTGGATCTGCTGCACGTTGCGCAGCATTTCCGCGCCATAATAGCCGCGGTGGGCGGCAATCACGGTGTTGGTGTTTTCGCCGCCCAGCGGCATCGAGGTCTGGCCCAGCAGCGCCGCGCCTTTGGCCAGGTTTTCGCGGCTGGCGCCCAGGTAAACGGGCAGCTCCAGGTTCAGGCGCGGGATCCACAGCACAGCCAGCACATCATCGTCATAGCCATAGGCAGCAAGGTCCAGCGGGGCTTCCTCATAGGCGAACGGGTCGGTCAGGCCGCTTTGGCCCCCGGCGTAAATTTCCGCGTTATAGTCCTGCATCGCGGCGTACAGTTCAGGGTAGACGCGTTCCGGCTCCGGGGGTTCGGCTGTGGTTTCCTCCGCCGCGGGGGCGGTGGGCTGGGCTTCGGCGCGGGCCGCAAACTGCGCAGCGGTTTTGGCGTTGCGGGTGCTGGTCCACCACTGGGCGGCGGTGGGCTGTATCAACAGCGCCAGCCCCAGCAAAATGGCCAGCCAGGCCAGAATTTTAGCAATCAGCCGTCCCATTTAGTCATCCTCCTCGCGCTTTTTGCAGCGGTGCAGCAGCAAAAGCAGCAGCAGCGCTTCGCCGCCGATCACAATGCTGCCCGTTACCGCGATCCACGGCCAGGCATCCACCACGCGCTTGACCACCGTTCCGGTGCGCAGCGCCTGATACTGCACGGCCTGCGGGGTGTTGGTTTCTTCCTCTCCATTATAAGGGATGCGGGTGCCGCGCACAAGCATGCGGTGGGTGTTGATGGCATACGGCGTGCAGGTAACAAGGGTGCAGTAATCCTGCCCCGCGGTGATTTCCAGATCCTCGGTGTGCTCCGGTTCCACCACTTTGATTTGATTCACCTGGTACGCCAGCGTTTCATCCAGAATATGCAGGTAGAAACAGTCGCCCTCTTCCAGCTTGTCCAGGTCGGTGAACAGCACGGCTTCGGGCAGGCCGCGGTGGCCGGTCAGCACGCTGTGGGTGCTTTCGCCGCCAAGGGGGTAGCTGGAGCCTTCCAGATGGCCAACGCCTCTTTGCAGCACATCATCGCTGGTGCCTTCGTAAATCGGCAGGTTGACGTCAATTTTCGGGATGGTGATATACCCCAGGCTTTCGCCCACATCCACAAGGTCCACATAGCTGGTGCCGGTATCCTCCGCTTCGCCTGCGGCATCGCGCTCCACGGCGCTGTCCAGCTGCTGGTTATAGCGGCGGGCGGCCTCCTTGGCGGCGTCCAGTTTTTCGGTATCCATGCTTTTTACGGTATCATCGTAATTTTGGATCGCTTCGCTGGCGTGGCGCTGCGCCACCGCGTTGCTGATAACCGGGTACGATGCCACCCCAATGCCGGACAGGATCATCAAGGCCGCAAAGCCGACTTTTAGTTTTGTTGTGGTATCCATAGCGTCACCGCGAACCTTTCCGTGAGAGGGTTGAAGTTGGGAACTGATGCAATTAGAAATTAGAAATTAGGAATTGGAAGTAGGCAAAAGAATAAAGAATAAAGAATAATGAATAATTGTGGTGGACCGCGGCGCATTTGCGCCGCTCAGGAGATATTGGGTTGGGGGTGGTTTTTAGGGTAGTGAATAACAATAAAATAATCTGTAGGGCCTTACGGCGTTGCACACCACAAAATTGTAATAAACCTCGCCCTGCATGTAGGGGGCGGCGTCCCCGACGCCCCGTTTGACGGGCCTAATAATTGCCGCCCATCCACCCCGCGCCGCAAACGTTGCAAATCATTTGTAGGGGCCGATGCTCGCCATCGGCCCGTTGACGGGCCTTGCCCTATTTATTTTTAGGCTCTGCACGGGGAACCACCCCTCAGTCTGCGTTGCAGACAGCGCAAACATAAGGTGAGATATTGGCTCCCCTTGAGGGGAGCTGGACGCGGAGCGGCCTGAGGGGTGGTTCCCCGCCACAAACCTAACGGCCGTGGGGTGGTTCCCCACGCAGAACCTAAAAATCAACCGAACAATGGCCATGTACACCCAAAAAAATTTATTCCCCAATAACCCACCATAGGGGGAGGGCCAAATCCGGCCCTCCCCCTGTGTATGATGGATTATCCCTCTATACCCTATTGGTGAATTGTAAAATTGTTTTGCCTTGCGGCGGGCGCATCAGGCGCGGTTCTTCTTTTTCAGGCTCAGCAGCACGCCAACACCGGCCACAACCAGCAGCACACCAATGCCGCTGAACAGCAGAGTACCGAAACCACCGGTGGTGGGCAGCTTGAAGCCCTTGCGGTTGATGATGGTATTAGTAACGGCACCAAGCATTTTATTAGTGACGTTGCCAAACTCATTTTTACGGTTCACCGTAACGTCATGCTTCGTTAGAATACCGTTCTCATACTTTTTGGATTCAGTCCATGTTTCTTCATACTGAACATTCAGTTCAACCTTAACGGGTTCGCTCAACAGGTTGTATCCCTCTTTGGTTTCAGTTTCAACCAGGTAGTAGGTACCATTGGAAAGCCCAGATACCGACACCTTACCATTTTTATCTGTCACCAGTTCATCTTTTATAAGTTCGAGTTTAAGATTAGCGTCCTCGCCTTTCAGTCCAATCTCACTACCCGTTACGCCACCATCAGTGGCCACTTTATATAGCTTAAACTTCACTCCCTGCAATTTTTCAGGTTCTCCATCTTTACCCAGCTGATCACTGATTTTTACAATGTCGATTTCGAAAGTGTAAACAATCGTCTCGTCATGGATTTCTTCTTTCGAATCTTCATCCGGCTGGCCATTTTCGTTAATTTTGTTAGTATAAATCAGTTTTGCAGTGTTCGTGTTTCCATCAATAGTCGTTACAGCCTTATCGCTCAGTTTTGCATTATAAGTAATGGTCAGCGTTTTTCCTGCATACGCAGCCATTTCTGCTGTCTTGAACTTGATAGTAAAGCCCTTACTACCCGTTGCTTCATCTTTGGTACCCGGTACAACAGTATAGTGCGTATCTTTTGTCAGAGTTTCCTCACCACACTTAACCACAATACTATCAGCATCATCAATCAAGTGCTCGGGGGTATCTTCAACATCAAACTGTGCAAGCTTCGTGATATTAGAAGGAACCGTTACACTAATCTTATAAGATACAGTATCCCCAACATTATAATCTGTACCTTCGACCCAACTGTCATTAGTACGTTTCTTAACTTGCTTGTCCAGATCGGGTTTATAGTTGTAAATCGTAATTGTTGCGGTCTCTTTATTGATAACGTAATCTTTTGTATTCGTAGTTGTGTCTGTACTTTCCGGAAGTTTCAGATAACCGTCTTGGTCAATTTCAAATTCATAGGTTTCATTAAGATCGAGGATATACTTAGAGTCGGCATTCGAAGTCTCAATAAAGCGGTATTTACCTTTGTTCAAATCATTTACTGTAAATTTGCCATCTTGTCCAGTGGTAATTGTCGTCTTATCTTCCCATGCTCCTGTTGTATCATTATACCACTGAAGTTTGAAACCAACATTTTCCAAAGCTGCGGCATTGCTATCACTACTGTCACCAACAGCACCTTTCTTTACGATGGTCACACTACCTTTTTTGGTGCTGTTCTTCGGGTAAACAACAACGTCATACTGCCACTCCGTATTTGCAGTTTTACCATTGTCATCTGCAATACGGGTCATAGGAATAGAAATGAGAAATGGTGCAACAGCAGCCGTAACAGATACCGGTTTCGTTGTCTCCATCACAACATAAAGACCAACATCAAGATCTTCGAATTTTGCTACACCTTTTTTACCATCAACAGTCGCCGTTTTCACTTCTGCCCGATATGGCGGCACATCATTATCATTCTTAACAACTTTCTGTTTACCTGTAGTAGCATCGGTAGTCAAGTAGGTATCGACAGTAACCGTACCCGATTTACTGCCACTCTTATAATAGTCAACCAGATCATCCGCATTCATGACCTGATAAATCGTAAAGCCTACCCCGTCTACAGCTTCAGCTTCAGCGGGAACCGTTTGTCCTTCGTTTGCTGTCGGAGAATTTGTCTTCCCGTCACTAGTATCTTCCATCAAGTACTTGTAAATAGTAAGTGTACCCTTTCTGCCAGTGTCAATCGCTGTCACAGGTGTAGTTCCAGATGTATCTGCACCTGTTACATCCTCTGCCATTGCTGGCATGGCGCACAGGCTGAGGGCCAGGGCGGCGCTCAACAGGCCTGTGAGAAAACGTTTTGCTTTTTTCATTTCAGTACCTCTTCTCTTAAAAAAATCATCATCGGATGGGCGGCGGGGCCGCCCGGCTTAAGGGTTCTGCATCAGCACGGCGTGCAGTGCGGGGCGCTGCAGCGGGGAAACGCTGCCGCGCCGCCCGCACTGTGCCGTGAAGAAAAAAGGAGGAAAAACTGGGCCGCTTGCCCACTTGGCTTATGGCTGCGCCCTGCCGTAAACGGGTGCGCACTGGCGGGCAGGCCCTGTATCCTGGGGGTTGCTGGGTTTCCGGGGGATGGTTAATGTCGCCGGCCCCCTTTCCTGTTGTAGCGGAATGTGAATATCAACAGCCCTGCCACCGCCAGCGGCATGCCGATCAGCAGCCACAGGCTTGGCGCGTCTGCACCCGTGTGGGGCAGCTCAGGCGTTTTACGGTTCAGAACGGTAAGGGTCATGGTGTAGGTGTTATTGGCGCCCTTATTGAACGTCTTATCTTCTTTCTTAACTTCCTCACCATCAATATAACACTTGCCGTCTTGGGTAAATTTGATCTTAATTGGCTGTGCCAACAGGTTGTACCCCGGATGTGCCTTGGTTTCCGTCAGGCGGTATGTACCGGGTTTCAGATTTGTGAACACATCGGTGATTTCGCCGTTGCCGTTCGTTTTGGCGGTAATGGAACCTTTGTTTGTGCTATTGAATTCATAGGTAGTATCTACCTGCGGTTCTCCTCCGGTTGTTGTTTCGACCAGCTTTTCCAGCTTGAACTCAACATCTTTCAAGAATACTTCTTGGTCCTCATTATTGCGTTCCGCGTCCTTCTTGATGATATCCAGTGCAAACTTCGGGTTCTGCAGCGTGTTGGTCAGCTCAATCTTGCCGCTGCCGCCGGTGATGGTTCCATCGGGGGTTGTGGCTGGCGTTGTAGTTGCGCGGGTTTCGCTGTTCGTTTCGCTGTTTGCTGTGGCTGTATTGCCTGTTGAGCTGCCCGCGCTGTCCGTTTCGCTTTTTGGTGTTGCTTTAGCCGTTACAACATACGTATTGCCCTTAATCGTAATGGTTTCGCCTGGTGCTACCTGTTCAAATTGGTCATTCTCCACCGTACCTTCCACAATGCGGTACACATAATCGGTTTGTTTGCCGTTAGCATCGATCTGGTACTGATCCAAACCGCTAAAGGTAAACTGCCAGCGGCTCTCACCGTATTTAATGGTAACATAGTCTGGGCTGTTTGCGGTCGGGTACTTTACCGGTTTCCAGTCTTTATCGTTTATGCTGGTTGCCAGGCGGCGCTGGAGCTGGATGTAGATTGTATCCGGCTGGTTCGCAGTGCTAAGATTGTCCGTACCTTCCCAGAGCTTATTGAACTCAATGTTGATCAGTGTGCGCTTGGTGTTGGTAAAGATTGCGGTAACTTTCAGTTTGTCCGGATTGTTCGGATCTTCGCTCTCCACAATCTTGCCTTCCACCATGGTGTTGTTGATCACATGGGCGGATTGACCTTGCGGAACGGTTACGCTTTGCAGTTTGGCACCATCGTTGCTTCCGACTTCCTCGATGATATAGCGGGTACCAACGGGGATGCCGGTGATGGTTCCGGTGCTTTCGCCCTTAATCGTAACGGTTCTTTCGATGGGCTTTTCTTCCAGACCCTCACCGCCAACATCATTAAAGGTAACTTTGAAGGTGTAGGTTCCGGTCAAGGTTTCGCCCTCTGCGGCCTTCTTTTGGATTTTCAGCCCGCCGGTTTTGACGGTGTTGACGTATTTTACCTTTAGCTTTGTCAGCGTGGAGCTTGTTTCGTCCGGGTCCTTATAGGAGCGGAAGACGATGGTGTTTTTGTCAGGCTTCTTGCTATTCGCCGTGTAGCCATCATTCTTTACCCCATCTGTATTGTCATAAACTTCCGTTCGGCCATCATCGGGGCCTTTGGCGGGATCATACTGCTCTTTTAACGACCTGTCTTTCCCGAATGTTACGGTCTTTACATTTAATGTGTCCTCCGGATTCGTCGACTCAACCGCCTTCCCGTTCTCGTACACCGTCCATGTGGTGTCGTACAGGCTTTTGTTCAGTTTCTCTCTGAGCGAAATGTAGCTGCCGCGGCGGAACTGGTCGCTGAAGGTAACGGTTTCTCCAGCTTCCAGAACAAAGCGTCCGTCCTCGTCCACCAACTGGGTGTCGCTGTCCTCGGTGGAGGTGTACTGTGCGTATTTGGCGTTTTCCAAATGACCGCTTGTGGCGGAGCTGTAATCCGGGATTTTCTCCTGATCGGTTGTAAAGCCGGTCATCGTACTTGGCACCGCTTTGGGAATGAAGGTAAAGTTCCTGAAATAGATGTTGCGGCTATAGTTATCGCCCACGCGGATGGTTTTGACGTTGCCGCTAAAACCGTCCCGCTCTTTCATCTTGTGCAGGTCCAGCTTTACGGTGACCCATTTGCCTGTCTTCAGTTCGACCGCACCATACGTTGCGCCGTTAATGCCTGTTGTGTCAAGGCTACCTTTTTGGACGTCATTTTCATCCAGCAGTTCCAGATACAGGTTGTTGAGGGAAAGTTCACCTCCACCATCCTTTGGATCAACGTAAACCTGGAACGTAAGGAAGCGCATGTTGTCTTTGATATTGATGGGGGCATTCAGCGTCAGGATGCCATAACGTTGCTTACGCGCTGCACTGACGGGTTCCGTATCCATATAGCGTGCGTACCAGTGAAGGACCTTTTCGCCTTCATGCCCGGGATCTGGCTGCTTGGGGTTTTCATCCAACCTGAAAATGTACTCATTTTCCTTATTTGGGGTTGCGGCGGCAATGTCGACACCCTTAGTCAAATCCACATGTTGGGACGGATTTTCGCTTTCATTCGGGCCAGCGGCCGGTTTTGTTCCATAATGGGTTGCCTGGTTCTGGATGGTGAAGTTGAAGATTTTCTGGTTTTTAAAGCAGTCTTGGAAGGCCGGATTAACGTTTTTCAGTTCGACCTCTTTTTGAACCTGCAGCTCGTTATTATCCGGGAAGTTGAACGCCACCGCCATGTTGGACTCCCACATACCGCGTTCCATATAGTACATGGTAAGGGTGTGCTTTTGGCCTTTGTCGAATGTAAGAGTAGTGCCTTGCGCGGAGAAAGAGATGGTTTCGCCATTATATGTTACGGTCTTGACAGGTTCTCCATCTTGATCACCTTTTGTTGACGTTCCGCCTTTTTTGACCTTACTGACATAGGCTGTTACACTATTTTTCTTTCCCTCTGTTGTCTCTTTCTCGCCAAATTCCAGCAGGCCGGAAACCTCACCATGGGCGCCGCCAACGTCAAGCGCCAGCTTGCCATCAATGAATACCCAAACGTCATCGTCACCGGAGAAGAAGAACTTGATGCTGGTTTTTTCCGTTGTTCCATCTGCCTTTTCTGTTTCCACCATGCCGTCATCCGTCAGGGTAAAATCCATCTGCAGCTTGGTGCCAAAGCCGTAATTGTAGGTAGAAAACACACCAGGGGTTGCTGTTTCATTGAACGGGAAGTAGCCATAAGGGTCTTTCGGGTTCGATAACGCACTCACATTCTTTGAAGGATTTCTGTTAGTGGTACTTTCTTGGAGAAAATATTTTGAATCCGAATTTTGTCCCGAATCTTGTTTTAGATACAAGGTTGTATCCTTGCTGTCAAAGCACCAATAATCAACGTTCGTCTCATTACCAAAAAGATTTTTCACTTTAGTAAATGGGAACTTTACATTCTCATACACTTCACCAAGCTTTGCATTTTTACTATTCTTTCCTAAGAGGAACTCTTTGTTAAAGTGCGGTTCTACTATTTTTGTACCTTTCAGCAGCGGTTCACCTGTTGCTTTACCGGTGGATGTTGTATCCGCAACCAAACCCTGATAGGCATAGTATGTATGATTATTGTCATTGTTTTGAGGATCTTCATTATACTGAGAGTTATTGATTGCCATGAAACGCTTAAAGTCGTCGTACCCAAACAAATTTAATGTTTCTGCAATCTGGCTAAATTCAGGGGAGCCCGCAGGCTGAAAATGTCCGGTATAAATCGGGTATTCGGCACTTGCATCCTTATAATAATTGCTCAGCGCCTGATCGAACTGGCGGAAGGGTACCCAGTTGCGGTGACTTACAGTAGGAGAACTTTGATCGTAACTGCCACGGTTATTGCCGTTCAGTTCGTAATCTGTATAATAGTCATACAGCGTACTGGTAACATATTTTGTGTTTGCTTCTTCCGTAAAAGGAGCGGATTTAATATCTACTACTTTAGTGCCAGTATCTTTCCCCTTTTCGGCATCACGCAGGGTACCTTTTGGAGCCCAGTAGCCGCCACGAGTGGTACCTTTATATACTGCATCGTCATTCGTATCCGCATAGAAGCAATTTTTGTCATCTGTGGGAATCGGCAACCACGCTGTACTTACTCCATTTCCTTTTGTCGTATTGTCATCGTTAATTGCATCACCGGAAAAGATGATTGAACGATATCCTTGGGGAATGTCAATATAATAAAGATTTTCGTTTGTACCATCTTTTACCAGCGTGCCGCTTTCGGATTCTACGCCGTCTCCTTTTATCCGATAATAAATGGTCTCTTTATTATTATTATTGGCTTTGGGGATTGAAAAGTCGTCGGTATCTCCATTCAATGCCATCTTGGAGAAAGTAGCATCGTAATAGATGCGGGTGGCACCGGGACGCCCCCATGTTGCATCCTTAATACCATTGTACATGTAGCAATAGCATTGACCTTCGGAATACTGGAAGCGTTTCTGATTTTCTCCTGTTACTTCCTCATTATAAAAATTGTAGTATTCACTTATTACTGTATCGCCCTCGGTAAAGCGAACAAAAGAGCAAAAATCTTTAGGAATGGTAAAGGTTGCTGTGGAACCAGGTTGGATATCATTTAAGGATATTGGCTGCTCACTGACTGGGGTAAGGGTTTTATTAGTATCTGGTTCATAAAACCAGGCTTTGACGTTCGTTAGTGTTTCACTGGTTTTATTTTCAAAGGCCATCGTTTTGTTAGCGAAATGCTTATGGCCAACCTTATAGATTTTCCACAGCTCTGGATGCCAGCCATCTCCGTTCTCTCCGTCATAGTAGTCGCCGCCGATATAATTCGGATTAACTGGATCGAACGATATATCCCGTAGCTGATTATTATCATCTACTTTAACAATGGTTACTGTGTATGTATGTGTTTCTCCTTTATATCCGCGAAATTCAAGTCCACCCAACACTCCATATTTATAGTGGTCTTGATGATTCAGGACCACAGAATAAATTTTTCTTCCGTCATCCGTTTCGCTAACTTCCTTCATAGGAAGTTCATATTTTGGATCATTTTGACTTTTTCCAATAATGGCACGTATTGTCACCCCTGTATAATCGATCCAACTCTTAGGCACTGCAAAATAGAGCGTGTAAGTAGCCGGCACTCCCCCCTCACTAACTGCCTGCACGTTATCCACGCTTTTTGCGGCGTACATCTTCTGCGGCTGTTCGGTCGGTTCCGGGGTGGCGGTGGGGGTCACGGTCGGCACAGGGGTGGCCGTTGCGGTGGCTGCCGGTTCCGGGGTCAGGGCGGGTTCTGCCGTGGGCTCCGGCGTTTCGGTCGGGGCGGGCTGCTCCGGCTCGGCGCTTTGTTCCGGTTCCGGGGTGGCGGCGTTCTGCTCCGGCGGAGTGGTATCCTCCCCGGAGACCGTTCCCTGCTCATTCTCCAGCAGCTCTACTTCGTCAGGTGCGTCGGGCAGAAGATCCACCTCGGCGTATACAGGCAGGGCCATTGCCATAACCAGGCAAGCGGTGACAAGCAGCGCTGTCAGCCGGCGCGCCCAACCTGTTGTGTTTTTCCCTGTTCTATTCAATCTGCTCACCCGTCTTTCGCGCTGGCTTGATGGAAGCACATTGTTTCACAGGGGATCCCCTGTGAAACAGTAAAAGAAGCCAGCTTCTTTTACTTGCGCAACCGTTGCCATGTTGTTTTCAAAAAAAAACCGCATCGAGTCTTCTCATTGCGCATTTACTTTTTATTTTCTTAATATAGCACCTTTACACCAGAAAGACAATACAATCCACGCAAATTCCTGTTTTTCAGCACTTTTACTGATTGCGTTTTTCTCCAATTATACAATGTGTTCAAAGCCTTTGTATAATTTACTCCTGATGTTCTTTTTGGCAGCGGTCCCTTTTATATACTTTGACCGCGCGTTTATGATCCTCTGCGCACACAGAGCGCAACTTTGCGGCAAAATTCGCCTTTTTTGTTGCATTTTCCTGTTTTTGCGCAATTATTTGTTTCGCATGCGCCTGTTTGCGGCGGGGCCTGGCGGCTGGGTGGGCGCCTTGTGGGAGGGATGGCAGGTTTGCAGCGCACGGTTCCCGTTTTTTTGCGGCGCGATGGGTACA
>UMEA01015172.1_pt1 | contig 13381 bp, 14 predicted proteins | sample 1964621 | NCBI WGS metagenome assembly UMEA01 (sample SAMEA4836007, study PRJEB28245) | human gut metagenome | biome: gut microbiome; material: fecal sample | place: Denmark | collected 2008 | reverse complement strand
TAGACAATACTTACTGTCTATACCAATTCTCAAAATTATTATATGCCGTATAATTATTAGGTGCAATTTCTCCTGTAAGTCTTATGCTGTATACTATTTTTTCTCTATTTCTATATAAGCAAATATATGGCATTTCGTCCTCATAAATCTCAATTATTCTGTTATATTTCTCTGTTAGTAAATTTTTATCTGATATATTCTTTATATCATTTAATATTCCTTGTATTTCTTCGTTTTTGTAATTTGCTATGTTATCCTTTCCAAAGAAATATGATAAATCCGGACTATATCCATTATTCACACCTGTAATAATCATGTCATAATCTTTATCTTCTAAATAGCTCTTGTATCCTGAATTTGACACTCTGTATAAATATACATTAATGCCTATGTCTTCTAATTGTTCTTCTATAAGTTCTGCAACTTTTACTCTTGTTTCATTGCTGCTATCTACTACTAAATTAAATTCTAGGTATTCTGTAACATAATCTTCTGTTTTTCTCCAATATCCATACCTGTATTCCCAACCAGCATCTTCTAACACTTTTTTTGCCTTTTCTTGTGAGTAATTAGATTTGCTTTCTTTTGGATATAGATAATTTCCGTAATCTATTGGAAATGAAGATACATAATAATTATTGCTGAATACTGACGAATTTATTTTGTTCTTATCTATTGCATAGTTTATTGCTTGTCTTACTTCTTTATGTGCTAAAACATCTTCCTCGCAGTTAATACTAATAAAATCGAGTTCTCTTCCTTTGTATTCTTTTGTTCCAAATCCAATAGTTCCAATATATTCTTCCACATTTGTGTTGGAAGTACATACTAAATCAATGTTTCCTATTTTTAAGCTGTTATATGCATCTCCCATTGTATCAAAAAATGTAACTATTACTTTTGTTATCTTCCTCTCTGTTTGCCCTGCTTCTCGCCAGTTTTCATTTTGTTCAAGTTCAATATATTCTCCCGTTGCTGCAGTAACCTTATACATTCCAGTAGCTTTTGGTGCAAGTCTTGATTTGTAGAAATCTTCATTTTTAAATTGACTACTAGATACTATTGGAAAAATTAGGTTATACTCAAAAAATGGTTCTTCTTTTTTTAGGTTTATTCTTATTGTATTTCCATCTATTATTTCTACTGATTTTATATTTTTTACATTATCTGAATACACGGATTTGCCTTCTTGAAGCTTTTCTATTGTATACTTTACGTCTTCTCCTGTAACACTACTTCCATCTTCCCATTTTAATCCATCTTTTAGTTTTACTAAATATACTGTTCTATCTGTTTTTGACCATTCTTCTGCTAAACAATTCTCTATCTCATAATTTTCAGTAAGTTTTAGTAATGGTTCGTACAATATGGTAGATAAGCTGATAATGTCTTTATTTTTTGTAATTAGTGGGTTAATATTATCAAAATCTGAAATTCCTATATTTAAAATCGATTCAGCCTTTTCTGTTGCTTGTGTGTCTGCTGCTTCGTTATTTAAGTTATTTTCTTCTTTTGAATTAATTTTATATATTGCGAAGATTATTATTCCTATAGCAAATATTATAAAGAAATATTTTATTATCTTGGATTTAGATTTCATAATAACCTCCAATCATTTTAATATGTATTAATATATACCATAAATGCGTTTTTTTCAAGGTATTTTAAAAGAAAAAGGGGACAGATTTATTCTGTGCCCCCCTATTAAAATTTATATAATTAATTTTAATTACTTCCTAGATTCCACTATAAGTTTTATACCTGTTCTATCTTCTCCTTCCACTTCAACTTCTGCAAATGCAGGTATACAAACTAGGTCTACGCCTGCTGGTGCTACAAATCCCCTTGCTATTGCTACGGCTTTTACAGCTTGATTTAGTGCCCCTGCTCCTATTGCTTGCATTTCTGCCTTGTTAGATTCCTTTACCAAACCTGCAATAGCTCCTGCTACTGAATTTGGATTTGATTTTGATGAGATTTTTAAAATTTCCATTTTTGCCTCCTATATTTTTTTATTTGTTTTAATCAACAGTTATATTTATATTACAATTTCTGGAAATTGTCTATAGGTTTTTGGGAAAAAAAGGAAAAACTCGTCGTGTTTATTCGACATTTCTCGACATTTATTTGTAGTTTATTCTATGTATACTTATTGTTTTACAAGTATCGTCATCTATCTCAAACACACAACCATTAAGTATAGCATCTCCTTCTGCCAATTTATATCTTTCTGGAAGTGAGGTAATAAATCTTTTTATAGAAGCTGATACTTCCATTCCTATTACAGAATTTTTTGGACCCGTCATTCCTAAATCTGTAATGTATCCTGTACCTTTACTTGTAATTTCTTCGTCAGAAGTTTGCACATGTGTATGTGTTCCAAATATGATATTCACTCTGCCGTCTAAATAGTGCTTCATAGCTATTTTTTCTGCTGTTGCTTCTGCATGAAAATCAAGTATAATTATATCTGCTTCTTTGCTTAATTTTTCTACTAATTCGTCTGCTACTAAAAAAGGATTTTCTGATAAAATGTTCATATCAGTTCTTCCTATTAAATTTATAACTGCTATTTTCTTATCCTTACATTCATATATATTGTATCCCTTTCCCGGTAGGCCTTTCGAGTAGTTTGCTGGACGTATAATTAGGCTATTGTCTATAAAAGAAAAAATATCTTTCTTTCCCCATGTATGGTTTCCCATGGTTAAGCAATTTATTTTCATTTTTTGCAAAGCATAAAAATCTCTTTCATTAAGTCCCATTCCTCCTGAAGTATTTTCTGCATTTACAACTGTAAAATCTATATTTTCTTTTTCTTGTATTGTAGGTAATAATTCTTTCAATTTTCTTAAACCATTATCTCCCACTATATCTCCTATCGCTAGTATTTTCATTATTTATCTTCCCTTCTCTTCATCTAAATCTAGTATTCTAGAATGTTTTTCTTTTTCTTTTTTTATTCCTGATAAAATTGATTCTTTAATTAATGCCTCCAAATGTTCTGGTTCTGGATAATCTTTTTTATCCAATGCAGCTAAAACAAATTTATCTCTTATGCTATATCTTGCGATTCTACCTTCTGGGGTTACTGTTCTTGTTAGATGCTCTAGCAAAATTCCTATATCCATTGGGAAACCATGTTCTCTTGAATATTGTTCTGCAAAAGCAAGTGTTGTTCTTGTATTTCCATCTCTAAATGGGTGTACTCTCCAAATTCTTGCCAAATGTCCGGTAAATTCGGACGTTATTTCGTCAATATTTTTTCCTGCCCAACTTGCTCCATTTAATCCTCCTAGCGCTCTATTTAAATCTCTTTCTATATCTTTTGGTGCAGAATATTCTAGGCTTAAACCCGGTATAACTACTTCAGTTTTGTACACAGGTACAGTTCTAAATTCTCCTGCCCAGTCAAATATATCTTCAAATATATGCTTATGTATATCTTTTATATAGCTCGCATCATATTTTTGTTTAAAAGCTTCACCAATATCTATTAATTTAACGAAACCAATATCTTTTTCCGCTGCATTTAATTCTTTATATTCTTCTATACCTAGCTTATTCTTTAATGTTCCGTTTTTTTGAACATATGGATCTTTCATTTTCTCACCTTTCCTAATTATTTTTATTGTATTTATTTATAACTTGTTCTTGTAATTCTTTTAATTCTATTTTTCCTTCTATATATTTTTTAGCAAGAGCTAATGTTTCATCTGTTGGAATATCACTACCAGATATTGATATTCCTAATGCTTTTTTTACTAATTCTTTTCTTTGTTCCATTGTTGTTTTATTAATAGAATAATTCACTTTAACTCTCCTTTTGTTTTAAAATACTTATATATTATACCATATATTTCTTAATATTGTAAACCTGCAATATACGGCAAAAATCGAAGGAAAAATCCTTCGACTTGCTATACTAGAATTGATTTATTAATTTTTCGAATTCCGTTATATTTTCTTTCTTCATTTTTGATTTTATTGTTATCATTGGCTCTACTATTTCAATGTCTTTCATGCCTTCAAAAATGCTTTTCATGCATTTTCCTGCTGATGGTGCCCACGAACCATTTTCAACAATTCCAACTTTTCTTTTTTGATAATTTCTATCTTTTAATCTCATTAAAAAGTGCTCCATTGCTGGATATACCCCTGCATTATAGCTAGAAGACATAACAATTAGCTTTGAAAATCTAAATGCATTTGCAACGGCTTCTGCCCAGTCGTCCCTTGTTAAATCCATTAGTACTACATTTTTGCCTGCTTCTTTTAGCATTTTTTCTAATTCTTTTGCTGCTTCTAATGTATTGCCATAAATTGAACTACATGCAATAAGTATACCCTCTTCTTCTGGCTCATAACTGCTCCAAATTTTATACTTATCTATATAATACCCTAAATTTTCTGTTAATATTGGTCCGTGTAATGGGTATATGGCTTTAATTTCAAGATTTGCGGCTTTGTTTAATAAAGCTTGTACTTGCATACCATACTTTCCAACTATTCCTATATAATATCTTCTTGCTTCGTCTATCCAATTATCCTCCACGTCCAAAGAACCAAACTCTCCAAATGCATCTGCAGAAAACAGTATTTTTTCAGTTTGTTCATAAGTAACCATTACCTCTGGCCAATGCACCATAGGAGCCATAAAGAATTGTAGTTTATGCTTACCTATATCTAGGATATCTCCTTCTTTTACTATAACTTTTCTAGAAGATATATCCTCATTAAAAAATCCTGATAATATGTTAAAAGTAAACATGTTTCCTACTATTTTCATGTCTGGATATTTATTAATTAAAGCACCAATGTTATATGCATGGTCTGGCTCCATATGTGATACTATTAGATAATCTGGGCTTTTTCCTTCCAAGGCTGTTTCCAAGTTTTGTATCCATATATCTGTTACTTCTTTGTCTATCGTATCTAGTATTACTGTTTTTTCGTCTTTTATTACATATGAGTTATAGCTCATGCCATGTTTTAAATTGTATTGTCCTTCAAATAAGTCCAAATTATTATCATTTGCACCTATGTTTATAATGTCTTTTAAAATTTCCATTTTTCTCTTCCTTTCTTTTCATTTGCTTAACATATATTATCACAGAAAGGAAGAGAAATAAACAGAAATATTTAATTTATTTTCTTTTATTTAGTTTCTATCAGCTTTCAGGATTTATATAAAGCTGGATGCGGAAGGAAACGTGAGCACCGATTAGCCCCCGTAAAGCTGAAGCTACGATAAGCTGCATAGTTATAGCTGGAGTTGTAAGCACTTCCTCTGGTCGTGCAAGGATAACTAGGCGGATTGCTGGTGCTACTAGAATACTCTGTCGTCCATTCAAAACAATTTCCTAATAAATCATAAGTATTTGAAAATATATCTGATGCTTCTCCATTTACTGTATATGCACCTGTTTGTGTTCTATTATTTGTATCTGTATTTCCATAAGCACTATCTATTGTTGTCGCTAATAAATATCCTTCTTCATTTGTTTGACAAATAAAATTTAATGCTGTATCCCATGCATAGCTACTTATAAGTTCACTTGTTATAAATTCATTTTCACTATACATTGCTTCTGCTTGCTGTTTTGCCTCATCTCTTGTCGCATATATATATGGATATTTATTTGCTTGCACTAATGGTGTTGTTAGTGAATCTGTATTCGCTGTTCTTTCTACTTCAGTTCCTGCTTCATAACGTCCTATGTAAAAGCCTTTGTTGGTTGTAGCGCTTGTTTTGAAGGCCTCTATCTGGTCTTTTGCTACTGAATTTTCATTTCCTTCTCCATAATAATATTCATTATATGTTTCAACATTTTGACCGGCTATTGCATCATCTTCATTTACTAACATTGGCCCTGTTACTACGTCTTCATCTGCCCATTCTCTTCTCGATAATTCGTTCGTTAATTTTCCTGTAGAATTTATTGTATCAGATACCTTATATTCCCCTACTGGTATCCATACAAATTGATTATTGCTATCATCTTCTATTACTATTCCTTCTTCTACTTTTGTCCCACTATCCTTATCCAAGTGAAATCCTCCTGGTATTGTTACTTCATTATCTAAATCGTCTGTTATTGTTGTTGTATCTTCAAATCTTGGTCCGTCTTCATTTGGATTTGGCTTTGCTTCTTGTGTTGTTTCTGGTATTTTTGCTGGGGGATTTTGATCCTCTGCCATAATATTAGTAAATTCACTCATTAAACTGTTTAATCCTTGCTGTTCTTCTAATGCCGCTTGTTCTGTTAATTCTTTTGATTGCTGCGCTCTTTGAATAAGTCCTCCCTCTCCTAATACTACGTTAAGTGTAACTGTCGCTAGAATTATTAATATAACTATTGTTATTACTAATGCAATTAGTGTTATACCATTTTCGCCTTTCAAAATTCTTTTTGATTTTGCTTCTTTAATTTTGTTCTTCTCTTTTTCTTTCATCTTTTCCATTTCCTCCTTTTGTTTTTCTTTTATATACTTTTTAAAATTAATACCTAATTTTTACACACAAAAAGGACAGACTACATACCTTTCTTGGCATATAATCCGTCCTTTATTTTAATCGTATTTTTTATATGATTAATAAAGCCTAATTCATTAGAATATAGCTCTCTCTCTCTCTCTCTCTTACAACTTCAAGCGTTTCGCTTCTTTCTATTTTTCTATTGTTCTCCACTTTAATTTTCCTTTCGTATTTTTTGCTTTATTTCTATTTGTAACTATTCTTATAAGTTTTGTACTTTACAGTATATTTTTATTTTATACTATTAGTATTTGTTTTTCAATTACATTTGTAATTTGTAATGTATTTTTAATATTTTTGTAATATTTTTGTAATATTTTAAAATTCGTCATTCATTAAAAATTCAAATATATTAATATGATTAATTCCATTTCTTGAGAAATCTTCTTCGTCTAGTGAGATAACATATTTTGGATACGAGTCGTCTATTCCCGCAAATGCTCCAAATTCTCTCTCTATTGTTTCTTCTGAAGATAGAAGATAACATACTTGAATATATTTTATATCTTTATCTTTTGTTACAACAAAGTCTACTTCGCCTTTTTTAGTTTTTCCTATATAAACTTCATATCCTTTTGCTACTAAATCATTATACACAATGTTTTCTAAACAGATTGCATAATTTACTTCTTTATTATTGGTTTTAATTTTTCTTACCCCTAAATCTGACGAATAAAATTTATTTAGTGTTTTTAAAACACTTTTTCCTTGAATATCATATCTATAGACTTTATTCATGATAAAGGTAGAGCATAATGCTTCTAGATAATTATACAAAGTATCTGTAGCAATTTCATGGTGTTCATTTTTTAGGTAATTCAAAACATTTGTAGCCGAGAATTCTTTTCCTTCTGTTTCCAGAACATATTGCAATATTTTATTAAATGAAGCAATATCTTTTATATTTAATCTCTCTACTACGTCTTTTAGTAAGATAGAATCGTAAACGTCGGAAATATAGTTAAGTTTAGCCCTATCGTTTTCAAAAGAAAATCTTTGAGGGAGACTTCCCCATTCAAATATATCTAAAAGTAATTTTTTATAATCTTCTTGTGTAGCATGTTTTAGTTCAACTATTTCTTTAAATGTTAGTGGTTGAACTTTAAAGCTTACATATCTTCCAGATAAATCTGTAGATAACTCAAGGAAAGTCATTTTACTATTCGAACCAGTAATAAATATGCTAAATTGATTTGTAATTCGTAGTGAGTTAATTCCTTTCTCAAAATCTTCAACTTTTTGTACTTCATCTAAAAAGACATAATATCTATTGGTATTTTTGGTTAAATTTTTAATATAGTCATATAAATCTTTTGCATTTTTTATAAAGTTATAGTCTAATGACTCAAAATTAATATAAATAATTTGTTCTTCACTAACACCTTTTTCTTTAATCTCATTCATGATTTGCGTTAATATAACTGATTTACCGCTTCTTCTTAACCCATATATTATTTTGATTAAAGAGGTTTCCTCATAAAAATCTCGTATGTCACGTAGATATTTTTCTCTAATTAACATATTTTTTCACCTCTAACTTATTGTATCACATAATAGCAATTTTGTAAAGTTTTTTGGTTGTACTGGAATAACTTTGTATTTTTAATATTTGTTTTGATGCACTGGAATAACTTTTTGTTACATTAATCCATATAATGTACTTTTTAAACTATAAAATGCACCCGCACCTAATGCTATAAATACTACTATTATAATAATTGCAAGTAATAATCCACAGAAATATGAACGTGCATAGTTTCTACGATTTATGTTTGAATTATCGAATGAAAATACTATTAATAGTATGAATCCTGCTATTGGTATCAAGAATAATAAATTATATCCAAAGTATCCCCATGCTGAAATTGGTCTATATTTTTCTGGTATTGCAAATTGTGGCTCTCCCTGTGCTTGATTTTGTTCCTCCATTTTTTATTCCCCTTTCTTTTTTATTTTATGTATATAATGTTTTAAATACTATTCATAATCAAATATTGTTTGATACTTATCTGCACCAGCCATAGAATATACATTTGCTATGTATTGTAGTTTACCATTATTTTCTAAATATACTTCCGTATTTTCCAAGCTGCAGTTTTCTTCTGAATTATTTTTTTCTTTTAGTTCTTCATATCCTCCCATTTCTTTGAAGGCTGCTGTATTCTCGTCAAATTTTGCACTTATTTGTTTTGCTATTTTTTCTTCGTACTCGCTTTTTGTAATATTTTTTGCCGTAAGTATATCTTCTTTATCTAAAACTTCTCCTGTTTTTTGATTTACATTATATACTGCATAATTGTTTGTGCTGCTTTCTAAATATACTTTCTTTATAACAAGTGATATTATATCATTGTTTACGTAATATTCATAAGTTAATTCTGTTGCAGCAAAGGTGTCGTTTGATTCTACTACTTTCTGGTATTCTTCTTCTATTTTAGAATTTAGTTCTTTTACTTCATCCGTATTTATATTAAAGGCTGGTATTTTTACTTGTATTTCTTTTCCAAAATACTCATAATCTTTGTCTAATACTGAATATACTATTTCTTTTGTTTCGTCTATTTTAGTGATTGGTTGTTCTGTAACTTCATTCGTCATTTCATTTTGGCTAGCTTGCTCTCCTACTTCATTTGCTTCTTCTGCTCCACAGCCTGCTAATCCAATTAATGTAATAATTAGAATACATACTATACTTAAACTTAAAATCTTCTTTTTCATACTACCTCTCCCTTTATATTTTTTAAAAATTATATCACATATTCCTGTATAATGTGAATCAAAAATTTAAAATCTCTTTCTTAATTTATTCTTTGATCGTTTTTGTTTTGTATCATTTGTTTTACAATTATTATTACTAGTATAAAGATTCCTAATGTAATGCTTATATCTGCCACATTAAATATTGGAAAATTTATAAAGTCAAACTTTATAAAGTCTACTACATATCCCCTTAATATTCTATCTATTAAATTTCCTATTCCACCTGATAAAATAAGTATTAAAGATACTAATACTGTATAGTCTATGTTATCGTTATTTTCTTTTAAGAATTTTATAATTATTCCTAATATTACAATATTAAATATTATAACAAATATTATGTTGTTGCTAATTAAGCCAAATGCTACGCCTGTGTTTTGTGTATATGAAAAACTTAATACCTGTGGAAGTATATTAATGTTTTTATCTATCATAATTAGTTTGCTTATTTGGTCTAACATAATTATTGCAATACTGGCCACTGCAAGTATAATTTTCTTTTTCATGTTCTTCCCCTTATATTTTTCTAGCACTAATATATCAAAAAGCTAGCAATTTTTCAATTACTAGCTCATATTTTTTACTATATTTTTCCATAATCTCCATATAAAAATTTGATAAACACTTCATAAGGATTTGAATTTACACTAGAAACAATATTTCTTATTCCTTCTAATTGTTGTAATTCTTCTGCAATTTTTTCTGCCTGTTCTTTACTATTTGCGCTTATTTGCAAAGACTGTAAAAAAGGGCTGTTTCCCTCATTATAGCAATCTAAAGTTTCTGCATTTTTACTATCTCCACTTGTTTGGAGCCATTGCTTCATTTTCCCTAGTTCTTGTTCTTTTGAATAATAAACTATGCTTATATCTCCATATTCATTTTTTAAATTAGCTTTTATTTCGTTAATTTCCTCTCTTGTAATTGTGTCTTCCAAATTTACTGATATTAGGCATGTTGCTCTATTATATATACTGAAAATATACATGTGTAAGAGTATAATCGCTATTATAATTATTGCTAAAAATACTATAACAGCTATTGTTTTCTTTTTCATTTTTTTGTTTACTTTTTTTAGATAATCCACTTCTTTTTCTTCTTGTTTTTGTTCTTTTTCTTTTAATATATCTTCTAGCATTTGTTTGCATTTTTTGCAATTCGCTATGTGTTTTTCTACTAATTCTTCGCTCGATTTACTTATTGTTCCATCAACATAGCCAAATAATAAATCTTTTACTATCTCACACTCTTGGTTCATAGTTTTTCCTCCTTTAACTTTTCTTTTCCTCTAAAAAATGTTACTCTTGCCCAATTTGCACTTTTATTTAATACTAGCCCTATTTCTTCGTAATTTAGGTTTACAAATAATCTTAAATACATAACATTTCTAGTTTTATCATCCAGTTTTTGAAGTCTTTTTAATAATTCTAGTTTTTCTTCTTTTTGAATTACGCTCTCTTCAACTGTTTCTATAAGTAAGTCACTTTCCTTAAATTTTTCTAGTTCTTCGATTTTAATCTTCTTTACCTTTCTTAATTCTTTGTACCATAAATATTTTGCAATTTGGCATAACCATGTAGATATTTTACACTCTCCTTTAAATTTATCAATGTTTTTTACTGCCACTAAAAATGTATCCTGTGTTATTTCTTCTGCGGTTTCTTCATTTTTTGTTAAGCAGAATATATATTTATATACAATTTTAGAGTATTGGCTATATATTTCCGACATATCCTGCATAACTTTTTCCTCCTTTCACATTATTAGTGTATTTATTATTCAAAATATTACAAAAAATAGTAGATTTTTTATGTATCTACTATTTTACTTAAACTATATATTTTATCCCAATGCCACGTCCAATACCATCATTACTACAAAACCTATCGCTACACCAATAGTTCCAAGGTTAGAATGTTCTCCTTCTTGAGCTTCTGGTATTAGTTCTTCAACTACTACATATATCATAGCTCCTGCTGCAAATGCTAGGATATATGGCAAAATTGGCGTAACCGCACTTGTTATAGCTATTGTTATAGCTGCCGCTATTGGCTCTACTATGCCAGATAGCGAACCATAAAGAAATGCTTTTGGTTTTGATACGCCTTCTTCTTTTAATGGCATTGATATAATTGCACCTTCTGGAAAGTTTTGAATTGCAATTCCTATTGAAAGAGCTATCGCACCGGCTAGCGTCATTTCCGGATGCTCTGATAATACTCCAGCAAAAACTACACCTGCCGCCATACCTTCTGGAATATTGTGTAATGTTACTGCCAACACTAGCATAGTAGTTTTCTTAAACTTTGCTTTTAGCCCTTCTGGCTTGTCTGTTTTTAAATGTAAATGTGGTATCACGCTATCTAATATAAGTAAGAAAATTATTCCTAGTGTAAAGCCTATAGCAGCCGGCATCCAACCTATTTTGCCTTGCGTTTCTGTCATGTCTATTGCTGGAATTAAAAGTGACCAAATAGATGCTGCTATCATAACACCTGCTGCAAATCCAAGTAATACTTTTTCTATTTTTCTATTTATTTTGTTCTTCATGAAGAATACCATTCCAGAACCTAATGTAGTTCCTATAAATGGAATTAATAGCCCTATTGCAACATTTTCCACATTTACCATCTCCTATAATTTATTTTTTAATTCTGCTAGTTTGCTATTTAGTTCTTCCCATTCTTGCATTTTTAATTCTATTTCCGAATTTATTTTTTGTATATTTTCTTCTAATTCTTTAAGTTTTATGTAGTTTGTGCTATTTTCTTCTTTAAGCATTTCTGCTTGTATGTTCTTAATTTTCTCTTCTTTTTCTTCTATTTCTTTTTCAATTTTAGTAATTTTATTTTGTGCTTTATTAATTTCTTTATTTGTAAAATATGAATTATTTGTTTTTTCTTTTACAGTATTATCTACTTTTTTATCCTGAATAGCGTCTTCGTCTTCATTTTCTTCTTTTTTTCTTAAATATTCTTCATAATTTCCATCAAAATATGTTGCTTTTCCTTTTTCAAATATTAACAATGAGTCTGCTATTTTATTTACAAAATATCTATCATGTGACACAAAAATTAAAGTTCCCTTGTATGCTTTTAGTATTTCTTCTAAACTTTCTTTGCCTAATATGTCCATGTGATTTGTTGGTTCATCTAATAAAAGTAGGTTTGGACCTTTTTTTAATATTTTGCACAGTTGCAGCCTTCCTTTCTCTCCTCCAGAAAGTACTTTTATCTGCTTGAAAACGTCTTCTCCAGAGAAAAGAAAATTTCCTAACATTGTTCTAATCTGCGTTGTTGTAAGATTTGGAAAAGTATTATACATGTCGTCAAACACTGTATTTTCAGTGTCTTCAAATTCCATCTGCTGGTCAAAATACCCCATATCCACATGATAGCCGTATTCAAACTCTCCTCCAAGTTTTGGTATATTTCCATTTAAAGTTTTTAGCAAAGTAGATTTTCCAATTCCATTTTCTCCTATTATACCAAGTTTTTGTCCTTTATATAGTTCAAATGAAATTGTTTGAATAGGTTTATCATATCCGATTTTTAAATTTTTAACCGATAGCACCATTTTTCCACTTTCAACTTGTATATTAAAATTTGCGTGGAATGTTTTCATGTCGTATTTATTTGGCTCTTCTATAATAACCATTTGCTCTATTTTTTTTAATTTAGATAATGCCATCTTTGCCTTTGTTGGTTTATATCTAAATCTATCTGCTATGGCTTTTAGTCTTTTAATTTCTGCTTGTTGATATTCGTAGTCTTTTAACTGTTTTTCGTAATTTGCTTTCTTTTGATTTTCAAAATCAGCATAATTTCCAGTATATTCCGTAAGTTTCCCATATTCTATTTCATATACTTTATTTACTATTCTATCTAAAAACATTCTGTCATGAGATACAATAACTACAGCATTTGGATAATTTCTTAAATATTTTTCTAGCCACTCAATAGCAGTTATATCCAAATGATTTGTGGGCTCATCTAAAAGTAAAATGTCCGGCTTGCTTAAAAGTAGCTTTAGAAAAGCAATTTTTGTTCTTTGTCCTCCTGAAAATTCGCTTATTTTTTTATA
>UMEA01018894.1_pt1 | contig 13404 bp, 9 predicted proteins | sample 1964621 | NCBI WGS metagenome assembly UMEA01 (sample SAMEA4836007, study PRJEB28245) | human gut metagenome | biome: gut microbiome; material: fecal sample | place: Denmark | collected 2008 | reverse complement strand
ATCCGTCAATGGAATTCGTTTTTCGTACCTCTATCTTTTTTATGTTTTTATGAATACTCGATACATTTCCGTTATAAAAATTAAAATTTAATACCATCCCCCAGAGAATGTAATAACCTGTCCTGTCATATAAGCAGGGGACGTTGCCACATGATAAACCATCTGTGCCGCTTCTTTTGGACTGGCAATATAGTCCGCAGGGATTTCTTCTTTGATCAAGGCAAGATCTTCTTCATCAAACTCCGCATTCATCTCCGTATCGATCATCCCAAAAGCGATCGCATTTACCTGAATATTGCTTGCAGCAACCTCTTTTGCCAGAGCCTTTGTAAAAGCATTGATACCACCTTTTGTTGTAGAATATAAAACCTCACAGGAAGCGCCAGCATCTCCCCAGATGGAAGAAATATTGATGATCTTTCCCTCATGGTGATGAAGCATATGGGGAACGATATTCTTACAGGTTGTAAAAACAGAAGTTAAATTTGTGTTGATCATCAGATTCCAATCATCTACCGTTGCATCTGTAAATAATCCCACCAGAGAGATTCCGGCATTATTTACAAGACAGTCGATCTTAGAAAAAGTAAGGAGGGACTGTTTGATCATTTCGTCTACAAAAGAAGGATCACTGATATCTCCACAAAAAGATAAGCAAGACACGTTCTCTTCAAGAATTTCATTTTTTAGGGATTCTAGTTTTTCAGGATGGCGGAAGCCATGGATGATCACGTTCCATCCTTGTTGTGCAAAATATATGGCAGTTTCACGTCCGATTCCTCTGGAACTGCCAGTTATGAGTACTGTTTTCATAGAAAATACCTCGTAAATCTTATAAAATTTCTTAGCACTTGATATGATCAATCTGATCAACGATGAGAAATGTTGCAGATTAAGAAAATATTAAGGCGATTATACAGAATTATAACATAGAGGATTGTTGAAATAAATCGAATAATTTGTTATACTAAACAAAGTTTATAAACGGAAGGAGCAGGAACATGGCAGAGAAGAAGAAAAGTAAATTAGGTGCCAAAGCCATATTTGCCAGGATTCTTGCAGTGATACTGGTGACAGCCATCGGTGGAGTTGCAAGCTTTTTTGGATTTAAGACATATTTTTTAAATAAATTAAAGAAAGACAAGAAAGCAGAAATCGCAAAGCAGTTAAAAGAAGAAAGCAAAGAAAGAGTAGACGTTGGAATGATCCAGACAGGAAATTCCATTGTGATTCGAATATATCATAACAAGAATCAGGAGATGATTTTTGTACCACTTAGACAAGATATGAATCTTACATTGACGAAGAAGGGAAAACAGGCAGTCGAACAGACACTGGGAACTAGCGTTAGCAAAGCGACGGTTGCAGATGTGATCAAAGCAACAAGAAAGAATGGAAAGTTGTTAAGACAGCAGGTTGAGAAGACACTGGGAATTTCTATTAATTCCTATGAACTGATATCACATAAGAAGTTTGTGAAACTGATGAATCAGGCAGGAGATGTCAAAATAGAATTTGATGAAGCAATGGCTTATACAGATTCTACAGATAAATATGTAACATTAAGTGCTGGGGAGAACAGCCTGAATGGAACAGCAATCTATTCATTATTAAGTGAGAGTGATATTTTTACAGATAAGAACAAGCAGGCAGAAATTACTGGAGAGATCTGCGTGGCAGTTGCATCTGCATTGAATGATAAGACATTATCCGAATATCGTGAATATGCACAGAATTATTTTGATGCGGTGAAGACAGATGCTTCTTATGAAGAAGCAGCGACAAGTCTTGAGAGAATGCATGGAATTAAGGATAAGAACTTAAATTTCAAAGTGTTAGATGGAACGGAATCCAATGGAAAGTTTGAATTAGATACAGAAGAAGCCAAGAGAGTCTTTGATGAGATGTTATCAGAAGAAGGAGACTTAAGTTCGGCATTGAGCACAACAGAAGCAAAGTCAACAACAACCAAATCTGATAGTTCAGCATCTTCTTCAAAGAATATAACGATCGAGATTCAGAATTCAACAAGAATTTCAGGACTTGCAGGAAGATGGAAAGATAAACTGGCAAGTGACGGATACAGTGTAGGATCTGTAAGAACAAACAGACAGGGTGTTTTAACACATACAAAGATCATAGTAGAAAGTAAAGATTTAGGACAGGATCTGAAAAGTTATTTTAAGAATCCAGAATATGAAGTTGGAAGTGTTGACAGCGGTGCAAGAATTTGTATAATTGTTGGATCAGAAGACGAGATTTAAAATACATTCATAAATATTATTATAAAATATCACGAAAAACATCTCAGGAACGATTGAGATGTTTTTCTTTGTTATATGAAGGGGTTACGGCTAAAAAGAGATATTTATGGTCAATGAAATAAAGATTTTCTGCTAGATATTTGTATAAAATAGACAATGATATAAAAAAATCACTAAATTTTTCTTTTTTTTTTGTTTAAAATGCTGTATAGTAAAAGAAAAGGTTGAACGGCAAATATGAAAGGTTGATAAAGGATGATTTCAAATCAGATATTACAAGAGACAATTAATGGAATGAAGGAAGTAACCGGGATCGATCTGTGTATTTTAGATCTGTCAGGACGTATAGTTGTAACAACAATGGAGATAACCGATGCATTAGCACAACATGCGGAAGAATTTGCAGATTCTATGGCAGAGAGCCAGGTGATCGATGGTTTTCAATATTTTAAGATTTTTGATGATCAGAGACTGGAATATATACTTCTGGCTACTGGAATGAGCGAGAATGCATATACGGTCGGAAAGCTTGCAGTGATGCAGATACAGAATCTTTTGACTGCATATAAGGAGAGACTGGATAAAGAGAACTTTGTAAAGAACCTGTTGAGAGATAACTTATTATTGGTTGACATTTATAACCGCTCAAAGAAGCTGCATATTGAAGTGGAACAGAGAAGAGTTGCATTTTTGATTCAGGCAGAATACGAGAAGGATCAGAATCTGTTAGAAGCTACGAAAGAGGTTGAAAGCGGAGCAGATTCAGATTTTATTACGGCAGTGGACGAGAAGAGTATCGTTTATGTAACACCAGTGAATGGGAATGAAGGACAGGCACAGTTTATTCAGCATGCAAAAGAGATTAAAGAAGGGCTGAATGAATATGGGATCAAAGATGCCAAGATTGCGATCGGTAATGTTGCAGAGACGATCAAAGATGTATCAAGATCTTATAAAGAGGCACAGATCGCATTGGAAGTCAGCAAGATCTTCTATGAGGATGCGAGTGTGATCGCATACAATCAGTTAGGAATTGGACGACTGATCTATCAACTTCCACTTCCATTATGTAAGATGTTTATCCGTGAAGTGTTTGGAGATTATTCTCCAGACTCCATTGATGAAGAAACACTGGCAACGATTGATAAATTCTTTGAGAATAATCTGAATGTGTCAGAAACATCCAGACAGTTGTTTATTCATAGAAATACACTCGTATACCGTCTGGATAAGATTCAGAAGAATACGAATCTGGATCTGAGGAATTTTGAAGATGCAATCGCATTTAAAATTGCACTGATGGTAGTAAAATATATGAAACATATGGATACAATGGACTAGAATATGATGATCACATTAAAAAATGTAACAAAAGAATATAATAAAGGGAATATAGGACTTGAGGATGTCTCATTAGACATTGCGAAAGGCGAATTTGTTTTCATCGTAGGTAAGAGCGGATCAGGGAAGACAACCCTGATGAAGCTTTTACAGAAAGAACTTGATGTGACAAGTGGACAGATCATAGTAAACGGTCAGGATTATAAGAAACTGACACAGAGGAATCTGCCGAAGTTCCGCAGGCAGATGGGAATGGTATTTCAGGATTTCCGTCTGCTGAAAGACCGGACGATCTTTGAGAATGTAGCATTTGCACAGCAAGTTGTGGAAGTACCACACAGATATATTAAGCGTCAGGTTGAGAATATGCTTGAGATGGTGGGGCTGAAAGACCGCATGAATGCTTTTCCGAATGAATTGTCAGGAGGAGAACAGCAGAGAGTTGCCATCGCAAGAGCTTTGGTAAACCATCCAGTATTATTACTGGCTGATGAGCCAACTGGGAATCTGGACCCTGTGACAGCCAAAGGGATCATGGAGCTTCTCTCAGAGATCAATAAGAGTGGGACAACAGTTTTAGTTGTTACGCACAACAAAGAGTTGGTCAATGAGATGGGCAAACGAGTGATCTTGATCGAAGATGGACATATAGAACAGGATGAGATAAGGGGGTCCTATGATATTTAGAAGATTTTTGTATGGAATCAAAGAGGGCACAAGGAATATTTTCAGGAATAAGATGTTTTCATTAGCATCACTGGGAACGATCATTGCTTGTGTCTTTTTGTTAGGAACATTTTTATCTGTAGCATTGAATGTAAGGTCAACGATGCAGCAGATGGAACAGTCTGTAGGAATTTCTGTTTTTTTTGAACCAGGTATCTCTGCAGAAAGAAAAGATCAGATTGGGGAAGAAATAAAGAAAAAAGAAGATATTGTCACGATGCGGTATGTATCTGCTGAAGAAGCATGGGAAAGCTATAAGAAGGATGTATTTCAAGGGAATGAAGAGCTTCTGGAAGGATTTGAAGGAAACAATCCGCTAAAAGAATCAGATTCCTATGAGATCACATTAAAAGAAGTAAAATCATACAAACAGGTAGTATCGCATTTAGAGACGATTGATGGTGTCAGGAAAGTCCGTTATTCTGAAGGAGCGGCGGAAGGAATGATGAAGATCAATACAATGGGAACGTATCTTGCAGGTGGGATCATTCTGATCTTAATGGCAGTTTCTATTTTCCTCGTGAGCAATACAGTGTCTATTGGAGTTGCAGTCAGAGAAGAGGAAATTTCAATTATGAAGCTGATCGGTGCGGCGAATGGATTTATTAAAGCACCATTTCAGGCAGAAGGAATGATCATAGGAATTTTGGGATCATTGATTCCAACAGCGATTATTTTTGCAGGATATGAAGGGATCATCAACTGGATGAATGATAAGTTTCATGTTGTTACAGTCTTTATGAAATTTGTACCAATCCAGCAGATTATGTTATACTTACTTCCGTTAGCATTGTTGGTAGGAATCGTGATCGGATTGCTTGGAAGTTCTATTACGATCCGCAAGTATTTAAAAGTCTAGGAAGGGGAACTCATGAAAAGAAGATATCAGGCGGGGATCATTATGATATTAATATCAGCCATGATCGCTTCGAATCTGCCTATGACGACAGTGTTTGCTGCAGCCAAAAAACAACAGGTAAAGCAGGAAACAAAGAAATTAGAAGAACAAAGCCGCAAGATGCAGCAGGAGATCAAAGATCTTGATGAGAAAATGATAAAGAGCAATGATGCGTATGAGGCATGTCAAGAGAAGCTTATTTCTGTACAGAAACAGTTAAAGAAGACACAACAGGAATTAAAAGAGGCAAAGGCATCCAAAGAAGATCAGTCAAGGATCATGAGTAAGCGTATTAAGTTTCTATATGAAAATGGAAATATGGCATATATGGAAGTCATTTTTGAAGCAAATAATTTTCAGGAGTTCTTAAAAAGAGCTGATTATGTTTCAAAGATCTCCAAATATGACAGTAACATGTTTCTGCAATTACAGACAACGGAAGATAAGATCCGAATGGCAACGAAGAGTCTGAAACAGGATTATCAAAATACAAAGACTTTGACTGCTAAGGCAAAGACAGAAAAAGAAAAACTGGATCAGGCAGCTGCGAAGAAGAAATCTAAGTTAGCTTCTTACCAGAAACAGTTAGCATCTGATAAAGAGTTACTGGCATGGTTTGAGGCAGAGGAAAAACGACAAGAAGAGATGGATCTTGCATTGGCGAAAGACGGTAATGCAGACAATACGACATCGAAAGCACAGTCAGAAAAGAATATGACAGGAAGTACGGCATCAAAGAATACAACATCAAAGGCTACGACCGAAAGCAAGAAAGAAACTACAACGACAACATCGCCAGAAACAACAGTTTCGTCAGGAAATCTGAGCTGGCCGGTACCGTCTTGTCATAGTATTTCATCAGGGTACGGCTACCGAATTCATCCAGTTACAGGAGTCAGAAAACTGCATGCTGGAATTGATATTCCATGTTCAACTGGAACAACGATCGTAGCAGCAGCTTCTGGTACAGTAGTGGATGCTGGATACAATGCATACAATGGCAATTACTTAAAGATCAGCCATGGAAATGGACTGGAAACGATGTATCTGCATTGCTCCAAACTTCTAGTATCCTCAGGGGCAAGAGTGTCAGGAGGACAGACGATCGCAAAATCCGGAGCAACTGGTATGGTATCTGGTGCACATCTGCATTTTGTTGTGAAAAAGAATGGAAATTATGTAAATCCTCAAAATTACTTATAACGTCATTACATAAATAGAAAGGAACTAATTTCATGAAGAAGTTTTCAAAAATACTCGTAGGACTACTTGTTGTCGTATGTATTGTGGAAGGATTTTTTCTTTATCGTGCCTATGCGATCCCAAGTACGACCTTACAGACAGCAAGAAAGATTAATCGGATAGAACAGATCATTGATAAATATTATAAAGGTTCTGTTAAGAAGAGTGAGTTGGAAGATTGTACCTACAAAGGTTTAGTTGCAGGACTGGGAGATGTCTATTCCACGTATTATTCAGAGGATGATTTTAAGGAATTAGAACAATCTACAAGTGGTGTTTATTATGGAGTTGGAATATATCTTACACAGGATATAAAGACAGGGATCATAACAGTTGTGAAACCAGTGAAAGGAAGCCCGGCAGACGGAAGTGGACTGAAAAAAGGGGATATTTTAACAAAAGTAGGAAACTATAAATTAAAAACATCGGATGCACTAGATGATATTGTTAAGAAGATCAAAGGTGCAGAAGGAACGAAAGTTAAATTAACATTTACAAGAAATCAGACATCAAAGACTTATACATTTACAAGACAATCGATTGAGAATCCAACAGTTGAAACAAAGATGTTACAAGATAAAGTCGGATATCTTCAGATCACCGAATTTGATGAAGTAACAGTCAGCCAGTTTCGAAGTGGACTGAAAAGTCTTAAGAAACAAGGTGCAAAGAAATTGATCATAGATCTTAGGGATAATCCTGGCGGTTTATTGACAAGTGTAGTGGATATTGCAGGACAGATCCTTCCAAAAGGAACGATTGTTTATACTGAAGATAAGAATGGTAATAAGAAATACTACAAAGACACGAAGAATGAACAGCTTGATATGCCGCTATGTGTATTAGTTAATGGTAACAGTGCGAGTGCAGCAGAAATCCTTTCTGGTGCGATCAAAGACGATAAAGCAGGAACGCTGGTTGGAGAGACAACATTTGGAAAAGGGATCGTACAGGGATTCTTTGAAGTTGGTGATGGATCTTATGTGAAACTGACTTATTCATCTTATTACACACCCGCAGGACATAACATTCATAAAAAAGGAATCAAGCCAGATGTCGAAGTAAAAGATAATACGAAGACAAAAGCTGACGAACAATTAAATAAAGCGCTTTCTATCTTACAGAAGAAATAAGAATTGTAAAGATAGATATAAAAAAGAAAGTATAGAACATATTACCAAAAGTTCTATGCTTTTTTTGTGCAAATTTACGGATTATGCATTAAATCTTGAAATAACAGAAAATAATATCTATAATAAAGATAAAATCTGTTTATTAAAGATTTTTATATCTAAAACAGAAATAAAAGGAGGAAAACAAAGATGAGCAAGGAAAATTGTGAGAGCGAAGCACGTAAAAAGATTGCTGCATCCATCGGAGCAACACCGGAAGAGATTTATTTTACATCAGGAAGAGCAGATGGACACTTAAAAGCTTTAAAAGCTGTAGTGAAAGCATCAAAAAAAGCACGTCCTCATGTGATCATCACGACGATGGAAGATCCAGAAGTATTGGATGAGTGTTCTAGACTAGAACGAAAAGACGCTGTTGTGACATATTTAGATCCGATCACAACCGGTCGTGTGGAAGTAGCAATGATCGAAAATGAACTGAAAGAAAACACAGAACTGATTTCAGTGACAGCAGCAAACTGCCAGACAGGAACTTCTGAGCCATTTACAGGAATCGGAACAATGACATCAGAGAAAGGTGTGATCTTCCACACAGATGCAGCGTTTGCATTTGGAAAAATGCCGATCAATGTAGAAAGAAGTCATATTGATATGCTGACAGCAGATGCATCTTATTTTGGAGGTCCTGAAAATGCAGGATTTTTATATGTAAGAAAGAGCACAGGAGCTGGAGAATATGTGTCAGAAACTGCATTAAGCGAAGAAACATTAACAGTGATGTCAGATATGGCAGAAAGTTTAGCAGCCAATGCTGCAACATTTATGGAAGAAATCCGTCCAGTCAGAAACCATATGTGTAAACGTATTTTTGCTGAGATTGAAGATGTAGAATTGAATGGACACAAAGATCATCATCTGACCAATCATTTAAATATCAGAATCAAAAATGTATCTGCAGCAGTTGTACAGAAAGTTTTGAAAGAACAAGGAATTGAAGCAGGAATCGGAACAAATTCTAACATTCTTGCAGCAATCGGAAGAAGTAAAGCTGAAAGTGCAGAATCTGTTTCATTCTCATTGAAAGCAGGAACAACGATGGAAGACGCAGACAAGATCGTTGACAGCTTAAAAGAGATCGTGACAGGAGAAAGAACTGTATTATAAAACAAAACATGTAAAACAATAAAATCACCTTAAAAAGGAGTCAAACAAATGTTAAATTTACCTATGGATCATATCGGACTTCATTGTTCTGATGTAGAATTAAACGCAAAATGGTATCAGGAAGAATTAGGATTTAAAGTTGCAGGAAAATTCCCTGGAATGGGCGGAAGAAATGTATATTTCCTTGAGAATCCTCAGGATGGAAAAATGTATGAAATCTCTCAGAGAGATCAGCTTCCAGGAGGTGCAACAACAAGAATCGACCATATCGCATATCGCTCATCTGATCTTGAAAAAGATTATGAATATTGCAAAGCAAACGGATATAAGATCGTATCAGACGGAATTGAGACAAGCCTTAACTTCTGGGAAAAAGGATCTCGCTGCTTCAAGATTGAAAGTGCTTGTGGAGAAGTGATTGAAATTTGTCAGAAGATTAAATAGTTTCGGTAAAACAAGTTTTAAATAAAGAAATGCTTGACAAAGCAGAAGAAGTACAGAACAAACATTCGAATTGTTCTGTACTTTTTTTTATTACTTTGTTATAATCATGCATAGATGAAAAGATAAGAGATATTTCATAAGGGAGAAGTTATATGGATCATTTTGAATTAGTATCAGAATATGAGCCAACTGGGGATCAGCCACAGGCGATCGAGAAGCTGACCAAAGGATTTCAAGATGGGAATCAGTTTGAGACGCTTCTTGGAGTGACTGGTTCAGGTAAGACATTTACAATGGCGAATATTATACAGAATTTGAATAAACCGACATTGATCTTGGCACATAATAAGACGTTAGCAGCACAGTTATATAGTGAGTTTAAGGCGTTTTTTCCACATAACGCCGTGGAATATTTTGTCTCCTATTATGATTATTATCAGCCAGAGGCCTATGTTCCATCTACCGATACTTATATAGAGAAGGATTCATCGGTCAATGATGAGATTGATAAATTACGACATAGCGCGACAGCAGCATTGATCGAGAGAAAAGATGTGATCGTTGTATCTAGTGTTTCCTGCATTTATGGAATTGGTAGCAAAGAAAGCTATTCAGAGATGATGATCTCTTTGAGACCAGGGATGATAAAGGACAGAGACGAGGTGATCGATGACCTGATTAATATTCAGTATGTAAGAAGTGAACTTGACTTTAAGAGAGGTACTTTCAGAGTTAAGGGGGATGTGTTGGAGATCCTTCCGGTTTCTACATTTGAAGATGCAGTCAGAGTTGAATTTTTTGGAGATGAGATCGATCGTATTGTGGAATTTGATGTTTTAACAGGTGAAGTAAAGAGAAGCTTGAATTTCGTGGCAATATTCCCGGCATCACATTATGTTGTACCACAGGAACAGATTGAACGTGCGATCAAAGGGATCAAGGAAGAACTTGCTGAGCAGGTGACATATTTTAAAGAACATGATCAGCTGATCGAAGCACAGAGAATTGCAGAGCGAACGAATTTTGATATTGAAATGTTAAGAGAAACAGGATTTTGTTCTGGGATTGAGAACTACTCCAGACATTTAGCAGGATTAGAACCAGGACAGCCGCCAAGTACGTTAATTGATTTCTTTGGGGATGACTTTTTGATGATCATTGATGAGTCGCATATCACTGTACCACAGATCGGTGGAATGTATGCAGGAGATCAGTCCAGAAAGTCAACGTTAGTAGATTTTGGATTTCGTTTGCCTTCTGCGAAAGATAACCGTCCTTTGGAATTTGGTGAATTTGAACAGAAGATCGATCAGATGTTATTTGTATCTGCAACACCTGGTAAATACGAAGAAGAGCATGAATTATTAAGGGCAGAACAGATTATCAGACCAACAGGTTTACTAGACCCAGCAATCGATGTACGTCCGGTGGAAGGACAAATTGATGATCTGTTAGGAGAGATTCATAAAGAGACAGACAAAGGCAATAAAGTACTTGTCACAACACTGACCAAGCGAATGGCGGAAGAATTGACCGATTATATGCGTGAAGTTGGTATCCGGGTAAAATATTTACATTCAGATATTGATACATTAGAGCGAATTGAGATCGTGAGAGATTTGAGAATGGGAGTTTTTGATGTATTGGTTGGAATCAACCTGTTAAGAGAAGGACTGGATATTCCAGAGATTACATTGGTTGCAATTCTTGATGCAGATAAAGAGGGATTCTTGCGTTCTGAGACATCTCTTGTGCAGACGATCGGGCGTGCAGCACGTAACAGCGAAGGACATGTTATTATGTATGCAGATCATATGACAGATTCCATGCATGCAGCGATCACGGAGACAGAACGAAGACGTGAGATTCAGGATGAATATAACAAAGAACATGGAATTACGCCACAGACGATCAAGAAAGATATCAGAGATCTGATCAAGATATCTGATGAACATGAAGAGGAAACAGGTGGATATGAAAAAGATATGGAATCCATGTCTAAGAAAGAATTAAAAGAAGTGATCGAGCGGTTAAGTAAGAAGATGAATCAGGCAGCAGCAGAATTAAACTTCGAATTGGCTGCACAGCTTAGAGATGAATTAAAAGAATTCAAGATCGCATATCAGGAATATGACGATTAAAAGAAGAAATACTAAAACTGATGATAGATTAGAATTAGGAGCTTATCAATGAAGAAAGAGATGATCCGCATCAAAGGTGCGAGAGAAAATAACTTAAAGAATATAGATCTGGAAGTGCCGAGAAACCAGTTTGTTGTATTTACAGGGCTGAGTGGTTCTGGAAAATCTTCTCTGGCATTTGATACGATTTATGCAGAAGGACAGAGAAGATACATGGAATCTTTATCTTCTTATGCAAGACAGTTTTTGGGGCAGATGGAGAAACCGGATGTAGACAGCATTGAGGGATTATCTCCTGCGATTTCTATTGATCAGAAGTCAACAAACAGAAATCCAAGATCTACAGTAGGAACTGTGACAGAGATTTATGATTATTTTCGATTACTGTACGCAAGAGTCGGAATCCCACATTGTCCAAAGTGTGGGAAACCGATCAGTAAGCAGACCGTAGATCAAATGGTAGATCGTCTGATGCAGTTAGAAGAACGTACAAGGATTCAGCTTCTGGCACCGATCGTTCGTGGAAGAAAAGGAGAACATGCAAAGGTTTTCCAGAATGCGAAGAAAAGTGGATATGTTCGTGTCAGAGTCGATGGCAATGTTTATGATCTGTCAGAGGACATTTCAATGGAGAAAAATAAGAAACATAACATTGAAATCGTGGTGGATCGTTTAGTGGTCAAACCTGGGATTGAAAAACGATTAACAGATTCTATCGAGACAACCTTAAATCTAGCCGATGGATTGATGATGGTTGATGTGATCGGTGGAGAAACCTTGAATTTTAGCCAGAGTTTTTCCTGCCCTGACTGTGGTATCAGTATTGATGAAGTAGAACCAAGAAGTTTTTCCTTCAATAATCCATTTGGAGCTTGTCCGGTATGCCATGGACTTGGATATAAGATGGAATTTGATGTGGATTTAATGATCCCTGACCAAAAGTTAAGTATTGCAGAAGGGGCGATCCAGGTCTTTGGATGGCAATCATCAACGGATAAGAAGAGTTATACAAGAGCAATCTTAGATGCGCTCGCAAGGGAATATCATTTTGATCTGGAAACACCATTTAAAGATTATCCACAGGAAGTCAAAGATGTTTTATTGTATGGAACTGGTGGCAGAGAAGTCAAAGTCTATTATAAAGGGCAGAGAGGCGAAGGTGTCTATGATGTGGCATTTGAAGGGATCATCAAGAATGTTGGAAGAAGATATCGTGAGGCATCTCAGAATATGAAAGCAGAATACGAGACATTTATGACAATCACACCTTGCGATGAATGTCATGGACAGCGATTAAAGCAGGAATCACTGGCGGTAACGGTTGCAGATAAGAATATTGCCGAGATGTGTAATATGTCAGTCGGGGAAATGGTTTCATTTTTAGAAACGATGGAATTGAGTGAACGCCAGAAACTGATCGGAGAACAGGTTTTAAAAGAGATCAAAGCAAGGATTGGATTCTTAAATGATGTGGGGCTGGATTATCTGACATTATCAAGAGCTACTGGAACATTATCTGGTGGAGAAGCACAGAGAATCCGTCTGGCAACACAGATCGGTTCTGGATTAGTTGGAGTAGCTTATATCTTAGATGAGCCAAGTATCGGACTTCACCAGAGAGATAATGACAAACTGATTCGTACACTTAAGAATCTAAGGGATTTAGGAAATACACTGATCGTTGTAGAGCATGATGAAGATACGATGCTGGCAGCAGATTATATTGTAGATATTGGACCGAAAGCAGGAGAATATGGTGGAGAAGTTGTTGCAACGGGAACTGCAAAACAGATCATGAAGAATAAGAAATCTATCACAGGAGCTTATTTAAGCGGAAAGATTAAGATTCCAGTACCACAAGTCAGAAGAAAACCATCAGGATTCCTAAAAGTAGTCGGGGCACAGGAGAATAATTTAAAGAATATTGATGTAGAAATCCCACTTGGAATTTTCACTTGTGTAACAGGAGTTTCTGGATCAGGAAAGAGTTCTTTAGTCAATCAGATTTTATACAAACGTCTGGCAAAAGAACTAAACAGAGCTAAGACGAA
>UMEA01039939.1_pt1 | contig 13590 bp, 8 predicted proteins | sample 1964621 | NCBI WGS metagenome assembly UMEA01 (sample SAMEA4836007, study PRJEB28245) | human gut metagenome | biome: gut microbiome; material: fecal sample | place: Denmark | collected 2008 | reverse complement strand
TTCCAACTCCTCTCGGTCACGGATGCTTTCCATGCCGCCACTTTCCACAACGATACGAATCTCTGTCACATTCAGATGCTTGTCGAGTGCATCAATGGCAGCCTTTATGAGCTTTGGAGTTTCAAAGCGCACATTGTAATAGGTACGTGTATTGATACGCTTCCACAGCTCTTGCCACTCTTTTTTGTTGAAGTTGTCTTTCACGAAATGAGCCTCCGTCTTGTTGCGCCCATTAGCTGGTTTGAACGCATCGGGATTGAATACCTTATCCAACTGCTTGACGACAAACGAGCGTAGATTTTCCACTTCACCAAAATTGAGCGTTCCGGCTTTCTTTTCATCAAAATACTTCTGCGTTAGCTTACCCTTTTTGATGTAACCTTGCCCAATAAGTTCCTCGTGGATTTCCACAGCCTGCTCAGTGGTTATCTTTATATTATGTCCGTCCTCGGTTTGCGTCAGCTGATCGGTAAACAACGTAGGTGTTACAATCACCGGACGATTACCACAGGCTTCCGCCATATCTGTTTGCAGCTTCTTGGCAAAATCGTCATAGCTTTCGCTGGCGATAACGGTCAGTATATTGGTATCAAATACACGATCGCCTAATACATCGGCATCTTGGCGTTCGCCCTTGTCGTTAACACATAGGCGCATACCACGCCCCACCTCCTGACGTTTCTTGATTTCGTTGGAAGTGTCTTTCAGCGTGCAAATCTGGAACACGTTAGGATTGTCCCAACCTTCTTTCAAGGCCGAGTGAGAGAAAATAAAGCGAACGGGGCAACTTTGGCTAAGCAAACGCTCCTTATCCTTCATGATAAGGTCGAAACCACGCTCTTCGTTTTCGCCTTCCTTATTCTTCGATTCCACACTCTTTCCTTTTTTATCGATAGAGAAGTAACCATCGTGAATGTTTTCGGGTGCATTCTTCGGGTCGGAAAGAAAGCGTGTGTAAGAGGCATCCGTAAAGGTAGGCATAAACTCCTGCAAGGCACGTTGGTACTCCTCTTCAAACATCTTTGCGAACTTACCCTTTTCCACGTTGTCTTTATCGTAGATGCGGTAGCTATCCACGTGGTCGATAAAGAACAATGACAGCACTTTGATACCGCGAGCGAAAAGTTGGCGTTCACGCTCCAAGTGGGTTTTGATGGTTTCTCGTATCTGGTTGCGGCGGAGAATGTCCTCGTTCACGCTGCCCACCACCTCACCGGGATGAAGCGTCAGTCCGTTGAGGAAATGCACGGTATTGGTCAATCCGTCTATACGTTCCACTTTGAAATTATCGGCATACTCCTGCAAACCACCACTTTGCTCTTTGAGGTCGAATCCTTCGCCGACCAAGCGAATGGTTTGGCGTGTGCCATTGGTTGTCTTGACATCGAAGCCCAATCGAGCTTGTGGATTACCTTTGCTAATGACGATTTCATCCAGATAAACATAGCCATTGGTAGCTGTAGAACCCACTTGATGCACACTGCGTACCTCTATTTTCTTCACTAGCTTCTTATTGTAAGCGTCAATGGCATCGAGGCGATATACTTGGTTGAATATCTCACGGTGTGTGGCACTATAAAGCAAGGTAAAGAGCGGATTAAACAGTTTGATACCTTTGCGTGTGGCATTATTCGCATCAGTGCCTAGCACACTTTGCGGCTCATCAATAATCATAATAGGATTCGTTTTCGCCAAGATGTCAATCGGCTTTCGCGAACCAAAATCGTCACGCCGTGAGAATATGATACGGGCGGTTGCATCACCGGCACGTCCTTCCTTGTTCTTATCTTCGTTGAGCGAGACATTAAAAGCCTGCGTGTTGATAATCATCGCATGGATATTGTTGTCTGAGGCAAACGCTTCTATCTTGGCGAGCTGCTTGGAGTTGTAGATAAAGTATTGCATACGCTTGCCGTATTCTTCGGCAAAATGTTCTGCCATACTCTCAAAACTCTTGAACACGCCTTCGCGGATGGCAATACTTGGCACTACAATCACAAATTTCGACCAGCCATAGCGGGCGTTCAGCTCGTACATGGTCTTGATATAGGTATAGGTCTTACCCGTACCTGTTTCCATTTCGATGGTAAAGGTACGTCCGTCTCCCTCCAGATGCTCCACGGGCTTCAATCCTTCTGCCATCTGTATACCACGCACATTCTCGCAAATGCTTTCATTGTCAAGTACAAGGGGCAGATTGCCGAAGCCGTCGAAACTGAGCGCACCAAACTTGTTCAAGAAGGTGCGGCTGCCGTCGTGTTTGGGTTGTCCCTGAAATACGTCGCTCACGCATTTGGTGGCTTCCGCTTGAAAGCGTTGATGTTTATATCTTATTTTCACTTTTTGCCTCCTTTCTTACTTTTGTCGCTAATCGCCTTGATAGCGTTCAAATAATCTTGCTCCACATCGCTGAGTGTGCGTTGTTTATATTTACGATATTCAGTAGTGGCATGGTCCATCGCTTCTTGATGGGATACTCGGCCTCCATCCAGTAGGAGTTGTTCTCCAGTTGAGGTGAGTATGCGATCCAGATAGTTTGCCCAATCGTTCATGGTCATGGGTTGCTCTTTCTCGGCTTGACGTTCTGCGAAATCAAGATATCCGGACACCAACTGTCCCATGGATCGAAGTTCTTTATCATCAAGATAGTTTTTTGCAGTACGAGCTTCGGCCAGTGTAGGTTGGCTTCCCTTAAAGGTGAGTAGTCCCATGAAGTCTTTCTCTGAGTCGGCACGTTCCACTATCAATTCTGCGGCAGTGCGACCGTGGATAGCATAATGTATCTTGTTTTGCACTTTCTTGAAAAATTCCTGTGACACTGAGGCGCGAGGGTCGTAGTCAATACTGGTGGCATAGATTTCCAGCACTTGGCGGTAGAACACCTTTTCCGTGGCACGAATGTCACGGATGCGTTCCAATAGTTCTTTCCAATAGCCACCACCACCCAACTTTTTCAGGCGCTCGTCGTCCATAGTGAAACCTTTGGTGATGTATTCCTTCAGCCGTTGGGTAGCCCATTGGCGGAAACGTGTGGCAATGATGGAGCGGACACGATAACCTAAAGCGATAATCATGTCGAGATTATAGAAGGTTGTCATGTACGCCTTACCATCTGCGGCAGTTGTTCGGAATTTCCGAACAACTGAGTCCTCTTGTAGTTCGCCTTCTTCGAAAATGTGCTTAATATGCTCACTTACATTGGATTTGCTTGTCTGATACAGCTCGCACATCTGCGCTTGAGTAAGCCATAAGGTATCTTTCTCAAGTTTCACATCTATCTTTGTCAGACCGTCATTGTCTGTATAGATTAGTATTTTGTTGTTCTCTTCCATGAACACGTTAAATTACTCTGATGTTATTAAACGCATCATTATCCGCCCAGTCCAAGGCTTGCTTGAACTGCTCATAAATGTTGATTTTCTGAGCATCTTCTTTGAAACAGGCATCGCGAAAGAGTACACGTAAAGGACTTTTGTCTGCCATCGCAGCTACTACCTTATCGGTAATATCTGGAGAAAAACAAGCCACGAGGTCGCCTTCATTGACGGTGTAGATGGTGCAGCCATCCACGGTTTCTGTCAACAAGGGTAAGTCTAAGCGAACGCCCCATGCCAACATAGAACCATAGAGCAGGTCAAAGTCTGTACGGTCAGCCTTGATATTATTGGCAAAGAGGTCGAGCTGGTCTTGCTTGTATTCCTTAGGTGAAAGTGATACTTTCTCGTAATTACTTTCATCGAGGCGATAGACACGGAAACCGGTGTCGAGATTTTGCGTAGTAAGCGGAGAATCAGCCTTGATTTTTGCACCGGCACGACGAATACGCTCTTTTCCTATTTCGCAGATATTTTCATAACCTTGATCTTTCTTTGTATCACTTACTTCTTCAGGTAATTGAACCATAATAAATTGGCAATTAGTGTTCTTCTCTAAATTAGTCTTCATCAAGGCATGAGCGGTACTCGCCGAACCTGAAAAGAAGTCCAATACGATAGAATCTCCTTTCAAATTGGCCAAAGTAATAAGACGTTGAAGCAATCTTACAGGCTTTGGCCCATCAAATACACCTTTGTCTCCAAAAAGAGATACTACTTCTTTTGCACCTTCTTGACTATGTCCAACTTCTTTATAAAAAAGTATAGATGTTGGAGCCATACCATCAAACTTAAGTTCAGATAGAAACCTTTTGATACATGGTACGCTATTACCATCGACACCAAATGAAATTCGGTTGTCGCGGAGTCTCTCGAAGAACGCGTTCTTCGAGAGACTCCAGCAGCGTCCTGCTGGAGGCTCTACGATTTTCCCCGAAGGGGTCGTGATGGGATAATCACATGCTGCATTATATGTCTTAACAGACATATCACTTGGTTTCCAAACACCTCGTGGATCATTGTCTGGATTAGAATAACGAGCATTAGCTTCTTCTGTTCTCTCTAATCGTCCAATCGTAAAGTCTTCTATTTGTTTGGCAAACATCAAAATATAATCATGGCTATTTGAGATGTATTTTGCGTCATTTTTGGGTGAGTAAGCTCTTTCCCACACTAATTGTGCTACAAAATTATGTTCCCCAAATACTTCGTCACAAATATTTCTCAGATTGCGCACCTCATTATCATCAATCGAAATAAAGATAACCCCATCCTCCGCGAGCAAAGAACGAGCCACCAACAAACGCGTATAAATCATTGAACACCAATCCGAATGAAACTTACCATTCGTATCGGTATTCTTCCTGAAGCGATAGCCTAATTCGTCTACATTGCCGGCTTCGAAATCCTCCTCGGCAGCAGTGTGGGCAAAGTCATCGTGATATACAAAGTCATTGCCCGTATTATAAGGCGGGTCAATATAAATCATCTTCACCTTACCCATATACGAGCGTTGCAAGAGTTTGAGCACTTCAAGATTATCGCCCTCGACATAGATATTCTTTGTGTTGTCCCAATCCACGGAATCTTCCACCACCGGGCGTAATGTCTTATCGGTTGGTTTGGCAGCCTCCGCACGAGCGGCGTTCTTACCGACCCATGTAAACTGATACATCTCGCCATCGCCATCTGTGGCATGGTCGCCAAGCAACCGACGAAGCACCTCGAAGTTTACCTTTCGGGAGATTTCCCCCGTCTTGTCATCACGTACTTCGGTAAAAGCCGAAGGTACTACCTGATAGAGCGCATCAAGATTGAGTTGCGTTCCGTCTGCGGAGTTCAAATCTAAATGTTTTAATATGTCAGCCATATATATTGTTCTTGATTATTTTCTAATGTTTTAAGTTCTTCTTCCAACTTGGCTATCTCACGCTTCAAAGTGCGGGCTTCGCTGTTGAGTTCCATCTGTTTGGCAAACTGCTTTTCATTTCGTACCCGTTTCTGCAAGACTTCCGCTGCTCGTCGTTTACGGGTCAATTCATCTTGCAATGCCATAATCTGTTTCGTGTCGGTGGCGTTGGTCGTACCAAATCCGGAAATCTGACCGGCAAACGCTTCGTAGATATTATCCAGTGACGACCCTGCCAGTTCCAATTTCACCTTTGCCAATGGCATCCATTTCGTGCGGAAAGTCTTCAAAATGTTGAATCGTGTTTTGTCCGCATCCGCCCATTCCTTGTAGTTGAGCAACAATCGGCTACGGTTGGCATATTGCAACACAAACACCACATAGCGCGGCATCTGGCGGTCGATGGCAAGAAACACATCATCCAGCGTATCTTCCACTTTGAGTGTCACTAAGAACACCACGATTTCATGCACCGCCTTACCCTCGTCCACATTCATTGTGGATGGAGCTAACTTATAGAGCCATTGTATGCGTTCCACATCTTCCACAAATCGCATCTTCAAGCGTGTGTTAATCTCCAAATGCTTGTAAAAGGCTGTCTTGGGCACCAATCTGTCCACGTGCGTGGAGGTGGGGTAGTTAAGTATATTGTCCATTTTGTCTCATCTAATTAACCTCATTATTATGATGCCGTTCATACGAATCCCATAAAAAGCGCACGAGAGTTGTACTACTTCCAATCGCTAAACTAGCATGACGAGATTCAAGCCCTTTATATGAACTGGACTTGCCATGTCCGCTACCATACAGATTTCTCAGTTCTGCAACGCCTTGTGCAATAGCTTTAAGATTACCGAGAATAGCCTTTATAGACTTAGCTCCTTTAACATCATCAGAGATGTTTTTAGGCATCAGATGAAAATGTTTGAAAGTTTCATCAACAAGACGTGGAACTTCCCAATCTTTATCTACAGTACAGCCTTCAAATTCAAGTATTGTTTTACAACAACTTTCAATTAGTTCTTTAGCCTTACCAATTGCTTCTGTTGGATTTCCGTCCTTCAGATTGAGCATTAAATCAATTTGGGCTGATATGTAATCGCTGTCAAAAGCTTCTTTTAAAGTTTCAGCCGTAACGGTCATAACCATTGTACCACCTGCTTTATCAAGTATGCTACGGCATTTTTTGTAAGCAACCGCACGGCTTTTACGATTTTCTTCATCATGTTCCTTCATTGAAGAAAGTTCGTAATATCTGATTAAATCGCTAAGTAGCTTTATTTTATCTTCGTATTTTGTATCATTGATATATGCTATCAGAGATTTGCCCTTTGAAAGTCTATATGTTTCACAAAGCGGAACACCTATGCTTTTATAGGTAAAAGCATCAAAATCAGCTGTACTAAAGTCCAGGACATAACCACCTTCATTTAAGAAGTTGACTATAGTACCTATTTCTATATCAGATAATTTCATTTCTCTTTAATTATTAAGAAGGTTATCAACTCAAAGTCGTCCAAACCTTTAATTTCTCCATGCAAGGCTGTTGTCTCACCCACAAAGAAAAGGCTCTCAATGTCTGTTTCTTCTTTAATGCTTACGATGCTGTCAATAGCTGTTTGGAGTAATGTGTTGTACTTGGTCATACGACGGCCGTCTTGCGTTTCACGGTTGACCGCAGCACAGAGCACACGGTCATAGTCGTTTTGATTCTTACACAGCGCACGCATGATGTCGAGCAGTTGTTTAGGATGCAGATGGTCGCAAATTACGTCACCATCGTCTGCCAAATAGACCATGTAGAACGGATGCAGTTGATTCTTGCGGTCAATATTAACGGCATTGTTGCGGTTCTTCAGCACAAACATCACGCCCGGTTTCGCCAATTCGGAACCAGCTACCACCGCATTCAATCCGAAAGGTGCATGTTCAATATCCGGATGTTCCTTGACATATTGCAAGAGGTCAAGCCTAAACTCGTTCAATCCCAAATCCATGATGTTGATACCGGTGTCCATATCTTCAATATCCACCACTTCATTCTGCAACTTCTTTAGCTGCCCAAGGCGATATTCCAAATCAGCTTCTTCGCCCATAGAAAGCGGATTGCCGGTACCTGCTGCGGTAAGGATGGTGGCTTTCATTCGGCTTTCGACACGTCCTTTGAGCTGAATATAGTCATCAAGTTCCATATCCGGCCAGTAGTTGACAAGCTGGATTTGCTTGTTCCGGCTACCGATACGGTCGATACGCCCGAAACGCTGGATGATGCGTACGGGATTCCAATGGATGTCGTAATTGATGAGGTAGTCGCAATCTTGTAAGTTTTGCCCCTCACTGATACAATCGGTAGCAATAAGTATATCAATCTCACCTGTGGCATTGGGAAAGAGGGCCGCACGGTCTTTTGATAACGGTGAAAAATAGGTCAGCACATTATTGAACGAAATGGGAAACTTCGGCAATGTGCATCTGCCATCGGTAGAACCGGTGATAAGAGCCGTATCAAGTCCGCAAGTTTCCTTTATCTTCGTGGATAATTGCTCATAGAGATAATTGGCTGTGTCGGCAAATGCCGTAAATATAAGCACTTTCTTGTTTTCTCCGTTTATCGGGTTACTAAATTTATGTTTCAAATCCTCGATAAGCATCTGTAACTTGCTGTCGTGTTCGGGCGTAATGTCCTTCAACATCAGCAAGAGCAGGTCTAACCGTTCAAAATCGGCTTCGAGATCGCGTCGCCAACTCACATAGTCCATGTCAGCCAATGAAATCTTCGACTTCTTGGTGGCAAACGGGTCGGTGTCGCCTTCGGATGAGTCCATATCATCAGTGAAAGAAGACACATCAATGGTTGCACCGGAATGTTTCTTGTCGTATGCTTCTATCAGTTCCATTGTCTGCCGAATGTACTCATGGATGCGGTTAAGCGTCAGTCGGAAAGAATTGACCGAACTTTCCAGACGTTTCAACAGGTTGGTGGCCATGAGTTTGCGCAAGCCTTTCTCACGACCGTCAATAGACAGACCTTCACCATCGTAGTCGATACTGTAACCACTACGGGCACAATCGAAGAGATAAAGCGAAGGGGTGTATATGGAAAGATTTAGAGCATTGAGTTGCTCGGCAATATCCTTGAAATTGATGGCATCGCCCAAGTCCGTCAAACGCGGACGGCGAGACAAAGGGGTAAGCCGCTTAGGAAACTCGCCAATATCTTTCGTGTCGTAATACTTGATGATATGGCTACGACTACGTGCGATGGTCACGGCATCGAGCATCTGAAAAAAGTCAAACTGAAGACTTGACAGCAATCGTTCCGTAGTCCGTTCGCTTGGCTCCAACTTAGCCCAACGATTATAGGCAGTCTGAGCAGACTTGAATATGTCGTCAATGTTGCGGTCTAGTTCGAGGGCTTCGTTGATATTCTCCACACGCCCCTCGTATGCCAGTTGTAACTGGTTCTTCAAATCGCCGAATCGGTTGTTGACAGGAGTTGCTGACAGCATGAGTACTTTCGTTTTCACACCCTGACGGATGACACATCGCATCAATCGCTGATAACGGTTCTCCTTGTGGCGGTCTGTTTCTACGAGCGTATCAAAATCCGCTTCATCCTCTTCGTCCACATTACCACCATTGCGGAAGTTGTGGCTTTCGTCAATCACAATCAAGTCATAGTTTCCCCAATTCACATGTTCCAAGTCGAGGCCATTACTCAAACCACGGTCGCGTGAAAGGTCGGAGTGGAAGAGGGTGTCATACCTTAGCCGATCGGCAGCTACGGGGTTGTTTTTGTAATTGGCACGGAAAGTCTGCCAGTTGTCATTCAGTTTTTTAGGGCAAAGTACAAGCACCGACTTATTACGGTTCTCGTAATACTTGATAACCGCCAATGCCGTAAAGGTCTTGCCAAGACCTACTGAATCGGCAAGGATGCAACCATTGTATTTTTCCAACTTGTTGATGATAGCCAGCGCAGCATCACGTTGAAAGTTGTAAAGCTTATTCCAAATGACACTGGTCTTGAAGCCCGTGCGCTCATTGGGTAACACATCTTCGCTGATGTCTTCCAAGAACTCGTTGAAAATATTATAAAGTGCGATGAAGTAGATGTATTCTGGAGCATTTTCCTGATATACAGTGTCTATGTACTCCAATATACGCTTCGTTACATCCTCAAACTTCTCATCATTGTTCCACTGCTCATTGAAAATATCCAAGTAGGCACTTGCTGTTGGTGAAGGCAATACATTGACTACATTATATACATTAGCACCACGCTCACATCCCAACTGTGTGGTGGTAAACTCATTGAATGGAATATAAACCTGCTGGGTGTCGTTGTTGATGTGCATAAATCCACCCATCTGTTCTTGCGAAGCATTGGAACGGAATTGCACTTTTCTGCGAATCCAGTCGGCACATTCTTTGGCAATGGCTTTCTGTGACAACTGGTTGCGCAGACGAATTTCAAAGTCCGTACCATACAAATTGCGCTCTCGGTTAAGTTTAGGGATGAAAAACTCTCGTTTCTCTTTCTTTGATTTGTCCTTGATGAAAGTAGGAGACGTGAAAATGAAACGCAATTGCTCCACCTGCTCCAGTTCTTCTTTCAATGCTTCGTAGGCATAAATGGAGAATGAAGCCGCAGCAATAGACACACAAGCACCTTTGGATAACCGTCCCTTGAGGTCATCCACAACACGCTCACTTATGTTGTTTATCAACTTAGGTTGTTCCATTCCTCTATTCTTCTTTTGTATGACAAATTAATTTGTGTATATCCACATCCAAAACTTCTGCTATTCGTGCCAATGTGTATAAATCGGGTTGTGAATGATTGTTGCACCACTTTGACACCGTTGCCGGATCTTTCTGCAAAGTTTTAGCAAGCCATTTACTCATAATGCCCTTCTCAGCTAATACTGCCTTTATACAGTTCAAATTCGCCATATTGTATTCAATTATAAATTGCGTCAAATGCAAAGTTATATATTTTATTTGGTTCGCGAGCATAATCGAAGAAATAAAAGTCTTTTGGCAAAAGAAATTAATGTAAAGTGATGTGAGATTGGGATTTATTTGCTAATTTTACACCGTTTTTGAGACGATATAAACATTAACAATGCAAAGAAACAGAATGAATATATTAACAACAACCGCAATTCAGAGCAACAAACGCACTGATTCTGTGTCGAGTGTTCATATTTCACGCATTGAACCTCGTAGAGTTAATACTTTCCAACGAACATAACGAGTACATTATTGTACTTTGAGAGAATAGAAACTGAATAGTTGGAGAGTCCTTACCAAGCTTTCCAACTATTTTGTTTGTATGCCCATTTGTGACAGTCGCCTTTATGATGCTCTTCTGCCATTTCCGTCTGATGGGCTGTTGGTAACCAGATTATTAACGTGCAGTGATGCACATAAATTGAGAAGAAATGAGCTATAAATTTGATGGCAGCAAGGCGTTCTTTACATCTGATACCCATTTTTATCATAGGAATATCATTCGTTTCTGCAACAGGCCGTTTAAGGATGTGGAAATGATGAATGAGACCATAATCTCCAATTGGAACAATACAGTCGGGCAGGATGACATTGTCTTTCATCTGGGCGATTTCTGTCTTGGCGGTTCAGCTGAATGGACTAAAATCCTTGACAGGTTGAACGGAAAGATATATCTGATTATGGGCAACCATGATTTGAAGAATATACGTCAAGGCTACATTGGCAGATTTGAACATGTGGCAATGCAGATGCACATAGAGGTCGGTAAACAAAGGATATATTTGAACCATTATCCTTTTCTATGTTTTGATGGCGGATATAAAGATGTGTGGCAACTTTTCGGACACGTACATACAAGGAAGAATAACACTGGAATTGACGCTGCCCGGCTTCAGTATCTCTATCCGACGCAATACGATGTAGGGGTTGATAACAATAACTTTACCCCCATATCATTTGAACAGGTAAAAAGGATGATTGAAAAACAAGTAGAGCAATTTCATAAGAAATAAAAAAGGAGGTTTATGTATGAGTGAATATACAACGGTCTATTTAAGGCACAAAAATATGCCTTTGTTGAAAAAGAAAGAGCATCCGTCTCATGAAGAATGCCAAAGTCAATCTAAAGAAGATTTGATGAAAGTCATTCGCGAAATAGATGAATATAACAAACAGGTTGCAAAGTCTTTGGGGTGTAAATTGTTTTATCTTACTACTACCCCAAGTCGTGAATTGACTGTGCTTCCATGTAGTCCATCTCCAAGTGTGCTGACAAACGTCCTTCTTGAGGAGGTTTTATGCTTTTACAAAGAAGAAATCGAACATTGTAAAAAGGCTATTGCTAAGAATAAAGAAGATATTGCCAAGTTGGAAGTACGAATAGCCAAAACGACCGTCGATTTGTACGATAAAATCAACAAGGAGATAGACAACTGCTATGAGAACATAGACTTTGAGGAAGAAGAACTTGAACACTACCAATTCCTGTATAATAAATTTTCTTTCTTGGAGGGTATTATTGGCGATGAATCGAATTCAAAGAATTATGAACTGATTTACACAAAATATTAATAAACAAAAGATTATAAAGATACAATATATGAGCGACCTGCATTTGGAATTCAGCGATAACAGCAGGTGGATGAAACATAATGAATTACCTGTAACTGGCGATGTTCTGGTTCTTGCCGGAGATATATTCTATTTGAAAAACAAGGTTGCACCTTTGAGTAATTTTTGGAAATGGGCATCTGTAAATTATCGGCAAGTGCTCCTTGTGCCCGGAAACCATGAGTATTACAATTATTGTGATGTGATGGATAAGGGACTGCAATGGAATTGGATGTTCAAGAAGAATGTAGGATATTACCAGAATCAAGTAGTAAAGATTGATGATACTGATTTTATCATGAGCACTTTGTGGTCTCAGATTTCTCCTTCTGACGAGTATTTTATATGGAAAGGCATGAACGACTTTCGGCAAATAATGTATAATGGCAAATTACTCCAAACTGAGGAGTTTAATCAGATGCATGAATTCTGCTTGGATTTCATCAAGCATAGTCTAACTGAAAGCACCGCAAAGCACATTGTGGTAGTAACACATCATCTTCCCACATTGGAGGTCGTCGCCCCTCACCATAAAGGTTCAGTGCTGAATAGTGCATTTGCAACTGAACTGAGTGGGCTTATTGCCGACAGTCGCATTGACGCATGGGTTTATGGGCATTCACATACCAACATTGATGCTGAGATAAACGGAACAAAGGTCGTTTGCAATCAGATGGGATATGTTTTCCAAAATGAACATATCGCCAATGGTTTTGCTCCGGACAAGTGCCTTGTCTTGTGAAAGGCATAGGTTCGCCGGTAATACACTTTAAAGCCTCAATATATCATATAGTGAACAAAAAAGCACGTGTTCATATATTATATGATATATTGTGGCTTAATGTTTTTCTGTTGAATGCAAGTATAATACAGTAGTTCTACACTTTTTCAAGCGAATAAACCGAATTCGTTACACTTTTTCCAACGAATCATCCCCATTACACGACATTTTTTCAAGCGAATCACAGTATAAATCACCGAAACCAACTTTACTTTATCTCCGTATTCATATATACGTGCATTAAAGTAAACCTAACAGAGGGAGAAAAAGAGATGGCTTCGCCAAAGCCAGACTGAATCATATCTACCGACTTTCTTTTGGGGGCTGCAAAACAATCCCAACTCCTACCTCAAAAGCAAAGCAAGACTCGCCCCTTGCCAAGCCACAAAAGGCAACCCGAAAATCCGTAAACCAGCCTTCCATTTTGCAGACGTAATCGGCGAAATTATCCCCGAGATGCCTTATCTTTGCGAAGCGGAGATTTCGGGGCAAAAGAGAACGATTTTCCCCATTTTCCCTCTGTTTTGAGATAGGCAACGAAGAAAAGTGTTAAATCTTCGATTTTTGAGCAGTATATCTTAAGTCATAAAACACTGATAATAAGCCATTATAATCAACCACTATAATACAGCATAGGCATCTTTATTCGCAGTAGTTGCAAAAATCAACAACTTTAATTCGGGCTCGAAGCCTAGTGCCTTTTCTATTTCTGTATCAATCTCACCTTCTGTTAACTGAGCATTCGCATAGTCATCCTTACCTTTGCATTGAATATCACAATATCCGCCATATTTTTCAACATATGAAAATACACCAACACCATGCTGATTTCGCCCTTGGCAACCATGTCGTTTTATTGTATCTTCACAAGTCCATATTTCACCCCACAATAATTTGCA
>UMEA01030304.1_pt1 | contig 13675 bp, 6 predicted proteins | sample 1964621 | NCBI WGS metagenome assembly UMEA01 (sample SAMEA4836007, study PRJEB28245) | human gut metagenome | biome: gut microbiome; material: fecal sample | place: Denmark | collected 2008 | reverse complement strand
CCCGCTGCTTCTGACAGGCTCGGAGGAGTACGCCGCGTTCACCGGCGGGTGTCTGTATCTGACGCTGAGCCTGTCCTCCCACAGCTGCGGCGCGTCGGTCACACGGGTGGACGACATTGATGTATTCCTGCTGGAACAGGAATCGGACAACGGCGAGCTTCGCTCCATGGCGCTGGCCGCCCGAGAGCTGCGGGAGCCGCTGACCAACGTGATGATCACCGCCGACAGCCTGTTCCCCCTCTGCGCTGCGGAGAGCAGTCCCCGGACGGCAGAGCAGGTCGCCCGTCTGAACCGGGGACTGTTCCAGATCCTCCGGATCATCGGCAATATGTCCGACGCCGAACGCTGCGCCGCCGTCTCCCACCAGGAAACGGTGGACATTCCGGCGCTGTTCGCCGAATTCTTTGAAAAGGCGGAGACCCTTGTCTCTCACACCGGCATCACCCTGACCTACGAGGGGCCTGACCAGCCAATCTACGGTCTTGCCGACCGGGAACAGCTGGAACGGGCGGTTCTGAACATCCTGTCCAACGCCATCAAATTCACCCCGAAGGGCGGGACTGTCACGGCCAAGCTGACCCGCGGCGGCCGGATGCTCCGCCTGAGCGTGACGGACAGCGGCTCCGGCATTGCCCAGAGCGTCCGCAGCAGCGTCTTCTCCCGGTATCTCCGCCAGCCCGCTCTGGAGGACAGCCGGTACGGCATCGGCCTCGGCATGGTGCTCATCCGCACCGCCGCCGCCCACCATGGGGGTGCCGTCCTCATCGACCAGCCGGAAGGTGTGGGTACCAGAATCACCATGACCATGTCCATCCGTCAGAGCAAGCAGGCAACGCTTCGCTCCAACGTTCTGCGGGTGGACTACGCCGGAGAGCGGGATCACGGGCTGATCGAGCTTTCCGAGTGTCTTCCCACAGAATTGTACGAATAATTTCTCCGTCCGGTCTGCTGAGCAGACCGGACAATATTTTTACAAATAAGACTTGAGATACTGTCCCGTATAGCTTTCGGGAATCTGCGCCACTTCCTCCGGCGTGCCGGACGCGACCAGCGTTCCGCCGCCGTCGCCGCCCTCGGGGCCGAGGTCGATCAGATAGTCCGCCGTCTTGATGACGTCCAGATTGTGCTCAATGACCAGAACGGTGTTCCCCGCCTCCACCAGCCGCTGCAAAACCTCAATGAGCTTATGCACGTCGGCGGCGTGAAGGCCGGTGGTCGGCTCGTCCAGAATATAGATGGTCTTTCCCGTGGAGACTCGCGCCAGCTCCGTCGCCAGCTTCACCCGCTGGGCTTCGCCGCCGGAGAGGGTCGTGCTGGACTGCCCCAGCTTCACATAGCCAAGACCGACCTCCACCAGAGTCTGGGCTTTTCTGCGGATCTTCGGCAGATTCTCGAAGAAATCCACCGCTTCCTCCGCGGTCATGTCCAGCACCTGAGCAATGTTTTTCCCCTTGTAGTGGACTTCCAGCGTCTCCCGGTTGTACCGCGCGCCGTGACAGACCTCACATGGAACGTAAACGTCCGCCAGAAAGTGCATTTCGATCTTCACAAGGCCGTCGCCGCAGCAGGCTTCGCACCGGCCGCCCTTGACGTTGAAGCTGAACCGTCCCGGCCCATAGCCCCGGATCTTCGCCTCGTTGGTGGACGCAAACAGGTCCCGGATGTCGTTGAACAGCCCCGTATAGGTGGCAGGATTGCTCCGGGGGGTTCTGCCGATGGGGCTCTGGTCGATGTCGATGACCTTGTCCAGATACTCCATGCCGTCGATGCCGTCGCAGAGGCCGGGACGGGTACGGGCGTGGTTCAGCGTGGCAAGCAGGGTCTTGTTCAGAATTTCATTGACCAGACTGGACTTTCCCGAACCGGACACGCCGGTGACGCAGACGAAGGTTCCCAGCGGAATTGACACATCCACATTTTTCAGATTGTTCTCCCGTGCGCCGCGAATGCGCAGGAAATTGCCGTTCCCCGCCCGTCGGGTGGTGGGAACGGGGATTTTCTTCACGCCGGAGAGGTACTGTCCCGTTACGGAACGGGGGCAGTTTATGATATCCTCCAGCGTTCCCGCCGCCACGATCTCGCCGCCGTGGCTGCCAGCGCCGGGGCCCACGTCTACAATAAAGTCGGCGGCGCGCATGGTATCCTCGTCGTGCTCCACCACGATCAGGGTGTTGCCCAAATCCCGCAGGTGCTTCAGCGTGTCCAAGAGCTTGTCGTTGTCCCGCTGGTGCAGACCGATGGACGGCTCGTCCAGAATATACAGCACTCCCATCAGGGACGAACCGATCTGGGTGGCCAGCCGGATACGCTGGCTCTCGCCGCCGGAAAGGGTTCCCGCCGAGCGGGACAGGGTCAGATAGCTCAGTCCCACATCCGTCAGGAATTGCAGGCGGGACTTGATCTCCTTGACGATCTGCTCGGCCACCATGGCCATACTGCCCTCCAGACGAAGATTTTTCATAAATTCCAGCTCGTCCCGGACGCTCATGCGGCAAAAGTCCATAATGCCGATGCCGCCCACCGTCACCGCCCGGGCGATCTCCGATAAGCGGTCGCCGTGGCACTGGGGGCAGGGCGCGGTGGCCATGCACTCCTCCAGCTCCTTCCGGGCGGCGTCCGATTGCGTTTCCCGGAAGCGGCGGGAAATGTTGTTGAGAATGCCCTCAAAGGGCTGCTCCAGCACGCCCATACCGTTGCCCCGGTTGTAGCTCATGCGCAGCTTTTCCCCCTTGGTGCCATAGAGGATCACGTCCATCACGTCCTCGGGCAGGTTCTTCACCGGTTCCGTCAGGGAAAAATGATATTTTTGCGCCAACGCCTCAAAATACATACGGAAGATGGAATCCGTCCGGGCGCTCTGCCAGCCGGACGCCTGAATCGCGCCGTCGAAAATGGACTTGTTCTTGTCCGGAATCACCAGATCGGCGTCGGCGATGAGCTGGAAGCCCAGACCGGTGCAGCTGGGGCAGGCACCCGCCGGGTTGTTGAAGGAGAACATTCGCGGCTCCAGTTCCGTCAGGCTGATGCCGCAGTCCTCGCAGGCGTAGTTCTGGGAAAAGCTCAGCTCCTCCCCGGTGGCGGGCAGCTCGATGGTCACAAGGCCGCCGGAGTGGCTGCACGCCGTCTCAATGGAGTCCGTCAGGCGGCGGCGCAGGCCGTCCTTCAGCACCAGCCGGTCAACCACCAGCTCGATGGTGTGCTTCTTGTTCTTCTCGCAGGGGATGTCCTCGGTTAAATCATAGAGAATACCGTCCACCCGCACCCGGGCGAAGCCGGACTTCCGGGCGTCCTCGAACACCTTCCTGTGCTCGCCCTTTTTCCCCCGGATGACCGGGGACAGGACGATAAAGCGCGTCCCCTCTCCCAGGGCTTCCACCCGGTCCACGATCTGGTCGATGGTCTGGCGGCGGATTTCCTTGCCGCACTTCGGGCAGTGGGGAACGCCCACCCGCGCCCACAGGAGGCGGAGATAATCGTAGATTTCCGTCACCGTTCCCACGGTGGAGCGGGGGTTTTTCGAGGTGGTCTTCTGGTCAATGGAAATGGCCGGAGACAGGCCGTCGATGGAGTCCACGTCCGGCTTGTCCATCTGCCCAAGGAACTGGCGGGCGTAAGAGCTTAAGCTCTCCACATACCGTCTCTGTCCCTCGGCGTAAATGGTATCGAAGGCCAGACTGGACTTGCCGGAACCGGAAAGTCCGGTGAAAACCACCAGCTTGTCTCTGGGGATGGTCAGGTTCACGTTTTTCAGATTGTTCTCCCGCGCGCCCTGAATGATGATCTTGTCGTTCATATCTGATGATGCTCCCAAATGCGTAAAAATCTGTACTCGTCAGTATATCACAAAACCCCAAATCTCTCAAGATATTTTTCAAACAAAATTTCGTTTTCCACATCATCTCAATATTCTGTTTTCTTCGCCAGAAACGCCCGGATTTTTGTTTGTTTTTTCGGCGTTATTTCACATTTATTCATATTGCTTTTTCCGGTGCCGGGATGATATAATGGATGCGTAGATTTGCGTCCGGGCTGTTGCCGGGGGGCAGAAAAAAAGAAAAAGTGAGGTATTCATCCGATGATTGCTTACGGTGAAAACATTCAGGTTTTCTGCGGCAATTCCAATCCCCAGTTTGCGCAGACCATCTGCAAAGAGCTGGGCGTACCCATGGGTAAGGCCATTGTGACCCACTTTGCCGACGGAGAGGCTTCCGTCACCCTGGAGGAAACCGTCCGCGGTGCCGACGTGTTCCTCATCCAGTCCACCTGCAAACCCGTCAATGACAATCTCATGGAGCTGCTGGTCATGATCGACGCCTGCCGCCGCGCGTCCGCCGGCCGCATCACCGCCGTCATCCCCTACTTTGGCTACGCCCGTCAGGATCGCAAGGCCAAGTCCCGTGACCCCATTTCCGCCAAGCTGGTGGCCAACATGCTCACCGCCGCCGGTGCTGACCGCATTCTGACCATGGACCTCCATGCCGCCCAGATCCAGGGCTTCTTCGACATTCCGCTGGATCACCTGCTGGGCAACGTTACCTTCGTTGAATACTTCATGAACAAGTTCCCCGAAAGTGAATACAACCACGAGGACTTTGTGGTCGTCTCCCCCGACGTCGGCTCCGTTGGCCGCGCCCGGAATTTTGCCGCCAAAGTGCATATGGGTCTTGCCATTGTGGACAAGCGCCGCCCCAAGGCCAACGTTTCCGAGGTCATGAACATCATCGGCGACGTCCGGGGCAAAACCTGCATCCTGTACGACGATCTGGTGGACACCGCCGGTTCCCTGTGCAACGCCGCCAAGGCTCTGGTAGAGATCGGCGGTGCGAAGGAGATTTACGCCTGCGCCACCCACGGCGTCCTCTCCGGCCCCGCCTATGACCGTATTGAGGCCAGCCCCATCAAGGAAATGGTGCTGCTGAACACCATCCCTGAGGTCGCCAACACCCCCAGCCACAAGATCAAATTCCTGGACGTCGCCCCCGTGTTTGCCCGTGCCATCGGTCACATCCACGGCGCCACCTCCATCGCCGACCTGTTCTGAGCCGTGTTTTCCAAACAAAGCAGCGACAGCTGGCTGATCGTCGGGCTGGGCAATCCCGGACGGGAATACGAGAAGACCCGGCACAATACCGGCTTCCGGGCAATGGACATTCTGGCCGAAAAGCTGAACGCCAAAGTGGACAGACTGAAATTTCAGGGTCTGTACACGCAGGTGAATTACGGCGGGAAAAAGCTGTTTCTGCTCAAGCCCCAGACCTATATGAACCTGTCCGGGCGTTCCGTATTGCAGCTTTCCGCCTACTTCGGCATTCCGCCCCAGCGGATCATCGTGATGTTTGACGACATCTCTCTGGAGCCGGGACGGCTGCGGGTTCGCGCCGAGGGTTCCGCCGGCGGGCACAACGGCATCAAGTCCATCATTCAGGAGCTGGGCAGTCAGGATTTCCCCCGGGTCAAGATTGGGGTAGGTGCCAAGCCGAACCCGGAATACGACCTTGCCGCATGGGTGCTGTCCACCTTCTCGGCAAGTGAGGAAAAGGCGCTGGCCGTGTCGCTGAAAAACGCCGCCGACGCCGCCCTGAGCATCATCGATAACGGTGTGCCGGAGACCGCCAACCGGTTCAACGGCAGTCACCCATAAAAATATTGTCATAAAATCACGGAAAGGGGGATATATCCCCCTTTCCGCGTTGCCGCGTTGTGCACTTTTCTTCTTGAGGTAAAACTTATGGAACAGCTTCTGTCTCTATTGAAAACCATTCCCGAATACGCCGCCATGGTGTCCTCTCTGCAGGACGGCGAGAGCGTCGCCGTCACCGGCATCGGCCAGATCAACCGCAGTCACATGATCGCGGGGCTTTGCCGCAGCTTAAACCGTCCCATGGTGGTGCTGTGTCAGGACGATCTTGCGGCGCGGCGGCTTCAGGAGGAATTGAAGGGCTTCCTTTCGGACACCGCCCCCATTCTCCCCGGCCGGGATCTGACCCTTTACGACGCCGCCGTGGTGTCCAGAAGCTGGGAGCAGAAGCGCCTGCGGCAGCTGTATGACCTTGCCGTTGGAAAAACCTCGCTGCAAATCATGACGTGGGAATCTCTCAGCCTGCGCACCATGCCGAAGGCCGCGCTTCTTTCCGCCGCCTTTTCTTTGGAAGTTGGCCGGGAATACGCCGTGGAAGACCTGACTTCCCGTCTCACCGCCGCCGGATACAACCGCTGCGGCATGGTGGAGGGGCCGGGTCAGTTTGCCGTCCGTGGCGGCATTCTGGACATCTTCTCCCCCGCCGAAGACCGGCCTGTCCGGGCGGAACTCTTCGGCGACGAGCTGGACACCATGGGCTTCTTTGACCCGGCGACCCAGCGCCGCAGTGAGAACATCACCTCCGTCACCGTTCTTCCCGTGGCGGAGACCCAGCCGGGGCTTCATCCCGGCGGCGTGGAGGGGCTGTGCAAAGATATTACCTCCCTGATCTCCCGCCAGAAGCGGCGGAAAAACATCAACGAGCCGCTGATCGCCACGCTGGAAAAAGACCTGAACAAGTATGAAAGCGGCCTGCATAACCCCGCATCCGACCGGTATATGGCGCTGATCTATCCGGAAATGGCCACCGCCGCGGACTATATTCCGGACGGTGCCGTGGTTGCCGTCTGCGACCACGGGAATCTTCAGCGCGCCGCCCGCAGCCGCTGCGACGAAATGGGAATGCAGCTGGACAGTATGCTGGGGGCCGGTCTTGTGGCGGGAGAGCTGTGCGACTATGTGTGCCAGTGGGAGGACTTCTGCAAAACTCTACGGAAGAAAACCGTCGTTTATTTTGATGCCTTCGGCGGCACCTCCTACCCGGAGGACTGCCCTCCAAAGCAGCTGTACCCCCTCACCGCCAAGCAGCTTCCCGGCTACGGCGGCAATCTGGACACCGCCGTCTCCGACCTGAGCCACTACCAGAAAATGGAGTTCGGCAGTCTGGTGCTTTGCGGCACCCGCCGCCGGGCGGAGCTGTTACAGCAGCTGCTTCACGAGAAGGGGCTGTCCGCGTTTCTGTGCATCCCCCTGACCACCCTGCCCAAGGCCGGGCAGATTCTTCTGACGGAGGGCACGCTTCCCTTCGGCATGGAGTATCCCCTGTCTAAAATCGCCGTTCTGACGGAGGGGCAGCTGATTGCCCGGGGCGAGCCAAAACGGAAGCCTGCAAAAAAAACCGGCTCCACCAACCGTCAGAAGCTGAATTCCTTCACCGACCTGACCCCCGGCGATCTGGTGGTTCACGAGAATTACGGCATTGGCCGGTTCGTGGCCATGGAGCAGATCAAGGTGGACGGCGCGGTCAAGGACTATATCAAAATCGCCTATCAGGGCAGCGACACCCTGTTCGTCCCCGCCACCCAGCTGGATCTGGTGAGCAAATACATCGGCGGCGGTGGGGAAGACAGCAATGTCAAGCTGAACAAGATCGGCTCCGACGCATGGCAGAAGACAAAAGCCAAAGCCCGCAAGGCCGCCAAGGACATGGCTGGGGAGCTGATCCAGCTCTACGCCGCCCGGAAGCGCCAGTCCGGCTACGCTTTCTCCGCCGACGCCCCCTGGCAGAAGGAATTTGAGGACAATTTCCCCTACCCGGAGACCGACGACCAGCTTCGCTGCATCGCGGACATCAAGCACGACATGGAGTCCCCCATCCCCATGGATCGTCTTCTCTGCGGCGACGTGGGCTTCGGTAAGACCGAGGTTGCCCTCCGCGCCGTGATGAAGGCCGTCATGGACGGCAAGCAGGTGGCGATTCTGGTTCCCACCACGGTGCTTGCCCAGCAGCATTACCAGACCGCCGTGGCGCGTTTCCGGGGCTTCCCCGTCACCATCGACGTGCTCAGCCGCTTTCGCACCCCGAAAATGCAGCAGCAGACCTTACAGAAGCTCCGCGCCGGTTCCGTTGACTTAATCATCGGGACCCATAAGCTGCTGCAAAAAACCGTCCAGTTCAAGGATTTGGGTCTGCTCATTGTGGACGAGGAGCAGCGCTTCGGCGTCAGCCATAAAGAGCGGCTGAAGGAGCTTTCCAAGGGCGTGGACGTGCTGACCCTCTCCGCTACGCCCATTCCCCGGACGCTGAACATGGCGCTGTCCGGCATCCGGGACATGTCCACCATCGAGCAGCCCCCCGCTGACCGCTATCCCGTGCAGACCTTCGTGATGGAATACAGCGAGCCCATTGTGGACGACGCCATCCGCCGTGAAATCGAACGGGGCGGGCAGGTCTACTATCTGCACAACCGCACGGAAACCATCGACCAGTGCGCCGCCGCGATCAAACGCCGGATTCCGGGCATCAGCGTGGGCGTCGCCCACGGGCAGATGGGCGAGGACGCGCTGGGAGACGTGATGCAGTCCATGGCCGAGGGCGAGATTCAGGTGCTGGTATGCACCACCATCATCGAAACCGGTCTGGACATTCCCAACGCCAACACCCTCATCATCGAAAACGCCGACCGGTTCGGTCTGAGCCAGCTGCACCAGCTCCGCGGCCGGGTAGGACGCTCCACCCGCCACGCCTATGCCTATTTCACCTACCGTCCGGAGAAGAATCTCACCGAGGTCGCCGAGAAGCGGCTATCTGCCATCCGGGACTTTGCCGAATTCGGCTCCGGCTTCAAAATCGCCATGCGGGACTTGGAGATTCGGGGCGCGGGCAATCTCTTAGGCGCCGAGCAGTCCGGTCATATGTCCAGCGTGGGCTACGATATGTACCTCAAGCTGCTGGACGAGGCGGTTCTGGAGGAAAAGGGCGAAGCCCCCAAGGCGCCGGAATGCACCGCCGACCTGAACGTCACCGCCAACGTGGACAAAGACTACGTCTCCCGGGGCGAGGAGCGGATGGACCTGTACCGCCGCATGGCCGCCATCCGCTCTCAGGAGGACGCCGACGATCTGCTGGACGAGATCGTCGATCGCTACGGCGAGCCGCCCAAGGGCGTGCTGAACCTCATCGACATCGCCCTGCTCCGGGCAAAGGCTCGGCAAGTCGGCATCAAGGACATCCGTCAGAAGTCCGGAGACGTGCTGTTCACCCTGAGCAATCTGAATTTCGAAGCCGTGGGCGCGCTGTGTTCCGACCCGGATTACAAGCAGCGGGTCACTTTCCTCGCCAGCGCCAAGGAACCGACCCTCCGCTTCAAGCTCGCCAACGGTGTGGACAGCCTGAAACAGAGCAAGCTGTTTGTGGAGCACTATACCAGCTTTTGCCAGAGTTGACCCAACTTTTTCCACCGCTGACACTCTTGACAGTTCATGCTATAATATCGGTAACCCCCACCCCCCTGAGAAAAGGAGCAGCCTATGTCTAAAGGCAAATTTTCCAACCCCCGGCCATACCGGGAAGAAGAACGCGAAATTGAAAAGAGCTTCCGTCAGCTGACCGGTCAGGAGAAGCCCGTGAAGCCGGAGGACCCCATCTTCTCCGAAGCCTCCGTCCCTGATCTGGACACCACCGACCCGGAGGCCGCCGACCTTATCACCGAGGCCGACAGCCTGTTTCCCGAAGAGAACAGCCTGTTTTCCGGGGAAGACAGCCCGGTTCCCGACGAGGAACTGGACTTTTCACTGGACGAAAAGGAGGAACCCCCGAAGCGCGGCGCTCCGTCCTTCCTTGATAAGGCTCTTTCCTTTGTGGACAACAACCAGAAGCCCGTGATGGTGGCTCTGTGCGCCGCCGCGCTGGTTCTGATCATTTCCCTGATTGCCATTTTCGTCGTCAACGTCTCCGGCGACCCCTACGGCAAAAAAATTCTGAACAATGTCACCGTCGCCGGTGTGAACGTGGGCGGAATGAGCAAGTCCGATGCCATCACCGCCGTTCGCGCTGTTACCGACCAGACCTACACGAAGCAGGCCATGGTGGTGACTCTGGGCGATACCACCTTGCAGCTGTCCCCCAGCGATACCGGCGCGAAGCTGGACGTAAAGGCCGCCGTCAACGCCGCCTATGCCTACGGCAGAACCGGCACCAAGGCCGAGCGTCAGGAAGCCTATCAGGCGTCCCTCAGGAGCAACCACATCATCGGACTGCTGCCCTACCTGCATCTGAAGCAGGATTATATCAAGGGCGTTCTGGAGGACTACGCCGGAACCGCCGGCAGTCTGCTGACCCAGGCCACCTACGCTCTGGAAGGCGACGTCCCCGATCTTGCGACGGACAAATTTGACGAAGAACACGCCCCTCAGCTGACGCTGGTCATCACAATTGGAACTCCCGGCGTAAATTTCAACGTAGATGATGTGTTCAACCAGATTCTGGACGCCTACAGCATGAACGTTTTCACCGTAAAGGCGGAGGGCGCGCAGGCCGAGGGCGAACCGGATGCCGTTGATTTGCAGAAAATTTACGACGATGTCTGCGTAGAGCCCGTGGACGCCACCGTCAATATGCAGACCTTCAAGGCCATCCCCGGCTCCTATGGCTACGTGTTCGACATGGTGCAGGCGCAGAAGCAGGTCAGTGCGGCGCAGTACGGCGAGGTCGTCCGCGTTCCCATGGAATATGTCGCCCCGGAAATTCTGGACGACGACGTGTTCTTCCGGGATGTTCTGGGCACCACCAGCACGCCCCACAGTAACAACGCCAACCGCACCGCCAATCTGGAGCTGGCATGTAAGGCGCTGAACGGCGTCGTGCTGAACCCCGGCGAGACCTTCTCCTTCAACGACACTTTGGGCGAACGCACCACCGCAAAGGGCTACAAGTCCGCCCCGGCATATTCCGGCGACGATCTGGTGAATCAGGTTGGCGGCGGCATCTGTCAGGTCTCCTCCACGCTGTATTGCAGCACCCTGCTGGCCGATCTGGAAATTGTCTCCCGCACCAACCACGGCTTCCCCGTGAACTATATCAATTACGGCATGGACGCCACCGTCAGCTGGCGCTCTCCCGACTTCAAGTTCCGCAACAACACCAATTACCCCATTAAAATTGAGGCAAGCGTCAGCGGCGGCTATGTCAATGTGCAGATCCTCGGCACCGACGAGAAGGACTATTACGTTGAAATGAGCTATGTCATCTCCGAGACCTACAAGCCCGAGACGGAGTACAAGGACTTCAAGCCCGACAACCCTGAGGGCTACAAGAACGGAGACGTGATTGAGGAAGGCACCACCGGCTATCTGGTCAAGACGTACAAGAGCAAGTACGACAAGGCCACCGGCGTGCTGATCTCCAAGGATTTTGTCGCCAATTCCCGGTACAAGACAGTGAACAAGGTGGTCGCGCGGGTCGAAGAGCCGACAGAACCTACGACCGTACCCACAACGCCGTCTACCGCCCCCTCTACCGAACCTGCCACCACACCCACGGCACCGTCTACCACACCGCCTACCACGCCATCCACTTCCGAGCCTTCCACTACCGAAGCCTCGGAGAACGGCGGAGATTCCGGCGGCGAATAAGAAAACCATCTGCATACGCAAACGGCGTGACCTTTCCCGGTCACGCCGTTTGTTTCTATTCAATAAAGCGGGATTTACCGTAATCAGCCGTTGGACACGGTTTTTTGCTTTCCATATTTTTCTTCCATTTCGTCCGTGTGAGCATGAAGCAGTTCCAACGCCCGCGCCTGAACGCAGGGCAGCGACCTCTGATCCGTGTCCGCGAACTCGCGTTTGATTCTTGCGGATGCCATTGCGTGGCTGTCGCCGGTTCTGCTTTCATCCGCTTCCGACAGGAACTTTTGCAGCAACCCCAGATTGCCAGAATAGTGAAGCTCCACCAGTTTTGCCCGGTATTCCAGCTCTGCGGGGGTGATTCCCGGGAATTGCTTCATATCTACGGTGTGCTGGGCTTCGTGCTTCAGGAGCGAAACCAGAAACCGCTCGCTTTCAAAGTCATACGCCTGCTCGATGCAGTTGATCGTGCCGTCGGGGGAAGCCCAGCCGCCCGTACCGAACCGGCCGAAGGTCAGATAATCCATCCAGCTGCGGAACACGAAGCCCTTGAGAATGTTGACGGTATATTCCGCCGTCCCGCCCGGCAGCTCAACCTGATAGACGGTGGGAACCGTTTCCCGCCAGACGTAGGGGCCGTAATAGCCCTGTGTTTTCCCGAAAATCGCATGATAGCCCTCCGCCTCAAACACCGCCTGAAGCCGCTCCGCCAGAAGCGCTTCCTCCGCGTCGGGCATACCCAGAAGCGCTTTCAGCCCCGCCAGCAGCTCCTCTGCGGCCTCCGCCTCCGGCAAGCCGCAGTAAAAGGTATCCCGGTAATAGATCTGATACAAGCGGAGTATCTCGTTGAGCTTTTCCGGTACGTCAAATCTGCGGTATTCGCCATTTTCAAATATCGCCACATATGCAGGAAGAATGTCCTTGAATTCCTCATGTTCCCGCATGTACGCGATAGCGCCTTTGATATCACCATTCATGAAAAACTGACTGATCTCCATATCCGCTCTCCTCTGCAACGTTTGCCCCCATTCTACCATATAACGGCAGGATGCGCAAGCGCCGCCCGGTTTCTGGTCTTGCATTTGCCGGGAAATGTAGTATAATGAGGAAAATACGTTTCCGTTTCTGCATTGACTTTTTTCAGGAGGAAATTCCATGTCAAACGGCCATTTTTCCGCGGATTCCCCGCAAAAAAGCGTATCCTCCCGCCGAATCGTCACGGTGGCTGTGGTTTGCGTGCTGGTTCTGGCTCTGGCGGCGGTCGGTTTCTTTCTTGTCCGCCCCGCCCTCGACCCCTATCACTGCCGGATGGCCGACGGCGTCTCCATCGCCGGGGTGGACGTTGGCGGCATGACCAAAGGGGAGGCCAGAAAAGCCCTTCAGGCGGCTCTGGACGAGACGCTGTACCGGGAAAACCTGACGGTGGCGCTGCCCATGGAATCCATTACCCTCTCCCCCGCCGACACTGGCGTTCAGGTGGACGTCCGCGCCGCCGTGAACGATGCCTACCGCATGGGTCGTTCCGACGGCTCTCTCCCCGGCGACATGGATTTGCGTCCCTATCTGAGCGCAAACTCCGAATATATCCGCACCGCGCTGGAGGGCTATGCCAGCGAGTTTGACACAGAATTCAGCGACTCCCACTACGCCCTCACCGGCGACGCCCCCGACCTCGGCACGGAAAACCACGACCCCAGCGCCCCCTGCCAGACGTTGGAACTGACCGTGGGCGTTCCCAAAGCGCATCTGGACGTGGACAGCGCCTGTGACCAAATTCTGAGGGCTTACAGTCAGGCCGTGGCCGCCTGCCGGGCGGGAGAATACCGCGTCACCGTGGACATCCCTGCGGAATCCGCCCCCGCGGAGCTGGACTTGGATGCCATTTACGATGAAATCTGCACCGCGCCCGTTGACGATTCCCTCGACATGACGGAATACCGGTTCGTCCCCGGCTCCTACGGCTATTCCTTCGATCTGGACGCGGCGAAAGCGGCGCTGGCGCAGGCCAGACCCGGGGAAACCATCTCCGTTCCCATGACGTTCGTGGAGCCGGAAATTCTGGGGGATGCCGTTTATTTCCGGGATGTTCTCGGCTCCTGCGAGACGAAGCACAGCGACAATGAAAACCGCAATACCAATCTGCGCCTGCTCTGCGAAGCCCTCAACGGGGTCGTCGTTCAGCCGGGAGAGACCTTCTCCTACAACGACACGCTGGGCGAGCGCACGGCGGAAAAGGGCTACAAGCCCGCC
>UMEA01012342.1_pt1 | contig 13726 bp, 14 predicted proteins | sample 1964621 | NCBI WGS metagenome assembly UMEA01 (sample SAMEA4836007, study PRJEB28245) | human gut metagenome | biome: gut microbiome; material: fecal sample | place: Denmark | collected 2008 | reverse complement strand
CGCCGCTGCTGCGGCGGCTGCGGCCTTAAACCATGTTCCAGCCTCCGACGGTTTTGACACACATACACACACATCCACACCATCGGCAGACCCCGCGCCTCTCCTTTCCCCTTTTCCCCACTTCCCGGCCTTTATTGACTTAGGCAATGCCTATAAAACCGCCGGCGTCTGTTTCATCGGTTTCGGAAACTGCGGCGACGAAGGTTTTTACCACAAAGGCTCTTCTTCCGGTTCCGGCGGCGGCACCACCGGCAGCGACAATTTTGAAATCAACACCGCACAGCAATGCAAAAACGAAGGATATACGGTCACTTCCTGCCCGGCCGGTTCCGCGGCCGCCGGCATATGCCCCTACAACGGCGGCTATTACAGCGGCTGCAAGTCTTATGAAGAACTTTGCCGGCAGGACAACTATTATAAAACCTGTTCGGGAGGCATGGTCTTAGACCCTGACCAGAGCTGCGGCTATGACAGTTCTTATAAGAAATGCGTTTCGGCCGAAGAAAAATGCGAAGAAGAAGGGTATCACAGCAGCTGCGAAGACGGCAAAATCTTAGATCCGGGACAGGTTTGTTCCTACAGTTCGTCTTATCAGAAATGCGTCTGCGACCCGTGCGAAGGTTACGCCTACAGCTACGACCAGGCGACGGAACAAGGTTATGAGGTTGACGGTGAAGGCTGCAAGAGCTGCGGGGTAATGAAATACAAACGCAAGGCAAAGGAATGTCTGGGTTTCTCGGTCTGCGACTGCGGCGGCGAAATCGGCTCAACCGAATGCTGGAGCGGACAGCAGCAGATGTTCTTGAGTTGCAAGGAATGCATCGAGGAATGCGATTCCGGGGAAATTGACCTGAACAACTACTGGTGCAACGGCGACCTGAAATGCCTGTTCGGCGGCCGTTAGATAAAACAAGATTAGAGATAAAGGAGAAAAGCGATGAAGAAATCAAACTTACTGACGACCGCGGCGGCGGTTATGCTTCTGACGGCAACTGCGGTGGCGGCGCAGACCTGCATCAAGACGCCGTCCTGCGCTGACCTCGGCTACACCAAAACCGCCGACGACTGTTCCGGAAAAACCATCCTCAAATGCCCGCTCGACAACACTCAAGTCTACTGTCCGGGCTATGAGGAAACTCTTCGTACCTACAAGGTCGGTGATACCTATGTAGACGCTAACGGTGCTGGCGTCGGAACCGTCGTACAAGTCGATTCTTCCGGAAAACATGGAATTATGGTTGTCTCTGCAGGAACCGGAACATATAAAGAAATTAGTGCCTATTGTCAAAATCTGCTCAGTCATTCTAAATTTTTATGGCAGCCGGCAACCCCCGGTGTATTGCAAGTCATGAACAATTTAGGAAGGACTTTCTTTGACGGCTGTCAAAGCTATCATTCGACAGGAGGTTATTGCCATTTGTGCGGCAGCGGCATTGGAAGTTGTAATTCAAGTACTACAGATGTGGCGGGAGGATTTTGTCAGGCATCATTTTAAATATAAACAAAAATTTGACAAAAACTCGGAAAGACGGTATACTGGGTTTCTTAATTATCTATTACACTGGATATTTTTATACCGAAAATAATAAAAAATATGATATATGAAAACAAATTTAATTATCGGTTCGGAAGATTTGGCAAGCAGAATTTTATTGTCAAGACTTCCTGCGGCGCAGCTTATTCCGGGCAACGGTGCCAAGCTGTACCTTGTCGGCTGTCATCTCTCAGATTACCGCGGATATTATCATATATCCCGGTTATGGGTTTGGGCGGTCAGAACCGGAAAAAACAGTTTTGCCGGTTTAATTTTCAATTCCGGCATCATTCCCGACGGCGGCAATGAAATTACCGGCGGCGTTTTTGTGACCTTTGTTGAAGACGACATTCTGACCGAAGAAGGCGAAGAGCTCAACAAACGGGAAATTCATCCGGGCGTTACGCTGCGGATTGACAACGAAGGCAGGCAAAGTCTGGAGCACATCCGCTATCCTGACAACCTCTCGGCCGAAGCGGCGTTGAAAGCACTGTATCCCGGCCTCAAGCTCAAGGGCGGGGTTATCATGATTAAAATCGGCATTCCCAAACAAATGAAAACTTATTGGGTTATTGTCGACGACAAAAAAAACTATCGGGGTCTTTCGCCTTTTGACGGCGAAAAGATTACCCTCCCGTACGGTTTTCCGGTTTACACGGTTAAGCTCGGGGAGCATGCCGGAAAAGGCTATTATCTGCGCATCCGTGACAAAAAATTTATTCTGACCAGAAAAAAGGCTGCCTAACGGCAGCCTTTTTGGTTTTCAGCGATTTTCATATTCCCTTTTTTCATGCAGAAACACAAAAATTCCGACCGGAATGCTCAAAGCATACAGCGCCGTCATGACGCCCAGCGTCATCCAGGGCTGGCTGATGATAAAGCTGGCAAACAAAGCCACAACCAGCATCATCGGAATAAACATAAAGGTCGGCACTTTCATCTTTTTAGTCGAAACAGTCGGAATGCGGCTGACCATCAGAAAAGCGACAACCAGCATCAGAACGCTGCAGAAAGTGTTTGAGCGCAGAATGTATTCCAGCTCGGGAAAATCGAAAGTCATCATAATCGGCATAATTGCCAAGGCCGCGGCAGCAGGCGCCGGAACACCGACAAAGAAATGATGCCAGTATTCGGGCTGCGGATCTTCGTCAAGCATCGTATTGAAACGCGCCAGACGCATCGACATGCCGATTGCGAACAGCAGACAGAAGAACCAGCCGAATTTGGGCAGGTCAAACAACGTCCACTGAAACATGAGAATTGCCGGAGCAACGCCAAAACTGACAAAGTCGGACAAAGAATCAAGCTCGGCGCCGAACTTAGTCGAGCCTTTCAGCATGCGGGCAACGCGGCCGTCCAGTCCGTCAAAAAAAGCGGCCAGGAAAATGCAGATAACCGCCATGGCCCAGTTTTCGGCAATAGAATAGCGGATTGAAGTGACACCGGCGCATAAAGCCAGCATGGTGACAATATTCGGAGCAATCTTGCGAAACGGCAGACTGGTAAGCTTTTGTTTCGAAAGACGCAGTTTGTTGTTTATCTTTTCCATCAGCGGATAATCCCTTTCATCTGCGGCGCATTGCTGCCCAAATCGGCGATAACGGTTTCGCCGGCAACCATCGTCTGCCCCAGGCATACCTGAGGTTCGACACCTTCGGGAAGGTAAACGTCAAGACGCGAACCGAAACGGATAAGCCCGAAACGCTCGCCGGCCTTATATTCCATTCCTTCGGTCGCCTCGCACAAAATGCGGCGGGCAACCAGCCCAGCTATCTGCACAAAGCAAAGGGTTTTGCCGCCTTTGGTTTTCATGGCCAAAATCTGGCGCTCGTTGTCCTTGCTGGCTTTGTCAAGCGTAGCATTGAGAAATTTGCCGGGAACATAGACCGATTTTAAGATTTTACCTTCGGCCGGAGCGCGATTGACATGAACATTGAACACGCTCATGAAGACGCTGACGCGGGTAAATTTGGCATCGCCGAGACCGAGTTCCTCGGGAGCCTTAACTTTGGTAATCATCTGAACGGTACCGTCTGCCGGAGAAACGACGAGGTCAGGCTTATCCGGGGTAACGCGTTCGGGATCGCGGAAGAAATAGAAACACCAGACGGTCAGTACCAGACCGATCCAGCCCAGCGGCTGCCAAATCATTGCCAATAACGCGGTTATTGCAGCAAAGATACCAACGAACTTCCATCCCTCGTTGTGGATATTCGGAAGAATGTAGCGGCGCCACGAAATATCTATGGTTTTCATAAAACTAATCCTTTAGAAGACCGCGGCCGTCATCTTCCGCCGAAACGCTGTTTCCGCCGCGGAAAGGATGGGCGCGGTAATTAAAACAAACAAGCGCAAATCAAGCCGTCTGCCCGGCTTGCCTGCGGTTTCAGCAAAGCATATTTTGCAGAAAAAAACAAGTTTTATGTTGCATTTATGGATTTTTGTCTGTATAACTCTCGTAGATTTTACAGAGGCGCCTGTGGCGGAATTGGTAGACGCTGCAGACTTAAAATCTGTTGACCGCAAGGTCGTGCCGGTTCAAGTCCGGCCTGGCGCACCAATAACAAAACCGCCATTTTCGGTGGTTTTTTTATATGACTAAGAGTTTATCCGCTTGTTATTTTCGCGCATTGTCCTATAATGAATTTTGATTATTCAGACAAGGAAAACAAAATGGCTCTGGATTTGCGCGAAAATGAAGTCGTCCTTTCGGAAGTCGACTTTCACTGGCTGAGTTACTTTACTTCCGGATTTTTTATGGTTATCGGCGCCGCCTTTTTTCTGACCGGTTTTGCGGGCATGGAACTGTACTTGTTTTTACTCGGTTTCTGTCTGATACTGCCGTTTTTTTACGTTTATCTTTCCAACCGTTATAAAATCTATCTGGTTACCAACGAACGCGTCTTCATCCGTACCGGCATTATATTCTGCAACGAGAAAGACATCCCCATTGCCAAAATAAACGACGTACTGTTGCAGCAGGGATTTTTACAGATGATTTTCGGCGCCGGCGACATTCTGATTCAGGTCGGCAATGACAGCGGCACTCTGATTAAAGATGTGCAGAACGCCAAGGAATTTAAGGAAGCCATTATCATGGCCATCAACAATTTAAATCACGGTTCCAGAAGAATGTAGAAAAAAACCGGCCGTTTTAATAACGGTCGGTTTTCTTTTTTTGAGTTACCTTTTTCTATCCACGGCGCAAATCCTGATAAGCAAGAATGGCTTCCTCGGCTTCCAGCTTGTCCATATAGCGGGTATCGTCGATGATAGCCTTTCCGGTCAGGCCTTCGCGCTGCAATTTGGAAACGGTTTGCTTTACATACCAATCTTCCTGCCTGTCCATCGCCTCGCCCGACATTCCTTTATCGTATTCGCAAAGCTGCAAGTAACGAAGGATTTTCATCGCTCCGGCAACTTCCTCGTCGTCTCCGCAAAGGTCACGGGTGACGTTCGGATAAGAATAAGCCATAAACATCACGGCTAATTCTTTGAATGCTTCCGGATATTCGCCCAGCCCCGGAATCGCATAGCGGATTTGATCGTCTCCCGAAGTACGCAGATGAATATGCGCACAACAGTTAGCCAGGCTCAAATCGGCAAGCTGGTACAACGGCTGGTCATAGGACAATACGCGATACTCGTCGAAGTCTCTTCCGGACGCTTCCTTCATGCTCGCCATTCCTCTGCGTTTGGGCGGAATGTCGGCAATAATGATATTGCAGTCCGGCGCATCTTCCGCATGATCAAGCCCCCAGGCAAATTCAGTCGCCGTACGAAGCTGATAAACCGGATAACCGATAATTATCAGATTGCACTTTTCAATGCCAAAACGGCGTTTGAGAGAAGCAACAACCTTGATATTCTGCCAAGTGTCGGTATCGGTCGGATCCAGCCACAGCTTGCGGACATAGTTCTCCGGCAATCCCAAAGCAATCTCCTCATTGGCATAGGTATCGGCTTCGGAACGCTTGCGGTATTTAAACGCCGGATTGAAGTCCGTCATGTTCTGGTTGTCCTCAAATCCGATATTGAAGACATAATCCGGGAATTTGCTGTGGTTCAGCAGATAATTATACATCAGTTCCGCCGCTTTATGGCCGGTTTGCTGATGACCGGAATATACCAAAACGACATCAATTCTGCCATCTTTATTGGCAGGAACGGCCCGATAGTCAATCGACAGGACTTTCTTGTGTCCGAATTTTCCGCAGTAGTCAAGCAACACGCCCGGTTTGCCGCGCCCATATTCTTCCGCCGCAAGGATTGTATCATATTCCTTGTTCGTCAGATGATATTCGGGAAGGGTAAATTGGGCCGCCTGATACATGGTTTCGGTCATGGCCTGCGCCGGATGCTCTATGTCCAGTTTTACGGCGATATCGACCAGAAGCTTGTATTTTGCCGGACACGGGTTTTTGATAAACTCAATCATCAGCCGGGCATACTCTTTTTTGTGGTTGGGATGCCCTTTCACTTTGTTTATCTCGACGGCCATTTCGGCATAAAGCTTCCAAGCCAGTTCTTCAACCGGGGAGTGTTTGCGTTCCGCAAATTCTGGATATTCCGTTTTGTTGATATCCACTCCGTTTACCAAGTCTCTGACAACCTGCACGTAGCAAGGTCTGTAATTTGTTCCCATAAATTAAAAAAATTTAAGTTAGAAAATATTATTTGTCTCTCGAATTTCTGACGCAAAAATATTATTAAAACTCAAATGTGAAAGGAAACTCTCTTCATCATGATAATCTTAATAATACGTTCAAAACGTATTTAAGATAACACAATCCGGCTTGAGGGTCAATCCGGAAATAGACAAAAAAAGAAACAAAAACAAGAAAAGTTCAGGCGGCGTTGACCAAAATTCCCTTCCGGTAATTGCGGCTTAGGGAAAAACTGTTTTCGGTCGAATCGTAGACGTAAAGACTGTCAACCTTAGCGGCATAAGTTTGCAGATAGGTATCGACCAGATTATAGCGTTCGGCAATAATCGCCGGCGGCGTATGGCGTTTGGTCATTTGTTCGCGGGCTTTGGCTCTGGCTTCGGCTACGGCAAGGCTGCAAAGGATAAAGTGCATTTCGGTCCGATAACCGCATTTTTTCAGATTTTCGACCAACTGTATATGCGGCCTGTTGACGCCGCTGTGCTCAAAATAAATGTCCGCCCTGGCTTCAACGGCGCGACGGAGCAGTTCATAACCGACAATCCGAGCCGGAATTTCCCATTTTTTAAAACTTCCGGCACGGCCCAGACGATAAATGTCGGTTTGATATGCGGGAATATTTTCCATAATGGCGTCAAAACTGATAAACAAGCGGTCGTTCCAGCGGCGGCCGGCGCAGAATGTGCTCTTGCCGGCTCCCGGAATACCGCCGACCTGAACAAAGCGGGGATGCGCCGACGGAACGGCTCTTGACATATACAGACTGAGCAAGCGCTCATATTCGCGACAGCGAATTGACGCATAGTCTGACGGTATCAGGGTATAAATGTCCGGCATTAAGGTTTTTAGCTGCATAAAAAAATCCGCTTTAATTTAATCCGCAATAAAAATAGTACAAAAATGACAAAATTTAAAGCATAAAATTAAACTTCGGCAATTTTATCCAGCATGGCCGTATAAAAATTGATGACGGCCCGCACCCGCGGAATGTCCTTGACGTTCTTGTGCGCGCAGAGATAAAACTTCAGCGAACTTTCACAGAAAAGATTATCCAGACAAACCAGCCCTTCCCTTTTGTAAAACAAAGGCAACGCGGCAATGCCCAAGCCGGCATGAACCAGCGCTACCAGCGAATTGTGCGAAGTCGTGTTAAAGTTGACAAAGCGGGCTTTTTTCAGCGTATCTTTCCAACCGCTGATATAGTCTGCGCTGTCTGCGGTAGTCAATATGCGGTGCGTGGCAATCATCTCGTCAAAATCTATCGGATAACCGTGCGCATCCAGATATTCCGGCGAAGCGAAAAAGCCATATTCCACTTTTATTTCGCGGATGACAACCACGTTCGGGGAAGTCGGCTTTCTATTGGTCAGGGCTATGTCATAAGTCATATCGTCAAGTTTCGGCGCTTCGGGCGTGACCGTAGAAATAACAGAAATGTCCGGGTAACGGTCAAAGAAATCCCTAACGTATCCCGGACGCAGATTGGCGTTGATGCCGAGGCTCATCGCCACGCGGACCTTTCCGCTGCAATCGCTCAGCGCATCGGTGTTTTCAATGGTTGCCGAATACATGCTGTGGATAATGTCGGTTATCTGCTCGGCACTGGCAAGAATTTTCCTGCCGTTTTCGGTCAGATTGGTGCCGCGCGAATCACTGTACAGCAGTTTGAGGCTTAAGTCCTGTTCCAGATTGTCGATATATTTGTTGATGGTGTCGACTGACGTATTCAGCGCTTCTGACGCTTTGCGCTTGTTTGAGTGCTGCGTGACGGCCATAAAAAGCAGCAGACTTTCAATGGTGTTAATATCCCTTTTGGTTATCATCCCGTCTGTTACCTCCGCTAGCGGACGTTTTTCAAATACAATTTATAATATTTTACAAAACATTGATTGTCCATAAAAATATTTTTTTAATGGTTGCAGAAGGGACAAAAGAGGAATAAGTTGACGGCAAACAACTTCGGAGGATTGAAAAAAATGAGCAAAATAACCTGGAAACCCGGAACAATGCTGGCTCCGGTGCCGCCGGCACTGATTTCCTGTGGGACGGTCGAAAAACCGAACGTAATGACCGCAGCCTGGACCGGCATTATCAGCAGCGAACCGCCGATGACTTACGTGTCTATCCGGCCGTCACGATTTTCGCACAGCCTGATTAAGGACAGCGGCGAATTCGTCATTAACCTTACAACCCTGCCGCTGGCAGAAGCCGCCGACTTCTGCGGCGTCAAATCCGGCAGGGACACGGACAAGTTTCAGGCAGTGCATTTGACGGCGGCCCCCTGCGCAAAAGTAAAAGCGCCGCAGGTTGCGGAAAGTCCGGTTTCGATTGAATGCAAGGTCAAGAGCGTTACCAGCTACGGCACGCATGACATGTTTCTGGCCGAAATTGTCGCCGTTGACGTCGAAGAGGACTTTATTGACGAAAAAGGACGCCTTGATTTGGAAAAAGCCGGACTTGTCGCCTATGCGCACGGACATTACTATACGCTGGGACGCAACCTTGGCGGTTTCGGCTTTTCGGTCAACAAAGAACGGCTGAAAAAAAGGCAAAAAGCGCAAAAAGAAAAGAACGAAAGGGCCTCCGTCACACGAACCGCCGGACGTCCGCAACCGTCTTCCGGCGCCAAACCGGCGGCTTCAAAAGCGCCGCGCAAACATTACGGCAAGTTGAAAGCTGCGAAAAAATCATAAAAAAACGGGTCTGCATCACGCAGACCCGTTTCCGAAACATCAGCACTCAAAACACTTACCGGGACAACCAGTAAGCAAGTTCGTTCTGCAAATTCCGGCTGGCATCCGTTTCGAACATTTCAGCAAACTTCGGAAGCAGAAAAATCCGACCGGACGACAGCAATCCGTTCAGAATCGAAATTCGTCCGGTTTTATAAGCGGCATCGTCATACTGCCGATATTCCTGACGGATGCCGGCCGCATAACTGCCGTAATTTACATTGTCGCCCAGTACAGCCAAATCCAAGTCATGAATCAGAGCCATATCCGGCGTCATGTCCCGCGGAAGTTTTCCGTGTGCGGTTGCGGCAATCAGTTTTTCAGCGGCGGCCGTCAATTCGGAATCGGCACCGACTTCTCGCAGAATCCGACAAGATTCTTTTTCATCCGTTTCCTTTCCGCCATTGACAAAATCATGATAAAAAACGGCCAAAGCCAAAGCCGACGGATTTTCGGCGCAGACGTGCCCCAAATTTTCCATTATCCGCCAATAGTTCAGCATATAAGCCACATGCGAAAGCGTATGATAGCACCGATTGCCTCCATAGGCTTCCACAAGCCGCGCGTAACACTTGCGTGCCAACGGTTCCGCAATTCCCGCCTCGCCGAGCAGCTCCGTAAAATATCCGGACAAGCAGCGACGCATCAGGAAAGCATGTACGGACGAGGTCACATAGCGCCGCGCCGCAACATATTCGCCGAGAGCACAAAGGCTGCGTACATTTGAAGACGAAACATAAGTCATGTCTTCCCGGGGAACCGGAATGGTCGCCATGCTCAAATGCGCCTTGCGTACCTCCAGAATCTGTTTATTGAGAAGCGAAGCCTGCATTTCACCGTCGTGGTCGCCGACAATGCGTTCGCCGCGAATCAGCGCCGTTGCGCCGCATCGCAGCGCGTAGTCGACCGTCAGCCCCTGATAGCCGACAACGCTTACACTGTCACGTTCCGCAAGCAAACGCTTAAAAGCGGCCATTTCCGAACAGGAATAACTTCGTCCCGTCAAACAACGGTTTTTGTACTCGAAAAGCAGGTCATTAACGGACATGTCAACCATCAGGCGGCGTTCATCAAGCGTATATTCCTGCTTCTTGCCGCCATTGACACCGATACCGACAATGACTTTTTCATAATCGTTCAAAGCTTCGCAGACAATGCTCAAATGTCCGCGGGTAACCGGAGAAAAAGACCCGGCATAAAATCCGATTTTTGCCATAATATAATAGTATTAAGTGATTAATAATCTTAAAGAAAGTCCTTTTACTATGCGGTTTATTACCCCTTTTGTCAACATTTGTTTGACCGGCGACGCAAGACAAAAAAAGAGGCGTCAGAAACGCCTCAGGCAAAGATCATGAACGAAAGGCAAAGTCGGGAAAACTTTCGTGCAGATATTTTTCCAACGCCTTGTCGGCAAAAAACTTCTCACATTCCGAATCCGGCGTAGCATCGCCTTCGACCTGGCGATAACGCTGCAGACGATAAGTCTTTACTCCTGCCTTTTTCAGAGAATCGGCAATGGCATAAATATCTTCAATGTTCAAAATCCGCGGATCGCAGGTTGTGCGGCATTCAAAATCAACGCCGCTTTCAAGCAGTGCATTCAGGCTTTGCCTGACGTTGTCGATTTTATCATAACCGCCGGTGGCCTTCCGGTAAGCGTCTGCCGTCAGCGGCGCCTTCACGTCAAAACCGACCCAGTCCAGTTTGGGCAAGACCCTGCGCAACGCTTCCGGGCGATAGCCGCCGGTATGCAGCGCCGTCTTGTAACCAAGGGCTATCACATCGTCCAGCGCTTCTTCAAGACTGTTTTGCACCAGAGGTTCGCCGCCGCTGAACACAACCGCGTCCAAAATGCCTCTGCGTTTTTCCAAAAAGCCGAGAAACTTTTCCCAGACGAAATCGGTTTCGGCATCAATCGGCTGCAACGAAGTATTGTGACAGAACGGACAACGCCAAGGACATCCCTGCAAAAAGACCACGGCTGCCATATGCTCAGGAAAATCGACGGTGCTGAAAGTTTCAACACCGCCGACATTAATTTTTGCACGCATCGCAAGATACTGTCTGAAAAACTATTCAGCCGCAATATCCATATGGTCGCAGCAACCACCGCAAACAGCCTTGCTCTCAGAGAAGCATACGCGAGAGTAAAATTCCGACTTTTTACCTTTGTTGAATTCGGAAACCGGGCGGAAATATCCCATAACGCGGGTCCAAACTTCACAGGGCTGTCTTTCTTCGTCGGCTAATTTAATATCTTCAAAATTGATTGTTGTCATCTTTTCTTTCTCCAAGGTTAAATTTTACTCTATGCAACTTCTTTTCTGGAAGCTGCGGCTCTTTTTTCTGCTTTTTTCTCTTCGTCACAGATTGGGCAGTATTTATGTTCTCCCGAGATATATCCATGCTTGGGGCAAATGGAGAAGGTCGGGGTTATGGTAACGTACGGCAGACGATAGTTGGTCAAAACTTTGCGGACAATGTCGCGGCAAACTTTGGCCGAAGAAATCCGCTGGCCCATATACAGGTGGAGAACGGTGCCGCCGGTATATTTGGTCTGCAGATTAGACTGTAAATCCAAAGCTTCGAACGGATCGTCGGTAAAGCCGACAGGCAGTTGCGAAGAGTTGGTGTAATACGGGTTTTCTTCAGTACCGGCCTGGATAATGCCCTTGTAGCGCTTTTTGTCCTCGCGGGCGAAGCGGTAGGTGGCGCTTTCGGCCGGCGTGGCTTCAAGGTTGTACATATGGCCGGTTTCTTCCTGAATTTTGACCATGCGGGCACGGATGTAATCAAGAAACTTCTCGGCAAAAGCCTGACCCCACTGGTCGGCAATGTTGTGCTCGTCGTTGGTAAAGTTTCTGATCATTTCATTAATACCGTTGACGCCGATGGTCGAGAAATGATTGCGGAGCGTGCCCAGATACCGTTTGGTAAACGGAAACAGGCCGTTGTCAATCAGGCGCTGGATGACCTTGCGCTTGATTTCAAGCGAGGTGCGGGCAATGTTCATCAGTTCGTCGACACGGGCAAACAGACCGGCTTCGTCGCCCTTGTAAACATATCCCAGACGGGCGCAGTTAAAGGTAATGACACCGATGGAACCGGTCTGCTCGGCCGAACCGAACAAGCCGTTGCCGCGGGCCAGCAATTCGCGCAGGTCAAGCTGCAGGCGGCAGCACATTGAACGAATCTGACCGGGCTTCAAAACCGAATTGATGAAGTTCTGGAAATAAGGCAGGCCGTATTTGGCGGTCATTTCGAACAAAAGTTCGGTATTGTCGTCTTCCCAGGGAAAATCCGGCGTCATGTTGTAGGTCGGAATCGGGAAGGTAAACGGACGCCCCTTAATGTCGCCTTTCATCATGACCGTGATATAGGCCTTGTTAATCATGTGCATTTCTTCTTTGAGATCGCCATAGGTAAACGGCTGCTCGACGCCGGCAATAATCGGATGCTTGTCGCGCAGGTCTTCCGGGCAGACCCAGTCGAAGGTAAAGTTGGTAAACGGCGTCTGCGAACCCCAGCGGGATGGAACGTTCAGGTTATAAATCAGTTCCTGAAAAGCCTGCTCGACCTGCTCGTAAGAAAGGTTATCGGCGCGGATGTAAGGCGCCAGATAGGTATCGACCGAAGAAAAGGCCTGAGCACCGGCCCATTCGTTCTGCAGCGTGCCCATGAAGTTGACCATCTGGCCGACGGCTGCCGACAGATGTTTGGCCGGACCGGCTTCGGTCTTGCCGGGAACGCCGTTGAAACCTTCGTGCAGCAGATTTTTCAGCGACCAACCGGCACAATAGGCGGCCAGCATATCCAAATCGTGAATGTGAATGTCACCGTTGCGGTGCGCTTCGCCGACTTCGGCCGGATAAACATGGCTCAGCCAGTAGTTGGCGGTAACCTTGCCGGAAACGTTCAGAATCAGGCCGCCGTTGGAATAACCCTGGTTGGCATTGGCATTGACGCGCCAGTCGAGTTTTTCCAGATATTCGTTGATTGAGCTTTCGACGTCGACCATAACCTTTTTGTCGGCGCGGGAACGGTTGCGCTGGTCGCGGTACAGGATATAGGCCTTGGCAGTGGCAAAATAGTTGGCGGAAATCAGAACCTGCTCGACAATGTCCTGAATCTGCTCAATAGAAGGAAGAGACTCCGCAAATTTGTGTTTCAGAACTTTCAGCACCTGGCCGGTCAGGAGCCAGGCTTCCTGCTCGCCAAACTCGTTCGTGCTGGTTCCGGCTTTCAAAATAGCGTTGTAAATACGGTTGCTGTCAAAAGGCGCCAAAGTGCCATCTCTTTTGGTAACCGATTCAATGGCGATGGTCTCGTTGTCAAGCGCCGTTTTGTATTGATTCTCTGACATATCCTGCTCAATTCCTTCTTAGAATACGGGTTTAATACCTTTAGTTAACATTGTATCAAAACTGATATTCTTATACAATATATAGTGTTAATATTTTGTAAAGTTCCTATATGTTGTATGCACAATATTTTTTTGATTTTTGAAAGTTTGCGAATTTCCGGAGCGGAATCCCGGTAAAAATTCTGAATTCATATTGCGTTATCTGTACCGGCAGAACAAGCCCTTTAAACGCATATTTTAGCCTTGACACCGCTATCTTATTATATTTCAAACAAAAAAATTTTTCGGGCGGGTGGATAAATTTATTAATAAAAAAAATTTCTTTCTATCTCATTGATTCTGCTAAATTTTTACAAAGGTTAAAATCCACAGGTTTTCCACAGTTTCCGGGCAAAAAGACAAAAAGAAGGGCTTTTGCCGACAAAAG